>OGEN01000064.1_pt1 | contig 156846 bp, 94 predicted proteins | sample 1570671 | NCBI WGS metagenome assembly OGEN01 (sample SAMEA2582128, study PRJEB24529) | metagenome | biome: Human gut stool | place: China | collected 2011 | reverse complement strand
AGGCGAACTGACCCAATGAGTAAAACTGGTAAATGCCTCCGAAGCCGTCTTTTCTTTTCCATATAAATGAGAGGCACTGGCTGCCTGTTTAGTATTGACGTTCTGACGTCCTTCATACCATTCTTCCGAAAGTGATCCACTGTGATGCACTGCCGGGATCCATTGGTTTTCACTCCATTGACCGCCATACCAGAATTCTCCGACCGGAACATCCATTCTTCCCAGATTTTTCAAACCGTCATTCATCATTAATCTTGGAAGATGTTGTCCTCCGGCTTCTGCACGAACCTGTACCCCTTTTTCATGGGCACGGTCTGCCCATATTTTATAGTGTCCGTCAGCGACGCAATCAGCAATCGTTCGACGTACATCATTCAAAAAACGTTCTGTAATATCCGTATTTTCAACTATTTCGCCGGCCATAGCTGCAAGATAAGGTTTTGGGTCATAACCCCGTCGATTACGGAATTCTTCCAACATATTCTCTGTCCATGAATAGATACCATGAATTTCAACATTATCCTCATGTAAATATTTAAAAGTTGTTCCCTCTTGTTTTTCTGCTTCGCGGATCAATACTCCGCTGCTGTGATCAAAATCAAAGTCTGTGGATTCTACTGATAAATAGTCGGGCAATAAACCTCCGCCTGCCGGGATTTCAACAAAAGCGGTTCCTACTCTAATGATTTTCCATTTTCCTTCCGGGACTTTCCAGTTTAAACTTCCGTCCGGTGATATTTTATTGGTCAAGTCAATAGCGTCTTCTATGCGAAGAGGTGAGTTTTTAGAAGAAGCTTGTAATGGAGTTAAAGGGAAAGCTTGTTCTACTTCTAGTTTTGATGTGCCAATGGGGGTTAATGGATTCATCAGGCCGCGTTTGGCATTCATTAAAGCTACCTGATGAACGTCGCTTTTAGTTCCGAGAGATACCATACGGACAGATTCGCCTCTCCCCTTTTTCAGGACAAGCCGGAAAAAACGGGCTGTACGCTCGGGAACGGGTTGAAAAACATTTTGATAGACATCACCAATCGAATGAAGTGTATCGACTGGTTGATATGTTTTCCCATCTTCCGAAGACTCGAGTATTGTTGTCCCCTCTCGCTCAAGATAAACAAAATCAACCTTTTGGGGAGATTTAAAATCAAAAAGAATCCATGGCTCTTCCGTCTCATTTTCCGGATTCCAGGCGGTATTGTAATCGCCGTCCAACATATTGTTGATATCTTTGGCATTACTGCTAACTGAAATAGAAGGCTTAAATGAAATGGAATCATGGACTGGATAAGCCCAAACAGCATCGTCTTTGTATAATCCCGTAATTCCGGTTGGAGTATTTAATTCCCCTGAAAACTGAGATGGTCCTTCAAGGATTGTTTCACTAGAGGCTACACGTTTTGCCCCATTTTTCTGGTCAATCCAGGGACCACCGGAAGGCCAGCCGCTACTTACATTAGCCCCACATTCCAGGCCCAGGCGGGCACATTCTCGTACGGTATGGCGATATAGCTCAAGCCAGGCCTCACCTAAAAAAGGGACGTTGGGCATTCCGCCATGATAAAACACAAGAACTCCACCTATTCCCTTTTTACTAAGTTCTTCCAAATGCTCTGTTATAGCAGGTTTATCTACATTATCATACCACCACATAAACACCCACGGGCGGTTTTCTTTGGGTGGATTCAGAAAGTTATCGATTTCTGTATCTGATTTTTTTACCGCATGAACGGTTTCCGATATTAGGCTGGTAAAGAATAGGATAGCAATAATTACAGATATTATTTTTTTACTCATCGTTCTATTTTGATAAACTGTTTTTATAAAGCATTACATTAGTTTTCCTTATGGGGATATAGAGATTAACATTTTTCACATGTTCGGGACGCTTATAAAGTTCTAAGGACTGTATTAGAATACTACAGTCCTTAGATTAAACATATTTTTCAGAGTTAAAACTGAAACTATTTTATCTCATAACCGGAGTTTTGTTCCAGGCTATTATTACTTCTTTGAATTTCAGAAAAAGCAATGGGTAAGCGATAAAATGCATCTTTCCATTCATTTTTCCGGGAATCCTGAGTCAATTTATGGCGATTATAAGTTAATGTTCCATCATTATTCTTTATGATCTCTTGACCCATAATATGAGTAGTTTCTGTTTTTTCAGCAATCTTCCAACGACGTACGTCAAAATAACGATGTCCTTCAAACGCAAGTTCGATCATACGCTCGTGGTATATTTTATTCAGCAATTCCTCTCCAGTGGCTGTTACAGGAGGCATTTTTACTCCTTCACGACCTCTTACCTTATTAATGTATTCACGTGCAAGATCTTCATTTCCCAAATGATATTGAGCTTCTGCATAATTGAGATACATTTCAGATAATCGGAATAACGGGAAAGGACCTGTATAATGTTGGGTTTGTGAAATGCCTTTATCTTCCTCTATGAATTTTCTTATATAGTAGCCAGTCATGGTGGCATCCTGATTTGTTACATCATAACCTCCTTTATAAGTTTCTATTTTACGATCCATAAAATCAGCACCATTATAATAGATCGATGCATAGAAACGAGGGTCTCTGTTCACATAAGGATTGGATGGGTCGTACATCGATTTAGGATTGATTGTTCCCAACTCGCTATCGGTAACCGGTACTTCACCGTCTATTGTTTCGTAAGCATCCACTATATTCAAAGAAGGAACTGCCAATGCGAGTCCGCTATTACCCGCAGTACCAATATAAAAGGTCAACTGACAGTAATAGGTCTCACTGAATTCTTTTGCGAATATAAATTCACTGCAGTTTACATCCAGGAACATTTTCTGATAGTCTGCTGCCAGCGTATATCCTTTGTCAAAAAGAGCTGCAGCAGCATCAGCTGCTCTCTGCCATTTCTGCTTATCATTGCTCGGATTATTCAATATACTTGCATCATAGAGTAATACTCGTGATTTAAGTGCGCGCGCAGCATTTCCACTGGCTCTGTTTCTTTCTGAAGGTCTGTCAGGAAGGTCAGCTATCACTTCATCCAGATTCTTAACTATATAGGTAACACATTCATCCCATGTGTTTCTTTCTACCTGTGACCAGTCACTATTGATGTCAAATGCTTCCTCTATAATAGGAACACCACCATATGCCCAGATCAGTTTGGCATAAATATAGGCACGTATGAATTTCATCTCGGCAATAAGTTCTTTTTTTACTGAATCATCAATTGATGATTCCCCTATGTTATTAAAGAACACATTAATATTATGGATGAATTTATACGAATTATCCCATACATGTAGTATATTATTTAATGAACCTACATTATCGGCTGTCAATATATTTTCCCGGATAAGATCACAGCCTCCTTCATTGTATTTGGAGAAAATATCATCTCCAAAATACATTATTTTATAATAATTATCTTTCGTACAAATGCCACTATATTGTTCATTTACAAACATTTTCAACAGGTTCTCATCCTGCCAGACTGCCGGGTCAGGATATCTGTCTGTTGGCGTTATATCAAGCACATCACTGCAAGAAGATAATAACATGATCCATGTTATGCTTACTAAATATATTATCTTTTTCATCATGTGTATTTTTAAAATGAAACGTTTACACCTAGATTTATTAATCGCATCGGATTCAAGTCCCATCCTCCATTGGCAACTTCCGGATCTATACCGAATTTGCTGGTATGGTCGATAGAGAATAAGTTCGTTCCGCTCACATATACCCGAGCTCTTGACAAACCGACTTTGGATATAATATCTTTAGGTATTCTATATCCTATTTCTGCATTTTTGAGTTTGAAGAAATTAGCGCTGATCTGAGTGAAAGTTGTTCCACCTATACCATATGCCGTACCTAACCGTGGTTTTGTTCCGTTCGGATTATCCGGTGTCATCGTATCTTCCGTCCACCACTGTAGTATATTTGCACCACCGTTTGATGTAGCCGGATTCACCCAGTCTTCACGAAGGTAAAAGACTGCCCGTGCCTGTCCCTGGAATCCTAACGTCAGGTCAAATTGTTTCCAACTGAGATTTATGTTAAGACCGTAAGTGATATCAGGAATATTGGTCATATCCTGACGAACCTGGTCGAGTGAATTGATTTCACCGTCTCCGTTGACATCCCGTATCTTGATGTCTCCGGCTACTGTTCCGGGTCTTTTGGGAACATCCGGATTGGCAATATCAGCTTCGCTGTATATTCCGATCGCTTCGTATCTTAATGCTGCACCAATAGGTTTTCCTTCTTCTTTCTGGTATATTTCCGCCATGGGCGTTTCATCCTTGAAAATTACTTTATTCCGGGCATAAGTCAGGTTGCCGGATACAGAATAAGAAAAATCTTTGGTGGGATCATCCCTGAAACCAAGCATCATTTCAACTCCTTTATTTTCGGTCTCTCCGATATTTTCATCAGGTAGGTTCAAACCTGTAAATGCCGGGATTGATGCATTACGCTTTGTCAGGATATCTTTTCTGTTTGTTTTGAACCAGTCAAAGTCAAATGTCAGACGGTTATTCAAAAATCCAGTTTCCAATCCGATATCGTATGTTTCGGCTTTTTCCCAGGTAATATTGGGGTTAGGCACATTTGCCTGAGAAATTCCTGAATATTGTGTTCCGTTAAAAACTGAGCCGTCTGCTAATGTATACATCGTCAGGTATTGGAATGAATCTTTGAGATAATCATTACCCATTTTACCCCATGAACCACGTAGCTTTAAATTGTTTAACCAGGTAATATCCTTCATGAAATTTTCTCTGGATATTGTCCAACCTCCTGAAATCCCAGGGAAGAATCCAAACCGTTTTCCGGAAGGGAAGTTGTGGGAACCGTCATATCTGAACTGGAATTGCAGCATGTATTTATGGTCATAGTCATATAATACACGTCCGAAATAGTTTCTTCTGGCTGTTTTTGAAGAACTACTGTGATTTGTCTGTGTATTGGCATCTCCAGCATTCAGTTCTTCTAACGTACCTGTAGGAAAATTTGTGCGTTTACCATCTAATGCCGTGCTTTTGGTTTGATTTTGTTCGAAACCGACAAAGGCATCGACTGTATGTACATCAGCAAATGTATTCAAATAATTGACACGTACATTTCCGTTGATATACTCAGTCCGTTTTTCCTCAATAAATAACTGAGGGGCAGAAGTATGACCCTTTAATTTTTCGTAAGTATTAGTACTTTCATCGTAACTATATACATAATATACATCTTCGAATTGTTTATAGTTCTGACCAAAATAGTCATAGGCTATACTTCCTTTTACCGATAGACCTTTCACCCAGGGTATCGATATGTCGATGGTGGATTGTCCGTTAAACACCCATGTTTTGGAAGCAGTAGTACCGGCATCTCCTGTAGAGATAACCAATGGATTATAATTACCCCATCCTTGATTTGTCGGATAATCTGTTCCAGGCCAGTATGCATGGGCTGTAGGAGCACTTAAACCAACCCAACTGTACATCCCGTTACCGCTGGCCTGACCATTATACGGTAAAGTCCGGTCTGTGTTTTTGCCGAACAAGTCAAAAGTAAGTTTAATGTAATCGTTTATTTTTGCATCTATGTTTGACCGGACATTGTACATGCGATTCTTCATAGAACTTTCTCTATAAGGAGAACCTTGATCCAGGAAACCTGCGGAAACAAGATAAGTTAAATTATCCATACCTCCGGTAAGTTGTATATTTGCTTTGTCCTGACCTGACCAGTTTTTCTGTACTACATCATACCAGTTTGTGTTAGGATAATGTAATGGGTCTGACCCATCGGCAAATTTTTGTATCTCATCTTCTGTCCAGCGAGGACTGATTCCTCTGATTTCATTTGCCAGATTCTGTGCTCTTGCATATGAAGCGGAGTTTGCCATTTTTACAGTCCGGGTAGGTTGTGTAAATGAATGATTATAAGAGAGTGAAATGGTCGGTTTTCCCACTTTACCACGTTTGGTGGTAATCAATATAACTCCATTTGCGGCACGAGAACCATATATTGCTGCTGAAGCATCCTTCAATACTGTGATCGATTCGATATCTTCCGGATCGAACCGGCTGAATATACCTCCTTCTTCGGAACGAACGACACCGTCGATAACATAGAGCGGGTCATTTGATACTAATGAGTTCTGGCCTCTGATACGTATGGTAGATTCGTCAGCTCCGGGTTCTCCGTTTCGTGTGTTAATGATAACACCAGAAAGGCGTCCTGCTAATCCGGAAGCCATATTTGCTGTTGGACTGAGTGAAATATCTTCAGATTTTAAAGATGTTATCGCTCCTGTAACCACTTCCTTTTTCTGAGTTCCGTATCCTACGACTACAACTTCATCCAATGCCTGTAAGTCTTCTTTCATGGTTACATTTAATGAAGTCTTATTTTGCACGGAAACCTCTTGTGTAAGATAACCGATAAAAGATATCTGCAATGTAGAAGAAGGAGAAACATTTAGCGTATAACTACCATCTATACCTGTTATGGTACCATTTGTTGTCCCTTTTTCTACAACATTTGCTCCAATGATGGCTTCTCCGTTCGAATCGGTTACTTTACCGGAGATCTTTTTACCATTTTGTTGCTTTTTCATTTCTGCAGCATTCTTCATTAGCAGGATATTGTTGCCTTCTACTGCATATACTACATCTGAGTTCTTAAAAAGAATTTTCAGCACTTCTGCAACGGAGATGTCCGAAGCCTTCAAGGAAACTTTTTGTGATAGATCTACATTCTCATAATTGTAAACAAATAGATAATCTGTTTGTGACTCGATCTGACTGATAATATCCTTCATGTGTGCATTTTCGGCCTGGATATTTACTTTAGTCGTCTGAGAATTGGCATTATTTGCCCAAACACTTGAAATACATAACAGAAATAATAAAAAGGTTAACTTCATAAGTCTGAATATGTGTTTAAAATTCGATAATAATAGGGCATACTTCTTCCCTATAGGTTTTTTTTTCATAACTTTGAAAAATCTAGAAAGTTAGTACTAAAATCAATTTGCTGTTGTGTCAGAGTACTGACTGTGATAACCGGGTTATGTTGGAGCATGATCCGGTTAATTTTTACATCTCATTTTTATCTCATAGGCATATTTATTTTATAGTTATTAGATTCAAATCACTATTTTTGGTATAGCTGAACTTATGTTCTATCTGCAATACTTTCAATACTTGCTCTATACCATCTTTGGTCCTGAATTTACCGGAATATCGACTGTTTAGGATCCTCTTATTATAAATTTTGATGTCAATATCGTAGTATAGTTTAAGCTTCTCAATGATTGTTGCAACTGATTCGTTATTGAAACAGATGAGTCCTTCCTTCCATCTGAAATAATCATAATCGGCTATTTGATCGATAATTAACTTGTTGTCTTTTAACTGGACGTGTTCTTTCTCCTTCATCCTGTAGTTGGATGGGAGGTTGGGTGAAGATAGCTCTATACTTCCTCTTAATAAAGATACCTCAAAATCAGAAGAGTTGGAATAGGAGGCCACATTAAATTCTGTACCTAACACCTGTATGTCCATTTGCTGAGTTTTCACAATAAAAGGTTGTTTCTCATTATGGATAACATCAAAATAGGCTTCTCCATTTAATTCTACCTGGCGGGTCCCTTTACCGAAACTGACAGGGTATACAAGTTTACTATGGGCATTGAGCCAGACTCGTGTACTATCCGGCAAAATCAATTCGGCACGTTGTCCGGCAGGTACGTATAGTGTCTGGTACGTCGCAATACTTTCTTCGGTGATGTTGTTTGTTTCGAATAATTTTGTTCCTCCCCAGAATATGATCAGTATTGCTGCTATTTTGGCCAGTTCATAACCTATCTTTCGGAAAGAGATAGTTCTTTTTACCTTTTGGATATCGACCTGCTTATCCGGTTGATTCAGTAGGGAGATGTCGTTCAGTTTATGTAATGCCATAAACTCCCGGACGTTATTTTCGTCTGCATCTAACCAGTCAACGACGGCTATGATTTCTTCCGGGGTGACATTTCCTTCTACGTATCTTTGTAATATCTCTTTATCCATTTATAGGTCTACTAGTGTGTTCTATTTTTGTCTTGTATAGAAGAGACAACACAAGTTTGAAAATCCCTAGTAGGAAAATGAGATATTTTTCTGTTTTACTGTTTTTTTCTCCGACAGATGCCAGCAGGCAGTCAAATCATTGTTTTCTGATCGATTGATAATCAAATATAATGCCGGAAATGCTACACAAATTGTTATGTAGACACAACAATATACTTTAGTACTTGAAATCGGCAGGATATGCCAATAACTGATAAGCTAAAGCTTTAGCCATCCGGTAATGGCCTGCTGCATTCGGGTGGAGCCGGTCGGTTTTTTCGTTATGGAAATAAGGAGTTTGTGCATCACACATCGGATAAAGTCCACTAATACTGTTTAAGTCGATGACCGGTACTGCCCATACGTTGGATGCTTCTTTGATGACATTGACATAGGAGTCTACATATAATCCCGATTTATTAGGAAAGGCTTCTTCCGGCTGAATGTTATCTTTTCCGAAATAAGCCTGTGCACGATGAATCGGGGTCAGCAAAATGATCTGCTGTGTGGGGAAATTCTCTTTCAGGTACGCCATAACATTGTTTATACGTCCCCTGAAATTTGTATCATCTGTCTGTGGGATGCGTTTAAGGCGTATTTCCCGGGAAGGACCAGCCACTTCTACACTGGTTTTTTCCGTGCGAAACCAATCTCCCAAAGGTATTCCTTCATTATAATCATTAGTTCCCGCAAAAATGATTATCGCATCTACCTGATTCCCCTTTTCTTCTTTCAGCTTTTTCGCCTGTTCCAGCACACCTACCCAATGATGGCCATTGATACCATAGACCAGTGCCTCCAAACCCAGCATCTCTTCCAGATATTGCCAGTAATTTTTTGTTGTCCCTACATGCGATTTATCTGTAATGGAATCGCCTAGGAAAGCGACCTTTTTACCCTTCCATTGGGTTTGTATGACTTCCGTTGCTACAGGTTCTTTTTGATGTGAATGTATAGCGGCGATACAAGGACTAACATTGGTTGACAAGATCAGGCCGGATAGTAAAATTGCAGAATATTTTGTGTTCATGGTATTAATAATAGGTGCTATTTTATACTTTCAGTTTGTTTACCAGTCATCTGTACGGAATGAAGAGAGAGGTAAGTTCCCTTCTTCCGTGAATATTTCAGTTGCTGAAGTATCATCGAAACAATAACATACGGCTCCGGTTGAGATACATAAGGAGAAAAGGGATAACTTTATCGCCTGTCAAAGCAACCTTTGCCGGATAGATCATGAAATATTTATTCTCCTTTTTTTACCGGCGGATAATCCAACGTATAATGTAATCCCCGGCTTTCTTTTCGTTCGATGGCCTGACGCATGATCAGATAACCGACATTGATCATGTTACGCAGTTCGCAGATATCTTTCGAGGCAACCGAACGTTTGAACAGGCTTTCTGTCTCTTCGTAGATGATATCCAGACGGTCCCAGGCGCGTTTCAGGCGCAGATCGGAACGGACGATGCCTACATAAGTGCTCATGATCTGCCCGACCTCTTTTACACTCTGGGTGATCAATACCATTTCTTCCAAGGAAGTCGTTCCTTCATCATTCCATTCCGGTATGCTTTCCTGGTATTTTAACGAGTCGATGATGCTCAGGCTGTGTTTTGCCGCTGCATCGGCATAAACGACTGCTTCGATCAGCGAGTTGGATGCCAGACGGTTTCCTCCGTGCAGGCCGGTACATGAACATTCACCTACCGCATACAGGCGGTCGATAGACGAACGGGCGTCCAGGTCGACTTTGATACCTCCGCAAAGATAATGGGCGGCAGGAGCGACCGGGATATACTCTTTGGTTATGTCGATTCCCAGGCTCAGACACTTCTCGTAGATATTGGGGAAATGCTTCTTTGTCTCCTCCGGATCTTTGTGCGTGACATCCAGATAAACATGATCGTCACCGCGGGTATCCATTTCGTTCTTAATGGCACGGGCCACAATATCACGTGGAGCCAATGAAAGACGCTTGTCATATTTCTGCATGAATTCCTTCCCGTCTTTCGTACGGAGCACGCCGCCATAACCGCGCATTGCCTCTGTGATCAGGAAAGAAGGACGGTCGCCCGGATGGAACAGGGCAGTGGGGTGGAACTGTACGAACTCCATATCTTTCACCGTTCCTTTTGCCCGGTAAACCATGGCAATGCCGTCGCCGGTTGCCACCAACGGATTGGTGGTTGTCTGATAAACGGCACCGACACCTCCTGTTGCGATCAGGGTCACTTTAGAAAGGAAAGTATCGATCCGGCCATCCGGGTCCATGATATAGGCGCCATAACATTCGATATCCGGAGTCTGGCGGGTGACGGTAACACCCAGATGGTGTTGGGTCAATATTTCGATTGCGAAATGATTTTCAAATACGGTGATATTAGGATGCTTCTGGATTGCCTGGATCAGGCTGTCCTGTATTTCGGCACCAGTGTTGTCTTTATGGTGTAGGATGCGGAATTCGGAGTGGCCGCCTTCCCGGTGCAGGTCGAAGTTCCCTTTTTCATCTTTGTCGAAATCGACTCCCCAGCTGATCAGTTCTTTGATTTGCTGAGGGGCATTACGCACAACTTTTTCTACTGCACCACGGTCACTGAGCCAGTCACCGGCTATCATTGTATCTTCAATATGCTTGTCGAAATTGTCAACAATCAGGTTGGTTACCGAGGCGATACCGCCCTGCGCGAAATAGGTGTTGGCTTCTTCCAGATTAGTTTTGCATACAAGGGCTACTTTCCCTTTATTGGCTACTTTAAGAGCGAAACTCATTCCTGCAATACCGGAACCTATCACTAAGAAATCGAATCTTTGTACCATAAGACATTACTGTTTAGAGCGCCAAAGTTAGGAATTAACTTTTATGGTTGTACCATTCGGGGTGCCCTTTCGGTTAAAAAGTCCCGAAATACTTATTCTTTTGCTATTTTTAAAAGAAAAGCCATAAACATTCGCAGGCTTCCTCTGTTTTAACTACGCATTGGATATCCGGCTTATTATTAATACTTAAACGTTATAAATATGAAATCTAAAGTTTTACTGTTAGCTTTAGCCTCTATGTTGGCAGGCGGGGCTATGGCACAAGATTGTACATTCTTTTTCCCGACGACAAAAGGAACTAAACTGGTGAAAAAGAGTTATGATGGCAAAGGCAACCTGTCAGGTGTGATGACTTATGTTGTGGATGAGGTGGAAAGTAAACAATCCGGCCTGGAAGTCGAAGCCGATTACGTGTTCACCAATAATAGCGGGACAGTTGTCGACAAAGGTGAACTGGAGGCTTTTTGCCAGGATGGCGAATTCTTTATGGATATGAAAGAGGTCCTTACTAATCCGTCTTTTGTCTCTACAACGAATACCGCAGTGGCAGCTACCGATGCTGTGATCAATTATCCGAGCGTATCTAAAGGAGCTTCTCCTGATGATGTGTATTTCGACGATGCAGTAATCAACATTTATTCAAAGAAGAATCGTAAGGACAGGAAGAACATCTCTATTTACGATCGTGAATATGTGAAAACAGAAGAGATCACCACTCCGGCAGGTACATTCGACTGTACGAAAGTAAAATTTAAAATCAAATCACGTTCTCCGAAAGAAACGATCGAGGGTTACGGTTATGAATGGTATGCTCCGAATATCGGAGTCGTTCGTACTGAACAATACAATAATAATAATGTATTACAATCTTATTCAGTACTGGAAGAGGTTAAGTAATACAATGTGATTTTAGGAAATAAGAGAATTTACATAAAATATATTCCTTTTTTGGAATTGTTTGACCGGTTTAAGTGGATACGTCGTTACTGTGAAGTGGCGGCGTATTTTCGCTTTTTTTAATGATCAATTGAATCATAACAGAACTAAAAAATTCAGGAGCGCGGAGTTATCTGCGTTCCTGAATAACCTCTTGATACAACTGTCTATTCCGACAATGCTTCCAGTATTTCTCGTCTTGTCTTCCGGAAATGATCGCCTTCCGTATCGTAGAGTGTCCAGTGGAAGACGGTCAGGCGGCACAGTTCTTTAGCCAGTTCCGGATCTTTCCGTTCCAGCATCTTCAGTAAGGTATAATCGGCAATGCCGTCACGCATGGCTTCCAGACGGATAGAACCGTATAACTTGCCATTGTCCGGATAGACGATCCAGCTATCCCCTCCGGGTAATGTGTTTCCGCTTTCCGTGTTCATCAGGGTTGTTTCTTTATAGGGATCGTTATTGGCAAACCATTGATTGAATCCCCAGTGCAGATATCCTGTTGCGCCATATTTGAAGTTCAGCCAGTGGATTAACCGGGTCTTTATGAGCGGTTGCTCCAGGAAGCGGTTGGCAAAGTCTCCTTGCGGAGCCAGGCAGGTGTAAAACCATACTTCGTCGCCCTGCTTCTGTCGTTCGCGGTAAAAATCATATCCGTCTTTATAGAAGTTCAACTGCGGTACCCAGATATCCAGAGTATTTTCCAGGTCGTGCGAATGACAGGCCTCTATGATCTTGATCTCCGGTGCCAGTTGTTTGATAAACCGGGCAATCTCGACATAACTTTTTATATTGGAGCTGATCGGCTCGTCCGCAATGTGCTGGGCATAGATTTCTCCCATTTGCTGCTCTTTCAGATGAGCCGTTAATGAAGGGATGAACTGTTTGTAGAAGTTTTGTGCCCGGGGAGAAGACATCGGGTATTGTACCCGGGTCTTTTTGCCGTCTTTATATTCCGGAACATAGGGTTCGAACTGGCTGTCCCAGTTGCCGGTGCGTCCCGCTATATGTCCGCCTTCGATCATCTTTAGAGCACCCGCTTTTTTGAATATAGAGACCATCTTGTCGAACTGGGTGTAATCGAATGTATACGTCCCGTCTTTCTCTGAAAATTCAACGTATTGCAAGGGAGAGATCAGTATGACATTGGAATAGCATTCTTTCAGTTTCAGGGCTAATTCCTTGATCATATCCCAGTAAACGGGGGAGTAAAGTTCTACCTCTTTTCCACCGTTAAATATCTTCATTTTCTCAGGTGAAGTACCAAACCAGTTGGTCACCCATAAAGAAGGTTCTTCCATGACGACCGGATATACTTTGATCCGTATCTCTTTCTCCTGGCGGAAGAGCTTGCCGCCAGCTTTGCCTGTTAACCGGAACGTCGCTTTATAGTCGCCGGGTGCGGCATCCGAAGGGATGTTTGCCGTCAGCCAGATAGGCTGTGCCATATCCCGTTCCACATTCCACCGGTCTTTCTCGATGATCGGGTCCGGATAGTAATGGGATAAGGAGGTGATCGCATCTTTTGCCCGGTCAGGAGTTTGGCGGCCTACCCGTACAAAATCGACAAAGCCTGAACGCACAGCCGGTAAAGTAACCCCTTGTTCATTCGTGAAAGGAGACACCTCTATCGCCAGGTCTTTCAATGTAGCAGCACTACGGACAACGAACTGAAATGTCGCATGTTCGCCTGCCGCCACTTCTTCCGTCTCGTTGTATTCCGGAAAGAAGTTCGATTCCCTGAATACTTTCAGGAAAGGATCTACCTGTGCGAAACTGATCGTATCTTTCGTATCCGATGTGTTTGCACATGCCATAAGTAAAATGCAGAAAGATAAATAGGCTAGATGTTTCATGGTGTATAGCTTTTAAACTTATGATTGACAAATTATAGGTAAAACCCAGTAAGGATTCTCCCGAATGCTTACTGAGTTTATTGAGTTATCGATGTATGTTGAAAAACTTTATTCCAGTGCGGATGCGCTGGCTACTGTCGGCCAGTACGGATTCTGATACAGGTTGGATGTCTCCAATCTGGAATCCGGAGAAGCCAGAGTCATTTCCAGGATGGAATAAGGACTCAGATAGTAGGCTTTCATCCAGTTATATCCGTTCCATACCTCGTTGTTTTCTTTTACTACACGGTACGGACGTATATATTTGCTGTCATTCCGGTTTGAAATGTTCGCAGAAGAAAGTCCGTCTTTCTGTTCGATCAAGGCAGATTCATTCGTCAGTTCACCGGCATCGTTCCTCTTCAGGTAAGCCGTGTTCTTGTGCATCTCTGTCCAGAAGTTGACACCTTCGGGAACGTACGGCCCCATGTTTTCCGAGAACAATGCATCGAACGAACGCCAGCGGATCAGGTCATCCCATCTTCTTCCTTCCCCGATAAATTCGCAACGGCGTTCACGGCGAATGTTATAAAGGGTAGGATCCACTTTCTGCGAGCCGGAGTAAACACCCCAGTCCGGTTCCTTGGAAAGGTCGGTCGCAGCGATCGTTTTCGTGAAATCGGCATCGATACCCGCCCGCTCACGCAACTTTCTCCAATAAGAGGCCGCTGTAGCGTCGATCGATCCGTTCTTCAGGTAAGATGCTTCCAGATAGTTCAGATAGGCTTCGGCAGCACGTGCGGTTACGATACCGTTCGTACCCCGTACCCCGTTACGTATCTGCGCAAAATCATAACAGAAGGATTTACGCTGACGGAAACCGGTACGGTCGCGATGTTCTGTCAGACCGACTACCTCCGGTGCGTTATAATATTGAAGCGAATCTTCATTTCCGAGCACAGTCGTTTCACCGAATAAGAATAACTGCAGACGGCCGTCGCGGTCTTCTTTCTGCTGGTCGATCGTTATGTCTCCCTTGTAGCCTGAATTGGCGGCATAGATAGGCAGCCCGTTCTCCATCAGGAAAGCGTCGACGTAACTTTTCGTCATACCGTTGTTTCCTCCCTGCTGTATGTAAGCCATAAAGCCGTGGGTCACACTCAGGTCGGCATCGAAATCACGCCAGAGTATCACTTCATCCAACGTGCCCGGAGTCGGCATCGAGAACATTTCAAAATAAGGATTCCATCCGTAGATCTGGTTGATTGCCGGATTCATCACCATCGTGTTCTGTGTCAGTTCATGGCTGTCGGCTACTTCTTTCGCAGCGTTCATCGCTTCCGTCAGGAAGAAACTGACTTCACCGTCGATATTGAAGCTCTTCCCCGAGTTGTAAGCTTTGTCGGCACCCGGCCAACCTTGTTCTCCCGGAACACGGGGTGTCCCTTTGTGATATTTTTCAAATGTACCTTCATATAAGGCTACCCGTGATTTTACTAAATAAGCCAGTTCCTTTCCGATACGAACCTTGTTGAAAGCAGTACCGCTTTTCAGCATGGAGATAGCGCGGTCGAGGTCTTCCAGGATGAAACGAGCCACTTCATTACGCGGGGAACGCTTGCTCAACTCTACCAGTTCTGACGTTTCATCGACCGGTACGGTCGTTATGATAGGATAATCGCCATACGATCTTAAACGGTCGAAGTAAACCGAGGCACGCATAAAATAAATCTCCCCGATATAATGCCGGATATTTTCCTCCGTACCGGAGATGCTACCTGCCTCATATTTCGGTAAAACTTGTTCCAGGAAATAGTTCATGGCACGTATCAGCGAGAAATCAGGGCTGCCGGAAGAGGGTACCAACCAGCGGTTGGAAGCAAAATAAGTTGTATTGGCTTCCCCTACAACCATATTGTCCGTGTTTCTGTCCGCATTCAACGGACCGGCTGCATAGGCATCTGCATAACTGGGGATGATCGAATTATAATAGTTGATCGCATAGGCTCCCAGTTCTTCTGCCGAATTGAAGTATTGCTGGGGAGTGATACTGGAGATCGGCTCTCTGTCCAGAAAATCATTGCACGACGGCATCGACAGACCGGCTGCCGCTACAATCGAATAGATATATATGCTTTTAAAATTTAGTTTCATGATCGGATAATTTAGAAATTAACATTTAAACCAACAGATATAGTTTTACACAATGGATACAGCTTGCCGTCTCCATAATCTCCGCCGAGAGTTTCCGGGTCGAATACGCCGGTAATGTCAGATATCGTAAGCAGGTTGTCGCCGGAGATGTAGACACGGACAGAAGACATGCCCGCCTTTGAAACCCATTGTTTCGGCAATGTATAGCCTACTTGGATGTTTTTCATACGGATATATGCTGCGTTCTGCAGGTAACCGCTCTGTACATATTGGTTTTTAGCTCCGTCAAAACTAGCCCGTGGGTAATAAGCGTTCAGGTTCGCTCCCAGAGGATCGTCGGCTCCGCGCCAGAAGTCCCAGTGTTCTGTGAACCCGGCCGATTGCCACATTCCGCCTGAAGCACCCCAGAAATACGGGCCGCTTAACCAGTAATCACGTTTGGCTATTCCCTGGAAGAATACGGAAAAGTCGAGACCTTTCCAGGAAGCATCCAGCGTTAAACCGAAGTTATAACGAGGTGTGCTGTTACCGATGACCTTACGGTCGCCCGGTTCGTCTACCGTATTGGCACCGCTGTTGATAACGCCGTCTCCGTTCAGGTCGGCATACATGATATCACCTGCACTCCAGCTGGCTCCCCAACTAGGCTTGTTATTGGCAAGGTGTGCGTCCATTTCTGCCTGCGACTGGGCGATGCCTACAGTAGTGTATCCCCAGATCTCGTTCAGCATTTTCCCGTTGTAGTGAGCGATATCCAACGATCTCGACTCATTCGGGTATCTGGTGATCTTCTGTTTGGCGTCAGACAATACGAATTTTGCTCCGTAGTTGAAATCACCGACACGGTCTCTCCAGGACAGTTCCAGTTCAAAACCGTACGATTTCATATCCGAGTTATTGATTTTCGGAGGGGAAGCACCCAGTACGCCCGGTAGTTCGGGAGCCGGACCGATCATGTCGTATGTGTAACGTGTAAAGTAGTCGAATGAACCTGTTAAACGGTTGCCGAGCAAAGCCCAATCTAGACCGACATCCCACGATTCGATCGTTTCCCATGTTTTTAAAGAACTGACGATACCCGGCAGTCCGGCTACGTTCGGTTTCGTTCCGTCGACCAGCCACGTACCTGTAGCAGTCCCTGTCGGCATTGTCTGATAGAAAGGATACCAGGCATCTTTCGTGTCCGTATTTCCCAACTGTCCCCAGGATGCTCTCAACTTCAGGGTGCTGAAAAGATTCGACCAATCACTGAAAAACTCTTCACGGGCAATGTTCCATCCTCCGGATACGGAAGGGAAGAATCCCCAGCGTTTATCGCCGATGAAACGGGAAGAACCATCGTAACGACCGTTCAACTCGACCATATAGCGATCTTTATAGTTGTAATTGATACGTCCGAAGAAGCCTGCTACCGAGTTTTCTGCCCGGCCGCCGGTCACTTTCTGTTCCGATGTTGTCTGGCTCAGGTAAGGAGTTTCTCCTGAGATCAGCTTGTCGCCTCGTCCTGAAGTCGTATCGTATTTCGTTAATTCCGCGTTGAAACCGGCCATCACTTTGAAATAATGGTCATTGATCGTTTTAGAATAGTCGGTATAGATATTTGTTGTAAAATAATCTTCAGTATACCGATATTCATATACACGGCTGGCCCCCGGTGAATAAGAAGCGCCGCCATCCCAGCTGACATAATACGGAGATCCGTCTGCGTAATAGGCGGAAACCGGTAGTACGGCGTAATGCTGGTTATTGGTATGCGTACGCATATTGCCATCCACATTGATCGTCCAGTCTTTGATCGGTTCGAACTTCAATCCTATCTGTTGTGTATAGTAGTTTTTCTGGTGTGTCTGCTTACCACCATCCTGCATCTGGATCAATTCCATACCGTCGGTCAGGTGACCGTTGTCATCATATACCGGACAAGTCGGCCAGCGGCGGGCGATATTATGGAAGAACAAGCCGGTCATATAAGTGGGACGGCTGTAGTCCTCGCGTGTCCATTTGTTGGTATAATTCAACGTTGCCCAATCTGTCAACTTTGCCGAGATCTTTGCGTCCATGGTGTAACGTTTGAAACGGTCTTCCCCGAAACGTATCAGACCCTGCTGGTTCAGGAAACTACCGCTGACACGATAAGTGACTTTTTCTGATCCGCCGCTGACGCTCAGATTGTGCTCATGCGAAGGTACCCAGTCGCGGTATACTTCTTTAAACCAGTTCGTGTTGGCATTCGCTCCTGCATACATATTCCATTTACCTTGTGCGTTGGGTGTCGAGACAGTCGATATTTTTCCAGCCTGGTAATCCTGGATACGCTGCATCACCTCGGCACTGAACACGGCACTTTGTCCGGCATTAGCTGCGGCTGCATTGAAATACTGGGCGAATTGATATGAATCCATCATTTCCGGTATCTGCAGTGCATCCGTGAAGCGGACGTTACCCGTATAGTTTACATTTACTTTTCCGGATTGTCCCCCTTTTGTCTTGATCAGGATCACACCGAAAGAGGCGCGTGAACCGTAGATCGAAGATGAGGCGGCATCTTTCAATACGGAGATAGATTCGATATCGGCCGGGTTGATCGTGTTCATATTACCTTCGATACCGTCGATCAGGACCAAAGGAGATGAACCGGAACCGTCACCGATCGTACCGGCACCACGGATGTTTACATTCATCGTGTTATCCAGTGTTCCTCCGTTACTGTTCACCGTAAAGTTCAAACCGGGAACAACACCCTGCAGGGCTTGAGATACATTCTGAACGGGTCTCGATTCGATCACTTCCGCATTGACCATGCTCACGGCACCGGTCAAATTGACTTTCTTTTGTGTACCGAAACCGACTACAACCACCTCGTCGAGTGTTTGTGAGTCTTCCTTTAACTGTACTCTGATGGCATCCTGACCGGTGTATTTTACTTCTTGAGTAACATAACCGATAAAAGAGATTACGATGACGTCTCCTTTTTTCACGTTTGATAAACTGAACTTACCGTTCATGTCTGTGACGGTTCCGTTCGTTGTTCCTTTTACTACCACGGAAGCGCCGGTTACGGGACCGAACTCATCCTCAATGGTCCCTGTGATTTTTTCTGCCTGTTGCGTGATTGAAGTTTCAGTACCCACTTCAGAAGCATACACGTTTCCTCCGAAAGAGAGGGCTAATGATAGCAGCAGAAAGCTAACAGTTTGTGTTTTTTTCAGCATAATAGTGTCTTTAATTTTGTTTAAATTGAAAGCTTTTAACTCTAAGGTATCCCTAAGTTAATCAGTTGTTTACGCGTCTAGCGCAGCTCATTTCATACTTCTCCTCTATATAAGTTCTGATAGAACTTATTCTATTTATAAATCTTTGTATGAATGATGAGCCTATATGTTCTATGTTATAGAGGAATTATCCGGGTTGATATCATTTATATTATATACGTGGTGCTTATTTTAAATAAATTATACAATCACTAGCCTTTGTTGATAAAATCTTGCGTTAAAAGATGAAATATTAAAAAATATATTATATATTTGTGCCGATAATAAAAATAGTTCTATCAGAACTATGATACTATTTTTAGGGCAATTTCTTTTCTGCTGCTGTACTTTGAAAAAAACACTCATCTCTTTTGCCATATATAGAATAAATCTAATAATTAAACTATTCCATTTTAATATATCACTGATATGTCAAAATGCTATTTTATCTTCTAATGGCTGGTTTGTAATGAACCGCTTATAAGATATTCGGATTTTGTGCTGTTCTCAAGAAGTTGAGGAATATCATAAAGATTTATTTACTTGGATAATGCGTTCAATTAGCTTGTTGTATTTCTGTTTATTGTCCCGGATTATTCTTATGTGGTGAAATTGTAGTCATAGTGTAATTTGGATGCTCTCTTTTGTTAGTCTTGTTTTAGATGGTTAATCCTGTTGAAAAACATATATTGTGTTCTCGTCTTGTTACTTTTTGATGCGTTTTTTGAGTGTAATTAACATATATTTCATTTAAAATGAATCACCAACTCATTTAAAACAAAAAATAATTCGTTTAAAACGAGTTTGCAAAAAAAATTGAAAAGGCTGAGGAATGGGTTTAGAAAGGATTATAGTTAATATATGTTTAATTGAATATTCTAAAAGGACTTTTTATCAGATGACTTGGTTACGAAAAGAGGCTTTATTCGAGTATTGTGTCATAAAATACGGTACTTTGCCTTTATTTTGTTATTTATGCTTTTATATGATGATATTAAAGCCCGTAAACTTTTTAATATGAGCAGAATTTCGTAATATTGCTTATTACTAACTTTAATAGGTGAGATTATGGAAAAGCAGACGTTTAGAAAGAAACTAGTGACTCCAAAACATGTTGCGATAGCAGTTAGTATGCTTATCCTTTTTGGATTACTGTATTTGAATGAGATACGGCAGCCGGCAGCCTATATTCTGATCCTTGTTTTTATTGTGCCTGCATTATACTCTTATAAGATTGACAAGGGTTATCTGACACAGGGTAACTTTGTGGCAATCCCGGTAAAAGATATAGAGAAGTTATTTATCAAGCAATCGGGTAGCGTAGTAATCTATTATGGCAAGCCTTATAAAGACAAGGAGTATACCAACACCGTCCATCCGGTCGATACCGAAGGTTTTGTGGCTGCTTTACAACAAGTAAATGAAGAAATGACTATCTTGCGCGAAAATTCGTGAAATGGATAGAGTCTTTAAATCTAAGATCGGATGGTGGTACCATCTGTTGATTATTGTGTTGGCAATCCTGTGTGTCGTATCCGTATTGCATCAGAATGTTGCAGCAATTGTTAGTACATTAGTTGCCAGTGCGTTGACATTGCATGTGTTTTTCAATACCTACTATGTGGTTACGACTGACGGAATGTTGTTGCTCCGCTGTGGCTTTTTTCCTAAAAAAGAAATCGCCATAGCCGATATAGAGGCGTTGCAACCGTCTATTCTTCCCGTTTTCAGTTATTCTTTATCTCTGGACCGGATCGTGATCTGGAAAGAAGGTAAAATGTGGATGCTGATATCTCCGCAGAATGAAAAAGAGTTTGTGAAGTTACTGAAGAAGTTCAATCCGGATATCGAGATTAGGAATAATATTGGGATATTATGAAAGCGACTTTCAGAAAAGATTATAGCCACTGGTCGACATGGTTTCCCGTTACTGCCTATTTCCTTGTGGCGATAGGACTGTTTGTTGCTATGAGTATGGATCGTACTAACTATTATATGTTGATGATGCCTTCTGCCTTTATTCTTTTCTATGTGTTAATGATGCGGAATCCTTATCATCTGACAAATGATAATAAACTTACCGGAAATGGAATTATAGATGTGGAACTGATTGACAGACTGGAAAGGAAAAGTAAGGGAGTAACAGTGTATTATCTTTGGCCGAACGGGAAAGCAGAGCAAAAGCGTTTCTTCCCTCTGAAAGATATTGACGCTTTCATATCTACATTGCAGGAAATTAACCCAAATATAAAACTTAATTAAATCTGATAACATGAAATACGATGTTGCTATAATTGGCGGGGGACCAGCCGGTTATACAGCTGCTGAAAAAGCGGCAGCGGGTGGATTATCCACTGTGTTGTTTGAAAAGAATGCGTTGGGCGGTGTCTGCCTTAATGAAGGTTGTGTTCCTACAAAAACACTTCTTTATTCGGCTAAAGTGTATGATACCATAAAACATGCACAGAAATATGCCGTCAAGGCGGAGAACCCTACTTTCGATTTTCCTAAAATCATTGCCCGTAAGAATAAGGTCGTGAAGAAACTGACAGCCGGTATCCGTATGAAGATGACGGAGCATGGTGTCGTTGTCGTTAACGGCGAAGCGGAGATAAAAGGGCGTGCTGCCGACGGTACGATCTCCATTGTATGTGGAGAGGAAACGTATGAAGCTGCAAACTTATTGCTGTGCACAGGCTCGGAAACGGTTATTCCTCCTATCCCCGGATTGGCAGAAACCGACTATTGGACAAGCCGGGAAGCCTTGCAGACGAAAGAACTTCCTGCTTCTCTCGTCATTATCGGCGGTGGGGTGATAGGTATGGAGTTCGCCTCTTTCTTTAATAGTATGGGAACCGAAGTCCATGTGGTGGAAATGCTGGATAAGATACTGGGCCCGATGGATAAGGAGCTTTCTGAAATGCTTCAGGCTGAATACGCCAAGAGAGGCATTCGGTTTTATCTGGGGCATAAGGTGACAGCCGTTCACGGAGGTGAAGTGACCGTAGAGAAAGATGGGGAGAGCTTCGTGATCGAGGGCGAAAAAGTGCTTTTGAGCGTGGGGCGTCGTCCGGTGACGAAAGGATTCGGACTGGAGACTTTATCTCCGGAGCCTTTCCGTAACGGCATAAAAGTAAACCAATATATGCAGACATCTCTTCCGAATGTCTATGCCTGCGGGGATATCACTGCGTTCTCTCTGCTGGCCCATACGGCAGTCAGTGAGGCGGAAGTAGCGGTTAAACATATTTTAGGTAAGTCTGGGGCCGGTATGAGCTATAAAGCAATTCCGGGTGTGGTCTATACCAATCCGGAAATAGCCGGTGTAGGCAAGACGGAGGAAGAATTGCAGGCGGAAGGAATCCCTTATATCGTGAAGAAGCTGCCGATGGCTTTTTCCGGCCGTTTTGTGGCGGAGAACGAACAGGGTAACGGCGTTTGTAAACTGATCCTCTCGGAAGACGAGACGGTGATAGGAGCGCATCTGTTAGGTAATCCGGCTTCCGAACTGGTTGTTATCGCAGGCATCGCCATTGAAAAAGAAATGACGGCCGAGGAACTGAAATCGATCGTATTCCCGCATCCGACAGTCGGTGAAATTATAAAAGAAGCCTTATAATAAAAACCTTTTATACATGAATGGCGATGTGTCAGAAAGCGATTAGCGACCGCAGATGACGCAGAATTCACAGAGTCTCGCAGATTTATATATTAATAATCATATAGTCTGCGAGACTCTGCGCTCTGTCTGCGTATTCTGCGTTCTTTATTACGGACTTTTGACACATCTCCATTTTATTTTAGCAGTACCACTTCCTGTTATTGTATCGTGCGGAAAGGTATTTGCAACGTCTCTTCCGAAGATGTACGAGTGCCAGCCTTTGTCTGGATTTTTGGTCCCGGGATGAGGGGGCTGTAATTTAAGACATGGCGTACTCTTGTGTACTGGTCTTCCGTAAATTTGTTCGTGAGACTGTATGCGTAATCCATCAGATTGTCGGAAATGAACTCCTCTCCCTGGCAGTTGCTCCGCTGCGACAAATATTCGAGATCATAATTACCTGCGGGTAGTCCTCCCAGCCACGCATCGTATTCGACTTTGTTGTAGGAAGGTGTATCTTCGCAATAGTCCGTATCCTTGCACTCATTGGCCGCTGCACCGTTCTCGTCTTCAGCAAAAGGATGATGCAGGCCCAGATAGTGCCCCAGCTCATGTGCGAGGGTAATAATCGGATCGTTCGGACTGTATTGGCTAACTCCTGCATTTATATAGTTCGTGTTGATGGATACACAGTAAATGTTCGAAAGTTGTGACGCCTGGATATTTGAATAGTCTGTCAGTGTCAGTCCTTCCAGATAATTTTGTTGCGTTGTCAGCGGTAAATGTGAGACACCTAGTACATCATCCTCCTCGAAAGCATAAAGGAATACATTGATATATGAGTTAGGATCTTTCATTAGCTTGTAATGGTCGGTCCCTTTTTCACTGTACATAAATTCTTCACAACTGATGGAAGCTGTGGCGGATGAAATTGGTTCTATTTCAGCTATTTTGAATGTGAGATTCATATTATTATACTGATAGAGCTTGTTGACGGCAGTCAGGATCGTCTCTATCCTGCTTTGCGGAACATTCTGTGCACTGTTATTGTACAGGACGTGGAAGTAAACAGGCAATTCGTAAGCATATCCGTCTATATCGCCGTTACCCGCGTTTTGTGTGACGGTGACGGTTTTCTGTGTCCGGTGGGATGTCACGATGATCGTCGCCCTTCTCGGTTTGTCATTCAGGTTGGCCCCGACAGAAAGGCTGAGGGTCTGATTTCCTGTTCCTTCGGTCTGGGAGATGCTGCACCAGCTAGCCGAACTTTCTGCCGTCCAGGAAGAATTACAGATGATATCCACCGTCAGAGAGACACCCTCGCTGCTGACTTCGTCGAATGCCGATGCCGATAATTCGACTGCCGAAGAATCGGAGTCACTACAGCTTACGGTAAAGAGCGCCAGGGTGCATAAAGTGCATATAAGGAATAAATATTTCGTTTTCATAACTGGAAATTTTGTTATTGAGAGTACATGATACAAAGATAATGTTTTTATCCCTACCTTTGCACGAAATAAAAAATACATGGATTTGTTTGAAGGATATGTAGGCATTCGTTTGTGGGACGGACAGCTGATAGATGATGTCATCTTCACGCTGCTGCTATCCTTGCTTATTGCCTTTGCCATAATATTCCGATCTAATTTTCAGCATTTTATAAAGATGATGAAAGATGTGATATACTTGAAGGAGCGGCAGAACCTGTTTGACGAAACGATAGGGAAGAGCGGATCTTTCTTTCGCAATTTTATGACTTTTCAGGCATTGTTTCTTTGTAGTATCGCTTTGTTTTCGATAGGCCGGACACGGGGAATGGTCGGTTTGCAGGGGGAGAAAGAGGTCTTGTTGGCTATTGCCGTCCTTTTTGGTGTGCTGTTCTTGTTCTATCAGTTCAAACAACTGAGTTACTATCTGTTGGGATTTGTGTTTGCAGCGCCCGATAAGTACAAGTTCTGGAAAAAAAATTATAACGCCATTATGGGAGCATGGGGCATTTTGTTATATATTCCGGTAGTGTGGTTGATGTTCGTGGGAAGTAAAACATTGGCTCCCGTAATAATGTTTTGTATTTTCTATTTTTTGTGTCGTTTTGTAATAATTTATAAGACAATACGTATATTTCACAAGAATAATGTCGGTTTTTTATATATTAGTTTGTACCTTTGCACCCAAGAAATCTTACCCCTTATATTTTTGTATGAAGGTATGATTTTTTTGTATAACTTTATTGAGACGAGTACTCTATGGCATTGAACATCAAAAAGTTGCTGGTATCACAACCGAAGCCTGCATCCGAGAAGTCACCGTATTTCGACATTGCAGAGAAATATGGGGTCGAGATCGACTTCCGTCCTTTTATCAAAGTAGAAGCTCTTTCTTCCAAAGAGTTTAGACAGCAGAGAATTTCTATTCTGGACTATACGGCAGTAATCTTTACCGCCCGTACAGCTATCGACCACTTTTTCCATTTATGTGAAGAACTACGTGTCACTATTCCGGAAACAATGAAGTATTTCTGTATGACGGAAGCTATTGCAGTTTACCTTCAGAAGTATATTGTATACAGGAAGCGTAAAATCTTTTTCGGTCAGACCGGAAAGCCTGAAGATCTGGTGACTGTTATTGCAAAACATGCAAAAGAAAAATATCTGGTGCCGGTTTCTGACGTGCATAAAGATGATTTGTTAAGTTTGCTTGAAGCGAAGAAGATCAACTATACAAAGGCCGTGATGTATAGAACGGTAAGTAACGAATTTGCTAAAGATGAGGAGTTCGATTACGATATGTTGGTATTTTTCAGCCCTTCAGGTATTTCTTCTTTGTTGAAAAACTTCCCGAATTTTAAGCAGGAAGATATAAAGATCGGTTGTTTCGGCCCTACGACAGCAAAAGCTGTAAAGGATGCCGGTTTGCGATTAGACGTGGAAGCGCCAACACCTGAAGCTCCTTCAATGACGGCTGCTTTGGATTTGTATCTGAAGAAAGAGTTGGGCGGAAACAAAAAGAATGGAAAATAGAAGGTATACCCTTTCAAAAGAAGAACGCCTGTCGTGGAAACGTTACATTGACCTGTTATTTGAAAAAGGACAATCGTTTGTAGCGTTTCCACTGCGGGTCGTTTATTTACCGCTGGAGGAAGAGATGTCTGTTCCCGTCTCTATCCTGATCAGTGTCCCCAAAAAGAAATTCAAACGTGCCGTAAAACGGAACCTGATCAAACGTCAGGTACGTGAAGCTTATCGGGTACGTAAATACGATCTGATCGATCCGTTGACAGAAAAAAATCAACGCATGCTGATTGCTTTCCTCTATCTGGATAAGGAAATACATCCCTTCACCGATATGGAAAAGGCGATGACGAAAGCGATCCGGATCTTGCGTGAAAAAGAATAATGAAGAAATTCTTTACTGCACTTCTCCTGTTGCCGGTCTATTTCTATAAATATTGTATTTCTCCTATGACACCGGCTTCATGCAGGTATACACCTACCTGTTCCGAATATGCTGTGCAAGCCCTGAAAAAATATGGTCCCGTCAAAGGACTTTACCTTGCTGTCAAACGGCTGCTCCGATGCCATCCCTGGGGTGGGAGCGGGTATGACCCGGTTCCCTGAACCGATCCCTATCCTTTACTTTACTTCAAATTCTTTGTTGAAAGAGATGATTCTCTTATCATCTGTTATCACGTCGATAAGCAGGCGGTATTTTCCCGGTTGCGACGGTGCTTTGATATGTTTGGCTGGTTGTTTATCTGTGATAGTGAGTCCGAAAGGATAAACCATTTCACCTAGTGGATCGTTTTCATATATTCGGGGTTCTTTTAATGTTTCGATAGCAATTGCCCCGTTAGGAGTGTTGTAAATCACGCAGCGTGAGTCTTTTGGTTCGATCAGTTCGATAGATTTGATGTCTCCGGCATTCCATTGCAGTATATGTTCGATGTTTCCGAAAACTGGTTCGCCATTCACGACAATATTCAGCGGTGTATTTTCTCCGCCTAGGGAACTGTATTTTGCCGATTTCCAAACGATAGTCAGTTCGTTGTAGTCTCTTTCCATCTTCTCTCTTTCTTTGGATTCCTGGTATGCAGCCGCTTTCTGTAATAATCCAATCTCGCCGGTGCCGCTTCCCTTGCTCATTATCAAACTTATTTTTGTGAATCGGTTCAATAAAGAACGTATACTTTGACCAGAGCGTTTAGACAAGGTCTCTTCGCCGATAAAATTATTGGGATTCCGGTTCATTTCCCGGAAGTCAACTTTTTTATGAGTTTGTACGGTTACATTGTCGATATGATAAACACGTTGTTTATTTTCATCGATACTGTATCGGATGCTGGTATCACCCAGTATAATATCTGTTTGTAGTCTGGTTCTAGGGAATAGTGGGTTCGATATTGTGACTTCCGGATATGTTTCTTCTAACAAGGTAAACGAGCAGTTTGCTTTTTTCCCTTTATTGTTTTTTCCGGTCAACAGAAATCCGGTTCCGTTCGGGTAATTGTCGACCGGAACAACGAAGTTCCCCTCTTGATCAATTTCGCCGGAATAAAAAGAAAGATCTTTTGTGTTTTGTACATCAATTAGTCCGGGACCGAAAGGCTTGTCTTTGTCTTTTCTGGCTTTCCCTGATAGGAAAAGTCCGTCTTCGATAGGATATTTGTAAACCATTCCTTCTTTTAATATGGTTTCAGGTGCAAAAAGAACAAAGCGGGTTGTATATAACCAATGACTTAACTCCGTATTCAGGTCTTCTGTCTGTAGACTATTTATAAATGGGAAACGAATTGGTGATGTGATGTTTCCGCTAAACCATAAAGTTGGGTAGGCTTGTGTAGCAAGTAAGTCATGTTGTCGGGCTATCCGAACGAAAACGGAACTATTCTGTGGGGTATCCAGTTGAAATTTCAGGGTATCTTGTGGGGATACAGCTGTTTGTGGTAATAAGCAGTTGAATGTAGTTTGTTTTTCATCCAAGCCTTCTTGCCATAAAATACGTTCACTTAACAAATTTAATTCGCTGTCTGTCAAAAAAAGGGCGAGTATTCCTGTCGAATAATCGGATAAGTTGACAGCAGCTATCTTCTCTTCGGCATGAAAGGGTATTTCTTGTAGTCCTTTATTGGCATGATACAGGAATAGCCGGAAATGACTCCCTTTTTCGTTTGATAGGATACGGCATGACAAACGGTTTCTATTTATAATAGCTTGTAAAGTGGCTTCTTCGGGATTTATTTTCAGAGGGAAAGAAAAGAAACGTCCGTCATATTCTGTCTGTAACCGATATTGTTTATCTGTTTCCGGTTGGAAAGTGAACTTTCCTAACCCATTTTCAGAAACAGGAATATGATGTATTATTGTATCGTTTTTTTCATCCAAAAGGGTAGTCTGGGTATTGGAGACTGAGAAACCGTCATCATCTGTTAGCTGAAATACTACGTTTTGTTGGAATCCGTTCACGAATTTGCCTCCTTCTGGAAAAAAACGGCTATGTATTTCGCTGGTAGGCTCTTTTTTTTGCGGCTGTGTTGTTCCCAATAAAAATGGGGCGATCGCAAAGCTTTCTGTTGAATAGTTTTGCATAAGTCGGGTATATGCCCGTAGGTAACAGATATTAGTATTCCATTCTATTTGTGTTGGGATGAAAGTATAAAAATAACCTTTTTCATCACACGTTACTTTTTGTCTGAGCAAGAGAGAATCGTTCTGGTTGATGCATTCCAGATAGATATATCGACTGTATGGAAAGAAATCCTGTGTGTTTGCAGCAAGTAGTTGGCCTCTGACTAACAGTGTATCATCAGGCATACAATTTTCCTTTTCTGGAACAAGAAAAATGTGTTCCGCCCGGAAACTTTGAGCGGAACTATATTGTAAGTAGAATAGAAAAGTTAATGTTAATATGAATTTTGACATATTCCGTTTTTATTTGAAAACAACTCGTAAGATTCCAATTCTAGACAAAGCGTTTACACATCCATTGTCTCCCCAGTATATTGAATAGTAGAAATGTTTCATAATAGTGGTGTTTTAATCATTAGTAAATGCAATATATAAAAAATACATGTATAAACAATTATGTTTATCCTAGTAGTTCATTATATTTGTTTTTTATCATGGAACAATTAAAGAAGACAGACTTTATATATGCAGTATTATGATATACATACCCATGCGGAACAAACGGCTGTAGTGGAAAATGTGGTTACCTGTTATAATGTGGTTGTAAAGGAGAAGACAATTTCTGATCTACCTTTCGGGCAACCTTTATCTTGTGGTATTCATCCGTGGTATATACAGGCAGATAAGATAGAAGATCAGCTAGCCCGTTTTCGGGACTTAGCCTGTAAGAGGCAGGTTATAATGATTGGAGAAGCCGGTTTGGATAAACAGGTGTCTGCATCGTTCGATCTACAGGTTAAGTTGTTTGAAGAGCAGATTCTTATTTCTGAAGAATTGAAAAAACCTCTGATAATCCATTGTGTCAAGGCATGGGATGAATTGATCGTAATTCGTAAAAAGCACAATCCCTCGATGCCTTGGATTATTCATGGTTTCCGGAAGAAAGGTGACTTGGCAGAACAATTGTTGAAACAGGGTTTTTATCTGTCTTTTGGGGAACATTTTCAGGAATCGGCTTTACGAAAAGCATGGCCTGATCATCTGTTGATGGAAACAGATGAATCGTCTTACCCTATACAGACTATTTATCAACGTATTGCTTTTACTCTCCAAGTGTCTGTTGAAGAATTAAGTAGGCAAGTAGAACAAACAATACGTCGCTTGTTTCTGGTTAAATGAATGTTCTTTTTATGTTGCGTTTATGTTCACTTTATAATTTGTGTATCCGCATAAAGTCGTATCTTTGCCCGCATTAACTATATAATAATGAATAATTAAAACGATGAATTTTGTTGAAGAATTAAGATGGAGGGGCATGATTCATGATATGATGCCCGGAACAGAAGAGCAGTTACAGAAAGAAATGACTTCTGCGTACGTAGGCATTGACCCGACGGCCGATTCATTACATATCGGACACCTTGTTAGTGTAATGATGCTGAAGCATTTGCAGCGTGCCGGACACCGTCCTATCGCTCTGGTCGGTGGTGCCACCGGTATGATCGGAGACCCTTCAATGAAGTCGGCAGAACGTAATCTGCTGGATGAAGTAACACTTCGTCACAATCAGGACAGTATAAAGAAACAGTTGGCTAAGTTCCTGGATTTCGATTCGGATGCTCCTAACGCAGCCAAGTTGGTGAACAACTACGACTGGATGAAGGATTATTCCTTCCTGAACTTTATCCGTGATATCGGTAAGCATTTGACTGTAAACTATATGATGTCGAAAGACTCGGTAAAGAAGCGTCTTAGCTCCGAATCGAGTGTAGGGATGTCTTTCACTGAATTTTCTTATCAGTTATTGCAGGGGTACGACTTTTTGTTCCTGTATCAGAACGAAGGTTGCCGCTTGCAGATGGGTGGTTCCGACCAATGGGGTAACATCACTACCGGAACGGAACTGATCCGCCGTAAAACGGGTGGTGAAGCATTTGCCCTTACCTGTCCGTTGATCACGAAAGCCGACGGTGGTAAGTTCGGTAAGACTGAATCGGGTAACGTATGGTTGGACCGTCGTTACACTTCTCCTTATAAATTTTACCAGTTCTGGTTGAATGTAAGTGATGCCGATGCAGCAAGATATATCAAAATCTTCACAGACTTGAGCAAAGAAGAGATCGCTGCCCTGGAAGAAGAACAGGCTGCTGCCGCTCATCTTCGTCCTTTGCAGAAACGTCTGGCAAAAGAAATCACTGTGATGGTTCATTCTCTGGAAGATTACGAAGCAGCTGTTGAAGCTTCCAATATTCTGTTCGGCAATTCAACTTCCGAAGCATTGAAGAAGCTTGACGAAGATACGTTGCTGGCTGTATTCGATGGCGTTCCGCAGTTTGAGATCAGCCGTGATGAGTTGAGTGCCGGTGTAAAGGCAATCGACTTGCTTACTGAAAAGGCTGCCGTTTTTGCGTCTAAAGGTGAGATGCGTAAATTGGTACAGAGTGGCGGTATCAGTCTGAATAAGGAAAAACTGGCTGATGCAGAAACGGTTATCGACTGTTCTTCCCTGTTGGATGAAAAATATCTGTTGGTTCAGAGAGGTAAAAAGAACTATTACCTGCTGATCGCAAAGTAAGAAAAATAAGAAAAACGCTTGCAGGGTAAGATTTTATTCTTACCTTTGCATCGCTTTAGATAAAGCGCCGGATTGTCCCATGGTGTAATGGTAGCACTACAGTTTTTGGTTCTGTCTGACGAGGTTCGAGTCCTCGTGGGACAACAGAGTGAAGAGGTCTGAGACTTATGTCTCGGACCTCTTTATTTTCTCTCCCTTTTGGTGGCATAATTTATATTTCATAGAAAACTGCTTAAATGTTTAGTTCAAATAAAAATAAATGGATATTTTTGGTGGCACATTACATCTTTAGCAATTGAAATATGCCTTATTCTTTGTTATCCGATACTGAATTGTGGGACCTTTTCCTGAAAGGAGACAAAAAGGCATTTGCTCATATTTACCAAAAACAATACCGGTTGTTGCTGGCTTATGGCATAAAGCTCTGTGATGATCCGGAACTGGTCAGGGACTGCATTCAGGACCTGTTCGTGAAGCTGCACACAAATCGGAAAAACCTCAGTCCGACCCTCAACATCAACATTTACCTTATTTGTGCGCTTAAACATCGTCTGTTCAAAGAACTGTCCAATTCCATGCGGATGGAGACGATCGAGGAATTTCTTTTCGATCTGGCTGTCGATGAGGAATTTATGGATCGTTTCACTGATAATGATGAAGAATGGATGCAGAAAAAGAAACTTCAGAAAGCCATAGAGCAACTCTCCTCACGCCAGAAAGAGGCTATCTATCTCCGTTTTATCCGCGATCTGTCCTATGAGGAAATAGGGGAGGTGCTGGGTATTAATTACCAGTCATCCAAAAACCTGATCTCCCGGACGTTGGTCAAACTTCGTGACTTTTATCTCTCTCTTTAGGAAGGAAAATTAGCTTGTAAATGTTAAAATCTTATCCGATTCGTCTTTTTCTTCAAAAAGTTGAGTACTATTTTGAATGGGAGGTGTTCTTGGTATAAATAAAGATCAATAAGGATGAAATCTGCTACAGGTAAAGAACAGAAGATACAGTTTGGAAAAATGGCCCGTAAACAGCTTCCTCTCTATCGGCAATACGAAGAAGAAAAATATAGCGAAGGGGAGCAGGAAAGTTGGCATGCGATCACCGAACGTATTGAAATGACGGAGCGGCGTACCTTACGGCGCAAGGTCCTTTATGCTGTTGCTGCAGCAGTAGTCCTGTTCGCAGTCGCTGGCGTCTCTTTCAGATTATATATGGTAACGGCAGATGAAAGACCTATCGAAGAACTGGCTCAAACTTTCCAAACACCGCAGGAGGCAGGTGATAAGATATTACTTGTCACCACCGGCGAAAAGCAAATGGACGTCGATGATAATGCCAGCCTGAAATATAAGAATGACGGGACGGTCGTTGTTAATTCACAGACTGTAGACCAGAATGTCGTTTTCGACAAGAATCAGCCTGCCGTCTATAACCAGATCATTGTCCCTAAAGGGAAACGGACCCATATCTATTTTGCCGACGGAACGCATATTTATGTGAATTCGGGAACCAAAGTCACGTATCCGGCAGTATTTGCCAGGGAAAAGCGGGAGATATATGTAGACGGAGAAGTATACCTGGAAGTGAAACGTGACGTAAACCGCCCATTCTATGTGAAGACGGAAGGCATGAGCGTGCAGGTATTAGGAACATCCTTCGGGGTCTGTGCTTATCAGGAGGATAAAGAATCGTCGGTAGTACTGGTTTCCGGAAAGGTAGAAGTCGAGACCAAAGCCCGGCAGAAAGTGACTTTATCGCCTGACGAGTTGTTCAGCATGGAAGGATCGGTGACAAGTACGCGGAAGGTGGATGCCTCGGAATATGTTTGCTGGACCGAAGGATTGATGATATTCAACAAAGAACCGTTGGACTCCGTATTCAAACGCTTGTCCCGCTATTACGGGCAGGAGATCAGATATGAACATAAAAAGGGCCAGCCTTATTATGTGAGCGGAAAATTGGATCTGAGGGATAGCCTGGAAGAGGTCCTCGGCCTGGTTGCAGGTTTTGCCCCGGTAACATTTAATAAAACAGATCACATCATTACTGTAGAAGTGATCGAGTGATAAAATATAAATCGAGATTATTAACCTTTTAAATCGTACTGCTTATGGAGTGAGTCTGAATTGATGGAATAACCGGATAATACTGGGAATATTATCCGGTCTGGTTTCCAATTAAACGTTAGCTTTCAACTATTTATTGTTTAACGAAAAATCATTACAAATGTATGAAAAAAGAACATGCCTTGATAAAAACACTTACCAAAATACCTAAAAGTGTTTTCTTTTTCTGCTTTTTAATTAACCTGAGTATAAGTAGCGTATTGGCTGCAGATACCTATGCACAGTCGACTATTTTGACTTTGCAGATGAATAATAAACCTATTAAGGAGGTTTTCAATTATATAGAAAAGAACAGTGAATTTGTTTTTGTATATCTGGATAATGTAATCGATTCGCGTAAGGTAGTCGATGTGAACCTTCATAACCAGCCCATCACGGTTATACTCGACGAACTGTTTAAAGGAACGGATCTGACCTATAAGATCGATAACCGCCAGATCCTTGTAAAAAGAAAAGAAGCCAAAGAATCCTCTTTTTTATCGGTACAGCAGACGATCGATATTACCGGCGTGGTAAAAGATGATGTCGGCGAACCGGTCATCGGTGCCAATATTCTGGTGAAAGGAACCAATAATGGCGTGATCACCGATATGGAAGGACGTTTCAGTCTGAAAATACCGCAGGCGAATGCCTTGTTGGTCGTTTCCTATATCGGATACATCTCACAGGAGATTCAGGTAGGCGACAAACGTTCCCTGACGATCATCCTGCATCCTGCCACGGAGGATTTGGGAGAAGTAGTCGTAACGGCCCTGGGTATTAAACGCGAAACGAAAGCATTGGGATATTCCGTGCAGGAGGTGAAAGGAGGATCCCTGACCGAAGCCCGCGAAAGTAATGTGCTGAACAGTTTGAGCGGCAAGCTTGCCGGTGTACAGATCAGCCGGAGCGGTAATGGCGAAGGAGGTTCCAGCCGCATAATCATCCGCGGAAATAACTCTATTGCCGGAAACAATGAACCGCTGGTCGTTGTGGACGGTGTTCCCGTTAATAACTTTAATAGCGGGACATCCGGTATCGATCAATGGGGCGGCAGCGACGGAGGAAACGGTTTGTCGGACATCAACCCCGACGATATCGAATCGATTTCCGTCCTCAAAGGAGCGGCGGCAGCAGCTTTGTACGGTGCCCGTGCCGGTAACGGTGTCCTGATGATTACGACCAAGAAAGGTTCAAAAGTGAAGGGCCTGGGTATTACCTGGAATTCGAATGTTATGATGGAGAACCCGCTGGTCAAACCCAAGATGCAGAATCTGTATGGTCAGGGTACGAATGGCACGTTCGATGCGAACAGTAATTATAGCTGGGGAGCAAAGATGGAAGGCCAGATGTTGAAAGACTGGACAGGTCAGGAACGTCCCTATTCGGCTTATGATAATGACATTACCGACTTTCTGGGAACCGGCGTAACGACAACGAATACATTGGAGGCAAATGCCGTGAACGAAAAAATTTCTTTCCGCGGAACATTGTCATACCAGCGTATGGACGGAGTGATCCCGACCAATTATCAGGATAAATACATGATGAATCTCCGTACTACGGTCAATCTGAGTAAAAAGCTTTCCCTGGATGCCAAGATCAACTACGTGAAACAACGGGGATGGAACCGCCCGCAGTTGACAGGCAGTCCTGAAAACATCATGGCGAATTACCTGATGATGCCCCGGAATGTGCATTATTTGGATATGGCAGGTGGTGTGAACGAGGATGGTGTCGTGAAACGCTGGACGACCGACGAGGCGAACTATGTCCTGAATCCTTATTATACGACCGGCTTTAATAAGAATAACAATCAGCGCGACCGTTTCATCGGTTTCCTGGCTTTGCAATATACACCGACATCCTGGCTGACTATTAAATTGCGTCATGGGGAAGATATGTATTGGGAAAAAGGAGATTGGCGCCATGCTTCCGGCACCCCGTATGGAAAATACAACGGCAAAGGCGATTATGGCCTGAACACAAGCGATTTCCGGGAACGGAATACAGATGCTTTGATAACGGCCACCAAAGACAATTGGTGGGACTCCGGCTTCTCCGGTAGTCTGAGCGTCGGCGGTAACCTGATGTTCCAGCAGAATAATTCATACGCCATGTCTACAGGCCTGCTGGCGATACCCGATTTCTTTGCGATCAGCAACGGGGAAACGCCGACACCGAGCCATTATATCAGTAAGAAATCGGTGAACTCCCTGTACGGTTTTGCCCAGTTGAGCTATAAGAACTGGATTTTCCTGGATGTGACTGCCCGCAACGACTGGTCGTCTACTTTGCCTTACAAGAACCGTTCGTTCTTCTATCCGTCGGTCGGACTGGGTTGGGTGGTTTCGGATATGCTCCGTTCTTATGAAGTGAATGTACCGGAATGGCTGTCCCTGGCAAAGCTGAGAGCTTCGTATGCGGAAGTAGGTAACGATACCGATCCTTACCGCCTGCTGACTACTTATGGTATTTACACTGTTATCGATGATATAAAAGGGGCATCGACCGCCAGTACGATCCCTCTGGCAGACCTGAAGCCGGAATTGATCAAATCGACGGAAGCCGGTTTCGATATCCGTTTCTTTAATAACCGGTTGGGGTTGGACCTTACCTGGTATAAGAAAAATGCAACCAACCAGATTCTGGCTTTGCCGATCTCTTCGACGACGGGTAAAAGCTCCCGGATGATCAATGCCGGGAATATCCAGAATACCGGTATAGAGATCGTTCTGAACGGAACGCCTGTGCGGACGAAAGATTTTGAATGGAACGTATCTGTCAATTACTCGAAGAATACGAACAAGATCAAAGAGTTGCATCCTGATTCCAGACGTTTTATCCTGGCTAGTACCGACTTCGTGAACATCGTCGCTACGGAAGGCAGCACGTACGGAGATCTGTACGGACGGGCTTACCAGCGGGATGAACAAGGCCGCAAGATCATCGATGAAAACGGTTTGCCGTTGCTGGAAAGCGATATGAATACGCAAATCGGCAACTATATGCCCAAATGGACGGGTAGTATGATAAACTCGTTTACCTATAAGAATTTATCTTTCAGCTTTATGTTGGATATGCGTTATGGCGGGGATATATTCGTCAATTCCCTGGCTCGCGGTTCGCAGTACGGAACGACGGAGCTTTCCTTGCAGGGACGTGATGAATGGTATGCCGGAACCGGTGGTATCGTTGTGGACGGAGTGACTGCCGACGGGAAGCAGAATACCGTTGCTGCCAATCCGCAGGCGTATTGGGACCGTGTATCCCGTGCAGGTGAAGAGTTTGTTTACGACGGTACGAATCTGCGCTTGCGTGAGTTGACCGTCGGTTATATGTTCCCTAATAAAATACTGGCGAAAACTCCTTTCACGAATCTGAAACTGAGTTTTGTCGGACGTAACCTGTGGCTGATCAAGAACAATATTCCGGGATACGATCCCGAATCATCCTACAGTACGGGGAACGGGCAGGGCATTGAATATGCTTCGTTGCCTTCCATGCGTAGTTTCGGTTTTAACCTGAATGTCTCTTTCTGAACGATTGTTTGACCTTTAATAGTATCTGATATGAATATACATATAAAATCATATTTGTTTGGTTTAGCCCTTTGCGGAACGGCTTTAACCTCGTGTGAGAGTTTCGACAGTATCAATCTTAACCCGAATGACCCGACGCCGGAAACGGTAGATCCTACCTTCCTGCTGACTCCTACGATGATCAAAGGGACATTGGACGTGGATATGTATCAGCGTATACATAATCTGTATGTAGACAATTTCGCCCAGTATTTTGCCAATGATAAGTATGCCTCGAACAACTGTGTACCGGTAGAAAGCTGGACACAGGATTTCTGGGATATGCACTGGCAATGGATCGATGCCCTGAATGAAATAATTAAGAACTATTCGGATGATCCCAAATTGGTGAATACTGTCCAGATCGCACGTATCTGGAAAGTCTGGCTCTTCCACAGGGCGACCGACCTGTGGGGAGATATCCCTTACTTCCAGGCTGCCGACGGTTCCGGATTGGCTGCCCCGTACGACCCCCAGAAAGATATTTACTATGATATGTTTAACGAACTGACCGAAGCCTCCCTCGCATTGGATACGCAGGCGGCTGATCCGGGTAAAGGCGACCTGATCTTTAGCGGGGATATCTCCCGCTGGAAGAGTTTCGCCAATAGCCTGCGGTTGCGTCTCGCCATGCGTCTGACCGAAGTCGACCCGGCGAAAGCACAGGAAGAAGCCGAAGCAGCGGTGAAGGCTGGTGCGTTGTTAGCATCTAACAGCGATAATGTAAAGATATACCGTTGCCAGAGTTACATCTTTGACGGCCGCTTTTATTATGCCAATGCCCATCTGTTCAACGGAAAACGGCAGACGATGAGTTATTCGATGGAGAAACTGCTGACGGGACTGGGCGGCGTTCCTTTCCCGGAAGGGAATGGTTATATCAGCGTTCCTGAATACATCGATCCGCGTGGGCCGGTATATTTCAATGTTACCAATGAATATAACGGGGCGGCGGAAGATTTCCGGGGACGATGGAAAGGTGTTCCTTCCGGCCTTCCGGTAGCGGAGCGGGAACTTCCTGAGAATGCACGTACGAATAACTCCCGTATCGGTGTCTATTATGTGAGCGATACGAAAACTCCGGGAGTACCTTTTACGATCCAGTTCAATCGCGACCAGATACTGATGTATTATTCGGAAATCTGTTTCCTGCGTGCGGAGGGGGCGCTCCGTGGCTGGAATATGGGAGGTAGTGCGAAAGAATTCTACGAAGAAGGTATCAAAGCCTCTATGACTGATGCAGGAATCTCCGGTGAAACTGTCGGAAAGTATATGCAATCGACAATGCCGAATGCCTACGGTACGACGGTTCTTTTCGACCATAAAGGAGCTTCCCACGACTCCCAGCTGGAGAAGATCATTACCCAGAAATACCTGGCGAACTTCCCGGATAATGGCTGGGAAGCCTGGAACGACTATCGCCGTTTGAATATACCGGACCTGGAGCCGTTCGTTGCTCCCGAACCCGGCTACGTGGTGAAGGCCGGCGAACGTGACTGGCGCGGATCTGTCCGTCGTATCACTTATCCCGCACAGGAGGTCATTGTGAACGAAGATAATTATAATGCTGTAGTATCCCGTATCGGAGAAGACAAGACGACGACCCGTATGTGGTGGGATGCTAAAAATAAATAAATACCAAAGTATCATGACAAACATTTCAAGAAGAACTTTCCTAAAGACCGGGGCCTTTGCCGCCGCCGGTCTTACCATCGTTCCCGGGCATGTATTGGGGCGTAATTTCGGATTTACCGCTCCGAGTGATAAACTGAATATTGCAGGGATCGGGGTCGGTGGAATGGGACGCCGCAATCTGGCGAACATGAATACGGAGAATATCGTGGCCCTTTGCGACATCGACTGGCAGTATGCCGGGAAGACGTTTAATGATTACCCGAATGCCCGTAAGTTTAAGGACTGGAGGGTGATGTTCGATGAGATGGGCGATTCGATCGACGCCGTGATGGTGGCTACTCCCGACCATACCCATGCAGGGGTGACAGCCCATGCGATGACGTTGGGGAAACATTGTTATACCCAGAAACCGCTTACCCACTCTGTTTACGAATCCCGCCTGTTGACCCGCCTGGCAAAGAAGTATAAGGTGGCGACTCAAATGGGTAACCAGGGCAATTCGTTTGACTGGTGCCGCCAGATAGCCGAATGGATACAATCCGGTATAATAGGAGATGTATATGAGGTGCATTGCTGGACCGACCGTCCTATCTGGCCGCAGGGCCTGCAGGAACCGAAAACGGCCGTGAAATGTCCGAAGACGCTGGACTGGGACCTGTTTATCGGTCCTGCCCGGAAACGTCCGTACAATCCGGTTTACACTCCCTGGAACTGGCGCGGCTGGTGGGATTTTGGAACCGGAGCCCTGGGCGATATGGCCTGTCATATCATGGACCCGCTCTATTGGGCCTTGGACCTGAAATATCCTACGAGTGTAATCGGAAGCTCCACCCTTAGCAACCTGTATTCTCCTCCTCATGCCCAGGTGGTGACTTATACTTTCCCGGCCCGTCCCCCGAAAGGGAACGTGAAAATGCCGGAGGTAAAGGTCTATTGGTATGATGGCGGCCTGGTTCCTCCCCGTCCGGAAGAATTGAAGGACGGCGAAATGATGGGTGATGAGAACGGCGGTATCATCTTTATCGGTACGAAAGGCAAGATCATGACCGGTTGTTACGGCATGAATCCGACTTTGTTACCCTTCTCTGCCATGGAAAATTTCAACCAGCCCAAACCTACCATACCCCGTATCAAAGGCGGCAATGGCGATATATGGAATACGAATGCACATGAACAGGACTGGATTCGCGCTTGTAAGGAATCGGCTGCGAACAGGACGGAAGCCTCGTCTAATTTCCAGTTCTCCGGTCCGTTCAATGAAATGGTCGTGATGGGTGTATTGGCCGTGCGCCTCTCCGGCTTGTACGGGTTGCATCGTGAATTGCAATGGGATGGCGAGAATATGCGTTTCACCAATATCTCGCCGAACGACAAGATAAAGATCGTGACGACAGACGATTTCAAAGTGATCGACGGAGATCCGCGCTTCGACCGCCGTTATGCCGATTTCAATGCGGCTGAAATGGCTGCCGAATGGATCAAACATACGTATGAGAACGGATTCTCTTTACCTGATATGCCTTAATAACCGATAAAGTGTAATAAGATGAAACGACTGAATAAAATACTGTTGCCGATCGTTTGCTGCCTGTTCTTTACGTGTTTTTTATCTGCCGGGGAACAGGCAAAGACCGGAAAACGGGATTGGAGGATAGCGATCCAATCTTATACCTTCCATCTCTTTCCCTTGACGGAGGCGTTGGATAAGACCCGGGAGCTGGGTGTGAAGTATATAGAAGTATATCCGGGCCATAAGCTGGGAGGAAAATGGGGTGAGAAGGTTTTCGATTTTAACCTGGATGCCCGGACGCAGAAAGAACTGAAAGAACTGGCTGCCTCCAAAGGCATACAGATCATCGCTACGGGGGTATATGTGGCGGAAAAGCCGGAAGACTGGGAAAAGATGTTCCGGTTTGCCAAAGGGATGGGCATGGAGTTCATCACGTGCGAACCGGCTCTGGATGACTGGGACCTGGTAGAGAAGCTGGTCAAGCAGTATGGCATAAAAATATCCGTCCACAATCATCCCAAACCATCCGATTACTGGACCCCGGATAATCTGCTGAAAGCAATCGGCGGACGTAGTAAAATGATCGGCTCCTGTGCCGATGTCGGACACTGGCGCCGGGAAGGTTTGAACCAGTTGGATTGCCTGAAAAAACTGGAAGGCCGTATCATCTCCCTGCATTTTAAGGATATTGCCCCCAAACAGGCGGGAGAGGCAGAACAGCATGACGTCATTTGGGGAACCGGTATCCTCGATGTAAAAGGAATGTTGCAGGAACTGAAACGGCAACATTTTAAGGGTGTTTTTTCTATAGAATATGAATACAACTGGGAAAATTCCGTGCCGGATATAAAAGAGTGCATCCGATATTTCAATGAACTGACCGAATAAGTAAGGATATAGAATAATATCCCATTCACATAAAAAATGAGGTGCAAAGCTATTTTTGTTATAGTCTTTGTATCTCATTTTTTATGCCTGTTTCTCCAGGCTATATAAATTAAAGGATTCCGGTTATTTCCCCCGTTTTAGGTATTGGTATGAAGTTCTTGAGGAACTAATATATTTCTCCCACCGCAAATATAATCTATTTATACTATAAATAGTTAATTTAATAGGACAAATCCATTGAGCTGTTATAAACAGAGAAATAATATTTAAAAATGAATATTTGAAGATAATTGTGTAGTTTTGTTTACACTCTTGATTTTAAACGTTTTATCGCAAAATAAGGACGTAGTTCCTCAAGAACTTGGTATTACCACTGATAGATATTATTGTTAATTAAAACTATTACAACTTGGGGCCTATTGATATACATGGAATACAGGAAGGGGATCAGGAAGCTTTTAAAAGATTCTTTGTTCACTTTTATCCGAAGCTGCTGTCGTTGGCTTGTCGTTTTGTGGATGAACAGGCAGCGAAAGATCTGGTGCAGGATATCTTTATATTCTATTGGGAACAAAAACAACAAATTGATGTAAATAGCGTACAATCCTATCTCTTTAAATCCCTTCAGAACCGTTGTTTGAATTATCTGAAACACCAAAAGGTTATAGAAGAGTATAATGCTAAAATACGAATAGCCGAAGCACGTATTGCTTTTTTGAATGACCGGACCGATACAAATGATGTATTGAAACAAGTGATTGATTGGGATATTCGTGAACAGATCGAAGCTTCCGTGAAAAAATTGTCACCTAAAGCGGCAGAAGTGTTCCGTTTATGCTACTATGAAGATTTACCCCACAAAGAAATTGCAGATAAACTTGGAATATCACCACGTACAGTCGCAGTTCATGTCCGTAATGCGGTACTTTTCCTGCGGGAAGATTTAAAAGATTTACTGATACTATATATAGCTTTTTGCCAGATTATAAATTAATATGAACTTTTTTCATTTTTGACTACGTAGTTTCCGATGCCCCAGTTGTCTTCTTTATATAAACGATAAGAAAGATCTATGAATGAAGAAATACTAATACGATTTTTAATCCACCGATGTACTTCGGAAGAAATAAAGGTGGTCGATCAATGGATTGCTTCTGATCAGGCAAATGCTGATTGGCTGTTTGAGATGGAGCGTATCTGGAGTTTGAAAGACCAGCTACGTTTTTCCGACAAACAAGAGGTCGAAAGGGCCTATGCACGTTTTATGTCTGGATTGCAGGAAAAGGAAGTAAAAGTGGAAATAAGCCGGAGACGTCCTGTTTATATTTCATGGATGAAATATGCTGCAGCAATTGTGCTGATCGGATTATTAAGTACTAATCTTTATTTTTTATTGCAGGAACAGCCCTCTTCCATGAATACGATTGAAGTCCCTAATGGTCAAAGGACTTCTTTAACCTTATCCGATGGTACAAAAGTCTGGCTGAATTCTCATAGTAAATTTACCTATCCTGCTCAGTTTTCATCAAAGATGCGGGATGTTAAGCTTGAAGGCGAGGGTTTTTTTGAAGTCGCACATAATGAAAAAGCGCCGTTTATCGTACATGCTGATTTACTCCAGGTAAAAGTATTGGGCACGAAGTTTAATGTGAGAGCATACAATGAAGAACCGTCTTCCATAACGTTGGCAGAAGGAAAAGTGGAAGTCGCTACAAATGACAATGAACATAAAGTAACTCTAAGACCGAATGAGCAGGTTACCTATTCTAAAGATGACGGCCTGATAGTCAATAAAACGGTCAACACCTCTTTAGTCAAATCGTGGACGGTGGGCGAAGCGGCTTATATTAATAAACAACTGATCGATATTGTAGTTGATCTGGAACGTCGTTTCAATGTTCATATTACAGTGAAAGATCAGGAACTCAATACGGAATTATTTACTTGCCGTTTCAAGGAAACAGCTAAAATAAATCAGATACTTACTTTATTGAAAGATACCCGCAAACTGGATTATGAAATTCAGGGGAATCATATACAGATTTATAAACCTATAAAATGAGAATGCTTATGAAGAAGACATGGATGTTATAAAAATGAAGAACCGAAGATGCTGCAAACATCCCCGGTTCGGATTAAGCGAGTAACGCATTAGAGACAACCTAAATTTATTACTAACTAATCATTTACAAATGTATGAATTTTATTAAGAAGTGTATGCCATGCGGTACGCATAAATCGTCATGGCTCCGGAAATGTCTATTTATTATGAGGTGTATCTTATTGTTTTTATTATTGGGTACAATGCAAATCACGGCGAGTGTCACTTACTCGCAATCGGCTAAGCTATCATTGAATATGGAGAATACGACAGTACAGGATGTTTTGTCGATGATAGAGCAAGAAAGTTCATTCTATTTTACTTACAACTTAAATCAGGTGAATGTAAACCGTAAAGTATCTGTGAATGTAAAGAATAAGCTGGTAACAGATATTCTGGATGAAATATTCAAAGGTGAGAATATTCGGTATACGATCAGTGACAAGCATATTGTATTATATAAAGCTGATAAGTCTGAATTACCGGGTGTGAACCAGAAACTTAAAACGATAACAGGAGTCGTGCTTGATAATAATGACGAACCTATTATCGGTGCGAACGTGTCCATTCCGGGAACAAGTACAGGAACAACTACGGATATGGACGGAAAGTTTACCTTGGAAGTGCCCGACAATGCAACAATTGAAATCTCTTATATTGGTTATATAACCCAAAGAATATCTGTAAGTAAAAAAAATAAATTTTCGATTATTCTGAAAGAAGACACCCAGGCTTTGGAAGAGGTGGTCGTAGTGGGCTATACCTCCCAGAAGAAAGGGCTATTGGCTGGATCTGTTGAAACTACCAAATTCACAGAATCGTTGGCACAGATTCCGACAAACAGTGCCGCACAGTCGCTGGTCGGTAAAATGGCAGGTGTGCATATCTCCGTTCCTTCCGGTAAGCCGGGCGAACAGGCCAGTGTAGGAGTACGTACCGGTACGACGTGGAATTCCTCACCGATGTTGTTTGTAATTGACGGGGTTGTACGTGATGCGGAAACGTTCAATAATTTAAGTCCGAATGAAATTGAATCGGTAAGCGTGTTGAAGGATGCCGCTTCGGCTGCTGTTTATGGAGCACGTTCGGATGCGGGGGTTATTTTGGTTACGACACGTTCCGGAGTCTCAGGGAAGATATCGGTTAACTATACAGCCAACTTCTCTGCCGATTTTGCTACGCAAGAAGTAGCTTTGACGAATCTTTATCAGCAAGGTAGGGCTATTAATCAGGCATACAAAAACTTCGGCTTGACTGCTCCCCAAGGTTCAGGTTGGAGTGATGAAGAGTTGGAATGGGCCAAAAACCTTCCTGGGCAAGGGTTTAACATGCTTGATGATACATGGCATACACCTTACGTGATGAATCATGCATTAAGCGTCAGCGGCGGTTCGGAAAGAATCAAATTCTTTGGGGCTGCTAATTACTATACACAGAGTGGTTTCATGGAGTCAACCGACTACAATAAGTTGAATATACGTTTGAATGTGACGGCTAACATAACCGACGATTTGCAATTGTACGCTTCTGTTGCTAATACGAATACAAACTATGCTTCTTCTCCAACAGAAGGTACAGATGCAACTTACACGAAAGCACGTGTATCATTTGAATATATGCCTTCACGTTCGCCTGACGGTAAGTGGATTGGCGACGGATGGGCATATGGTAACCCGGCTGCGGCTGCTGAAGGTGCTTCCGGTTACAGAAAAAATAGCTGGATACGACCCGAAGCCAACGTCAGCTTGACTTATAAATTGCCATGGATAGAAGGAATGAGCGTAAAGGCTTCTTATTTGGGAAGTTGGAACTCATCGCGTAGTAAAGACTACACTGAGCTGCAAAGGTTTTATTATCCAATAAAATCAGGTGAAAACAACCATATCATCGATGTAAACAATTTGACTAATTATTATGTCAGCAATGAAGGTGCCGGTGTTTCTGCTTCGGGCAATTGGTGGACTTACCAACAGTTGAACTTCCAGGTTAATTACGATAAACGTTGGGGAGATCATCATGTGAATGCGGCTGCCGTATATGAGGCTTCGAACTACAATCACTATTATGTATATGGTAGACGCGACCAGTTCCCGTTGTACCAGACCGATCAGTTCTGGGCAGCCGGTTCTTCTGCCGATAAACAGTTCTCCAATGGTGGTCCTGATACAGACGGTGGACGTGCTTCTTGGGTATTTATCGGCGGTTACGATTATGCCAACAAATATATCTTGAACCTCTCTGTTCGTTATGACGGCTCCATGAACTTTGCACCTAGCGAACGTTGGGGTGTGTTCCCCGCTGTATCGGCTGCATGGGTCGCTTCTGAAGAAAGCTTCTTGAAAGATGTTGAATGGCTCGACTTCTTGAAATTGCGCGGATCTATCGCTTTAACAGGTAACGACGCTGTCGGTGGATGGCAATGGCAGACCAGTTATAAGAGTGGCGGTAACTACATGCTTGGCGAAAACGCTGCTTTGAATAACGGTTTGCAGTATGGAAGTTTGGTGAATGAGTTCCTGACTTGGGAAAAATCTACCGGTATCAACGTCGGTGTAGATTACCGCTTCCTGGATCATCTGCACGGTGCTGTTGAATATTGGCACAAGCATACGTTTGATATCCTTGGTAACCGCCAAAATTCATTACCGACCACTTTCTCCAAGACGATGCCGGCTGAGAACTACGGTGTGATCAACGGACAAGGTTTTGATTTCAGTGTGGGATGGGAAGATAAGACAGGTAATGTCAATTGGCATGCCGGTTTGAACTTGTCATACGGATGGAACAATGTAAAGGTTCAGGATTATGCTGCCGGTTTGTTGGATTGGGAAATCCCCGTAGGTAAAGACCGTAGTTATATTGCTGCCTATGAAGGACGTATCCTCCGTTCGCAAGCGGAAGTAGATGCTTTCAAAAAGGAAAATCCTAATTATGTCATGCCTTCAGGTGGTGGTGTAGATCTTCGTCCCGGTTCGTTCGTCTATATTGATAAGAGTGGTCCTGATGGTGTGAAAGACGGTGTTATCAACAAGTATGATAAAGATATCCTATACAACAACAATAACCCGGTTTATATGGGCTTGAATTTGGGTGCCACTTGGAAGGGACTTTCTGTAGAAGCTACTTTCACCGGTAAATTCCATAATCATAAAAACTTTGGTGTAATAGGAGATTATCATGACAACCAGATGTGGAACATGGAATGGATTGAAAATTCTTGGACTCCGGAAAACCCCAATGCAAACCTGCCTATGTTGGCTCCGCGCGACTATCGTTCATATGGTTGGACAGATGTTGATTTTTTCTGGAAGAAGGCGAACTATATCCGTCTTTCCAATTTAAATATCGGTTACACGTTTAATTTTGCCCAGCCTCTAGGTAACGCAATCTCTAGTATCAAGGTGTTTGCAACAGGTACGAACTTATTCTACATCTCTGGATTCGGTCACTGGGATCCGGAATTGAACCCAGGATGGAGCGGTGTTGGTTACCCTGTGATGAGAACTCTGGGTGGTGGTATAAGTGTTAATTTTTAAACATAAATTCTATGAACAACTTAAATATAATAAAGAAAAGTGGACGTAAATTCCTGACTTTGTCGGTATGCGTATTGGCGTTGTCTTCTTGCCAATTAGATTACGAAAACAAATCAGCGATTAATCCGGATAATGTGTGGCAGAATGAAACAATGATCCAAGCATATCTGACCGATATCTATAGCGGCATAGTGCCGGGATGGTCTTCTACGTCTGATACCGACACGGACCTTACAACGGATTCAAACGATAGCATGAGCGAGTGGTTACGTGGGGTAAACATTTCAGCTTCCAGCTATGGGGTCGATTTTAATTATACAATTATTGACAAGATTAACTACCTGCTTGAGCAGTTGGAGACAGTACCGGAAAGTGTCATGGCTCTTGAGGATAAAGATGCAGTGGTGGCACAAGCCAAGTTTTGGCGGGCTTACCGGTATTGGTCTTATGTAAAGGACTTGGGTGGTGTTCCTCTGATTCTCAAATCGCAGGATGTGAACGATCTGTCTTCATTGATGGTGAAGCGAAGTTCTACTTCTGATTGTATGGCACAAATTGTGAAAGACTTGGATGATGCCATCCAAGGTTTGCCAGACCGTTGGTCGGGTGTTAACTATGGGCGTATTGACAAATGTGCTGCCATGGCTTTCAAAGGACGCGTACAAATGTGGTATGCTAGTAAGTTATTCAATCGCTCCAACGACAAGGGGCGTTGGGAAGCTGCCTATCAAACTAATAAGGCAGCTCTTGAATATGCTGAAAAGAATGGCTATAAATTGATGGATAAATTTGGCGATATTTGGTTGACAAAAGGGAAGCCTAATACGGAAGCCTTGATCTATAGACATTACAAATATCCAGATTCGTATTATGACATGAACCAATATCTTCCTGAAGATATTACCCATGGATGGGCATGCCGTCAAGTGCCGCAAACACCTCAACTTCTTTCATTCCCGTTGAAGGATGGCTCTTCTATAGCTATCTACGAAAACGAAGAGTATAAGAGCCAGAAACTGGATGTAAACCGCCTTTCTACGGATGCTACTTACAATGCAGAAATTCTTGACAAATTGGTGAACGGAATGGATCCACGTTTCTACGACTCTTATTCAGTTCCAGGTTGCGAGTTCCCGTCGTTGGAAATTCCTGCCGGGCAGTATTTCTGGACTTCGTATGTGAAGACAGAAACGTTCTATAAAGCGATGTCCAACATACAGCTTGAGCGTAATGCCGGAACTACCCATTATGGATCATTCTTCCCGTTAAAAGCCATTACTCCGGGATTGAATAATGCAGATTCATATAAAGGTGAAAATAATGCTATCAGTTTACGCTTGGGTGAAGTTTACCTGAACCTTGCCGAATGTGCTGCCGAAGCAGGTCATATAAATGAAGCGTTGGGTTATGTAGCTGCAATCCGTAAACGTGCAGGTATCGATAAAGGTGCGGGCGCTATCGGGTATGGGTTGGATGTGTATAACACGATCGAAGGGGTTCGTCGTTTATTATACAACGAACGTGCAGCTGAGTTGTCTCAAGAGAACTTCCGTTATGGCGACCTCCGCCGTTGGATGAATTTCGGCAACATCAATGCCCAGAAACATTACAACAACCTGTATGTGGTATTTAACGGGGATGAGGAAGAAGCTGGAAAATTCGACTGGACACGTACGTTGGAAGATGCTGAAACGCAGAAATTTTTCCATATTGATTTCGTGCCTAATGTGAAGCAAGTTGAAGTTTCCACGTTTAATATCTCCACCAAGCATTGGTTTGGTGCCATTGGGGACAAGACTATAGGAGCAAACTTCGACAATGATATGTCACAACAAAACAACGAATGGGGTGGCTCATTTGATCCATTGAAGTAATACTGAAAACTCATTTATTTTTATAGCGGAGTAGAAGATATTTGTTTTAAAGATCTTTTACTCTGCTTTTTCGAACCTGTTCAAATCTTATATGAGACAAATGAAAAATATCTTATTAAAATGGGTGTGGGTAGTTATATCTTCACTATTCTTTTCGTGCAATCAGGCAGAGATGAATATTTGCTTTGAAACGGATTATGCAGTATTAAAGATGGATTCTACAGGATTCTTAACGAGTATCTACAGTAAAGTCGATAATATAGAATATTTATCTGATAAGAAAAGTTCTCCTTTATTGGCTCTTTATGCCGGTAACGATCAGGTAATTTTGCCTGTTTCGGCTCGACAAATCGACGAAAAGTTGATGTTGACATATATAAATGGAGCTGAAGCTATTATAGAAGTAGGAGAAAAAGAAGAGTACTTGACGTTTAAACTTATATCACTGACTAATCGTGGTAAAACGGATCATGTAGTGTGGGGACCTTATTATACCACGATACGTGAATATATTGGAGATTTGTTGGGAGTGGTCAGTAATGAACGTTGTACGATCGGTATGGTAGCCTGCAATGACAATACGAATACCGGTCTTCCTACAGATGGAGATATGCACCAAATGTATTACAGAGTACATACATCAGATCCGATCAAATACCCTTTGCCGGATTCATTATATGAGGGGCAGCGATTGCGTATAGGTGGAGATGGCATTAGCGATGTTGCTTTTACGAATCGGAAAGAAGGTCATTTCTTTTTCAATAAAGGAAATGGGGCAGAGTATATACCGGAATATGGTTCTTACATTGTAATGAGTTCGCGTGATCGCCGTGCTACCCGTGATATATTTTTTACACTTATACCAGGTTTTGAAAATGTGAATGTACCTAAGCATCATCAGGTGGAGGCTGTAGATGAGGATGTTTTAGGATCATCGGTTGCATTTTTTGTTTGTCCTAAAGAACATACGTTAAAACTTTATGAAAAAGTCGTTTTGGAGGAAGGGTTACCTTATATTACTCAGCAAGGGAAATGGGTTCGTGATCCGAAAGCTGCTTGTGCCGATTTAGCATGGTGGGGACGGCATGATAGTTTGATCTCTTATGCAACTCAGCTGGGAGTACGCGCTGTACAGGATGAAGGTTTGGGAGAGTATTATGTTAACCCGGCAAATCGATGGGCGGATAAGATGATTTCTTATGGTGGAAAACAAATTTCTATCGCTGAGTTTACAAAAATGACGAACGAGGCTGGAATCGCTTATGGGTTACATACGTTGTGTGAATTTTTGCAACCACATTGCAGTGATGTCAGTCCCATTCCTAATGATAGCTTATGTGTGGTACTGAAAACAACGATCACTCACGATTTGAATGCTTCTCAAACGGATATTTGTGTGGCTGATACAAGTTGGTTAAATGAATGGGGAACTTGGCATTGCAATAAACTCAATGTTTTGAAATTAGGAAAAGAATTACTTACTTACGAAGGAGTTACAACAACCCAACCTTATACATTGAAAGGAGTGAAGCGTGGTGCTTACAACACAGTGGCTCAAACACATAAAGCGGGTGAGGTGTTGGCAAAATTACAGATGAACTGTTATAATGGTTTTGTTCCGGATATGAATCTTCAAGACGATTATGCCGATTATTATGCGCGGTTATTGGTTGACGGTGGCATGGATTATGTCGATTATGATGGGCAGGAAAGTTTCATGTATCAAGGACATGGCTATTATTCTATGAAACGATTCTATCGGAATTTGTTTGAGAAGTTTCATACATATGGCGGAAATGAACTTCGTGTGATGGGATCTGGTATCATGTATGGTAATTGGCTATATATGGGGAATGGAAATATTGGTGGCGGAAACAATATGTTTAACCCTGTAACCAATTCTTTCGGAATTCAGGGGAAAGATGAAAGGAACGGTAATGTTAATAATTTCATTTGTCCCACTTTCGGTATCCAAAATTTCCAACCGGAATGGGATGAACAAGTGATAGAGAATCTACAATCAAAGGCTGTTGCATGGAATGCTACTTATATGCTTGGTTTAAGTGAAAACGCTGTTGAAAAATGTTTGGATAAAAAGCGCGTGTTTAAGGCTTTTCGTGTGTGGGAAGACGCTCGGCGTGCCGACATTTTTTCTAAAGAATTGAAAGAAGAAATGAAAGCTCAAGAGAACCGGTACCATTTGGAACGTACCAATGATCATACGTGGACGCTATATACAGTGAATACTTCCGGTGAGCGTGTCGATCCGAGAACTCTTTCATCGGATATTGCGCTTAAATAGATCCTGAAATTTTTTGATGGTAGTTTCTTATAAATTAGACAATATGTTAAAACATAAATTATTACGTGCATGTGTGTTGCTGTGTTTGGCTCTGAATATCCAACAAGGAAAAGCACAAGAGACAAACGGATTGGAATATGGAGAGGCGATCCGAGGAATGAATCAAGATCCGAAGCAAAAAAGCATCGGGAGTAAACCTTATGAAATGGAAGGGCGTACAGAAGCCAGAGAGCCACTGTTTACTTTTGATGATTGTACGCAGTGGCAGGTTCGGGCAAATCAATCCGAAGTCACATTATATCGAACTAAAGAGCAACGGGTAATAGGTGATTACAGTGGAAAAGTTGTTTACAAGACTAAGCAGGCAAAAGCCGGATTTCGTGTAGAGCTCGTCAAACCGTACAAGTTTGAGAAAGAGTGGGATTGCATCAACTTTTGGAATTATGGAAACCATTGGTTATGGGAGAACAGCGGAGAAGCCATGGCCCATTATGCCGTTATCCAGGATGCCAAAGGCCGGGAGATAACAATTCCGTTCATGCAAGAATGGTTATGGCGGAATATGAATTACAAGTATTGGTTTTTGAACCATATCAAATTGAATGATAGTATTGCCCGACCGATTACATTCATCGGATTGGAGTTTAAAGGGAATGGCACAAAACCGGATGTGGAGAACAATATTTTCTTGGGCCCTATCTATGGATATCAAGAAGTTTTGAAGCCGATGAAGTTTAAACCGTTCCCGGAGAGATTACCTTTTCCGCTTCGTGAAGAGACGATCTTACCGACGAATAAGACGACAGGATTTAGTAATCGTGTGGAGCAACAAGACGAGAAATTCCTTTTCTCATACGAAGGGAAAGATGCTAAGCTGATGTATCAAGTAGACCCGGCCTATCCGATAGGCGGCGTGACACTTTTGTGTGACGGACAAGAGAAAAAGGTGAATGCCAACGCTAAGATCCTTTTTGAAAAACGAACAGAAGCAGAGTGGATAGTTATGGATAAGAGACTAGAAAACGATACTTTGTTCATTCGTTATAAAGCAGTAGGAAAGGGGTTGAGCCAACGCTTTGATTGTTCTTATACGATCAAGCAGAAATCTTTGATTTGGACGATTGAAGAAAAAGCAGCGGATGGGAAAGTGGAAGAGATCTGCTTAGGCACAACAGGTAACGTGTCGGATGGTAAATTGGTGGGGGTCCCTTTCTTGGTGTATAACCCTTTTGCCAATGATTCCTATACGGCTGATGCTCCCAGCATACTGTATGCCGACAATCTGTTCTATTTGACAATGTTTGATTGGTATTATACCAATGCTTCCATGTATTATGGTGGAGAACAGGGTATCAAAGAGGGTAAAGCCACTTACAATGGCGGAGTAAAATATTATCCGTTGAATAACAAAAAGCGTAATCCCTTACGTGAACGTCTTTTCATTAACGTATCACCTGATGTACACGAAGTATTCCCGACGATTGATAACCCGGCTTCTCCAATGCGTTCTAATCAGGTAGATCGTTTGTGGGCGATCAACGGTGGAAGTGATCTTCCTAAATTAGGAAAGTTCGTGACCGATTTACGTTCTAAAGGTGTAGAAAAAGTTAGTATTCGCTATCACGAAGATTTTTGGCGTGCCGATGGAGAAAGTTATACGTTTCGAACGATACCTAATCCTGATCTGGGAATAGAGCGCCTGAAAGAATATGTCCGTTTTGTACAAGGACAAGATTGGAGGATTGGTTTTTACTCAAATTACATGGATTTTGCTCCTGTAAATGCTCTGTGGAATGAAGATTGGGTACGTATTAGCCACAAAGATTATGGTTGGGGGCCTGCTTGGTGTAGATGCTATGCTAATAAAGTAACTATAGGTTGGGAACAACAGGCCATTTTGGCTCCACAAATACATAAGACATTTGGGACCAACTTCTCTTATTGCGATGTAGAGACTTGTATTTCTCCTATGGATCGGGTGGATTACGATTATCGTACTCCTGGAGCAGGAAAATTTCGTACTGTATTTGAATATATTGGTATGACTTTGATGAACGAACGCCGTGCCTACCAAGGTCCTGTTTATTCAGAAGGTGGTACACATTGGTTCTATGCAGGATTGTTAGATGGGAATTATTCACATATGAATCATAGTTTACCTATATTCCCTGATTTTCAATTATTGAAGATTAATCCGTTGGAAATGGACGGAATGTCTAATGTATCTAACGAGGCCTATGTTGCTTATGCCTACGCTTTCGGTAATATTGGTATTTTGTCAGAGGGATTCGATGCGGTTCGTAGATATGCTTTCTTGCAACCATTCCAAAATAGCTATTCGATGATTCCGGTGAAAAGTATCCGGTATTTTGATGGCAAATCTTATGTATCATCTTCAGATGCAATCAAAAAAGATTTATTAAAATCTCCTTGTATTCAGGTTGAATATAATAGTGGTTTAAAGATTTATGCCAACTTTTCCGATCAGCCGTGGGGAGTTAAAGAGAATGATTGCGACTATTCATTGCCTAAATATGGAACTTTGGCTGTTTTGCCTGGAAGTCGTTTGTTTTCTGTTTCTTCTACAAACCCTGCCTCATCAACGGGTAAATTACTTGACAAGGTTTATTCCGATCATTTATTTTATATCGATACGTATGGGGAAGTAGAAAAGGGAGAACTTGGTGGTAAAGGGTCTTATATGTTGAAGAAAGAAAAGTTTGGTTGGGAAATTATCCCTCTTAGAGATTTAGAGGAGGTTGATTTCAATTTGTCTTTACTTGGATTTTCAGCATTAGGTGTAGATATAGAAGCGGTGGATAAGGATGGAAATAGTATGACGGTGGTTAACAAAGCGCCTATAACCAACCAAGTTCATTTTGAACACAAACCGCACTATTACAAATATAAGATTTGCCCTGTCTCATCTGAAAACTGACTACAGTAGAAACAATAATAATCCATGGAATAGACAATTATTTGCTATTTTATGGCTTATCAGTAAGCATTATTTTTGTTTGTGAAAAATGAGTATAAATAGGAAAATCCGATAAATAAGCTGTAAACAATGAGATTGGGAAAAATTAGCAGTATTTGTGTAGTAGCATTTCTAATGCTATGCGCATGCAATCAATCATATGTCGATGAACTATCGACTCAGTATGCCACATTCAGTGTAGATGGAAAAGGGTTTATCCGTCAAGTGGCAGACAACCGAACCGGTGTGAACTACTTGGCAAAAGAGAGTTCCTCTCCTGTGTTGAGCCTCTATGACGGGGAAGAGTATATCCTGCCTACTGGCTTGAAAACCGAAGCTGATAAATGGATACTGACCTTTGCCAACCAATCGGAAGCGGTCGTTTCCAAAGAGATAAAAGACGGATATATCCGTTTGTCATTGGTTTCGTTAAGTAATCGTGATCAGATTGAAGCTATTGCCTGGGGACCTTATGCAACCGATATATCTCAATATATAGGAGAGACGGTGGGAGTGGTACGCGATACCGTGTTTGCCGTTGGAGTACAGGCACTCGGTATCAACACGACAGAAGGACGACCTCATCTGGGCGATGATGCTACAGGCGGTTGTTACATCGATCCGCTGCCGGGACAAGAGGTGCCCGACGATTTGAAAGATAAGATCGGACAGCAAACGTACGACATCAATGTGAATGAAGAAGGAGATATGCCCGAATATGTACGTATGATCAGGGGGAATGCGGCTGTAGCACGTCCGTATGGTAGTGATATTCAATTTTTCGCACGTGATTGGCGAAAAGAAAAAGTGATAGATTATATAGGAAGGAGACAGACGGTGACGGCTTTGGATCAGGATTTCGTAGGAAGTTCTATTGCCTTGTTTGCCGCACCCTCTTCGGAAGCGGTTGATGTCATAGGGAAGATCGAGGTGCAGGAAGGATTGCCACATCCGATGATGAACGGAGAGTGGATCAAAAAACGGAAACTCCGGAATCCGGCTTATATGTTATATGAGGGTCGTTTGTTGGATAATGCATTGAATTATGCCGATTCTTGTAACTTCAATTTGGTTCATATCGGGGACCTATTCAAAAGCTGGGGACATTTTGATTTACACACCTCTCGTTTTCCGGAGGGAGCAGAGCAAATTAAAGCATTTACCGACAAAGCGAAAGCTCGTGGCATTGAAATCGGCGTACATACACTGACGATGTTTACTTCTACGCACGACCCGTATGTCTCTCCCGTGCCTAGTGATAGCCTGGCCATTTCAGGAAGTTCTGTTTTAACAAAAGAGATCAGTGCTACTGATAAGGATATAGAAATTGAATCACCGGAATTTTTTACCTATTTGGGTGAAACGCATTCGGCAAAGATTGGGACAGAGATTGTGTCGTATCGGGAGGTGACATCGGATAAACCTTATAAATTGTTGGATTGCACTCGCGGACAGTTCGGAACGAAACCAACGGCTCATAAAACGGGTGAAAAGATCGATAAGCTGCTGAATAATTGTTATAGCGGTCTTTTCCCGGATATTCATTTGAGTGATGTTTTTGCAAAACGTTTGGCTGAAGTGTGTAATGAAACGGGAGTCGGATTGATGGATTTCGACGGTTACTACGGTGGGTCACCTACGGGACATGGTTTATATGGGGCTTCCAGGTTCCTGAAACAATGGTTTGACGACCTGGATCAGAAAGGTATTATCTCTTGTGGCTCATCACCGTTCCATTATTGGTGGCATATCTATTCTTTCATGAACTGGGGAGAACCTTGGTACGACAATCTGCGTGAAAGCCAGGTCAATTACCGTTTGGAAAACCAGCGTTATTTCGAACGTAACCTGATGCCGGGCATGTTGGGTTGGTTTAAATTGGAACAGACTTATCGGCCGGAAGATATTGAATGGATCCAGGCACGTAGTGCCGCTTTTGATGCCGGCTATTTATTGCGCGTAGACGAAAGCATCGAACAGAGCGGATTTAAGAGCCGCCTTTTTGAGGCCATCCGTGAATGGCAGAAAGTGCGCAACAACCATTTGTTAACAGCTGCACAAAGAGAGAAGATGAAGAATCCTAAAAACGAATTCCATTTGGAAAAGGCGGGCGATAAGGCTTGGAACCTGTATGAAGTAACCTTGAAAGGGGATAATATCCACAAGTATCGTTCCGTACAAACGGGAGAACCTTTGTTAAGTAAATTTACTTTCGACAATCCGTATGAGAAACAACCGGTGCAATTCTATGCGGTGGTTAAAGCCGGTGAAGACGTATCTGCTCAAATAACAAACATGCAAATACTGGTGGAAGGATGCGCTCCGATTCAAATACAGGAGCTGCTGAAAGCGGGAGATAAGCTGTATTGCGATGGCACGTCGGTCTATGTTTGCGATGCTTTCTGGCAACCGCGTAAGCGTTTTGATGTTTCTGGAACGACCTCTTGGAATAAAGGGAAAAACAATGTGACGGTACAATGCGACTTCTCTTCCCCCAAAGCCCCCTCTGTCGATGTGGAATTTAAGGCATTGGGAAATAAGGAAAGTATAAGGGAATAGGTGTTGATTGATAAGAATGGTAATATTGGGGATCGGAGAGAGGTTAAATAAGAGATTTATGTATATCTTTGTGAATTACATAACACATAAAACACTTAATTATGAAAAATTTAGATCCGAAAGCCATGGCAGAGAATGAAAGAAAAGAGTTGCAGGACCGGTATATCCGTTTCGATTGGGCAATCAAACGTTTGTTGCGTCAGAAGGCCAATTTCGCAGTGCTCGACGGTTTCCTGACCGTCATGCTGCGGGAAGAGGTCCATATCCTCGAAATTCTTGAAAGCGAAGGCAATCAGGAAAGTGCCGGTGACAAGTTCAACCGTGTCGACATCAAGGCGAAGAACAGCAAAGGTGAGATCATCATCGTCGAAATCCAGAATACCCGCGAAGTGCATTATCTCGAACGCATCCTTTACGGTGTAGCCAAAGCCATCACCGAGCATATCTCGCTGGGCGAAGGCTATCGGGATATAAAGAAAATCTACTCCATCAGCATCCTTTATTTCGACCTCGGCGTGGGCACAGATTATATCTACCACGGGCAGAACCATTTCACGGGTGTACATACCGGCGACCGCTTGCGAATCAATACTCGCGACCGTGATGCCGTTATCACCCGCCTGCCCGCAAATATCTTCCCCGAGTATATCCTGATTCGTGTAAACGAGTTCGATAAAGTAGCCATGACCCCTCTGGACGAATGGATCGAATATCTGAAAGACGGAACGATTCGTCCTGACACGACGGCACCGGGTCTTCGTGAAGCCCGGGAAAAACTGAAATACTACTCGATGTCTACGAGTGAGCGGCATGCATACGATGAACATCTGAATGTAATCATGATCCAGAACGATGTGCTCGACACTGCCAAATGGGAGGGTCGGATCGAAGGACTTGCAGAGGGAGAAGCCAAAGGCAAAGCTGAAGGGCTGGCAGAAGGACTTGCCGAAGGAAAGACCAGGTTACGACAAACAGCAGTTAACATGAAACATATGGGCATAAGTACAACCGACATTGCCGAATGTACAGGGTTGCCGGTAGCGGAAATAGAGAAGCTATAGAAATATTTGAGCTATATATATTCGGTTTGTATTAAGGAACGCAGATGACGCAGACGAGCGCAGATAAACACAGATAATATATTGTTTTAAAGAAAATAAAAAGTCTGCGAGCGTCTGCGTATTCTGCGTCATCTGCGTCCCCTAATACGATCTGAATAGGTTCAATTTTGATAAGATATGCGCTATAATAGACAGGCCTTATTTCCCCTTCTCCTTCAACAATTGTTCCAGCAAGGAGGACTTTTCCTTTTCAACAGCCAGCATGCGTTCAAAAAGGTCGGTGGATTGTTTGTTCAATTCCATGATTTTATCCAGAGGGTGGATTGTATTATAATAATTCCCTTCACCTGAGTTGTCAATTCCTGTATTATAGCTTCCCCCTTCAAAATGATTATTCTCAATCACGATCGACAGCGGGTTCTCATCCAGTTCTTCAATGATCTTGGGGGAAACATGGAGGATATTCGCGATTTGGAGCAATGTGTCTTTTTCGATCACCCGTTGGCTTTCGATGCGTGAAACCTTTTGCTGCGTAGTACCGAGCTTTTCCGCCAATGAGCTTTGTTTGACACCCATTATATTACGTAATCTGCGGACGTTCGCACCCTGGTGAACGTTCTTTCCGGTTTTCTCTTCTGTTTCTCTTTCCATATCGAACTTAGTTTATTTGAGACAAATATAAGGACAAAACGATAAAGTCCTTGCTTGTCATATAGGAAATAACAATCTGCCTTGCTTTTTTCTTTTCCTGCATGCCAGGTAAAAAACTTAGTCGTTTATGTTTTTTACCTAGGCATGAATATTGGGGTATGGGAATATTCTGCCTTTCTTTGTAAGAAAGAAATAACAGGTTTTAGATTCATAAATGTAGATACAAATGAAAAAGGAGATAAGACTGGTAAACATTAAAAGAGGGTTAGAGCTTTCCATAAGCTCCCAACTATTCATATTTGGAAGAAGTATACGACTCATTCAAATATGTAGATGACTGTTCGGTTCGTGAGGATAGGGCAGTTTTTTAGTCTTGACATTGATTTTCTTGCTTATTCTGTTGTTTTTTTAATCATATCCGTTACCTTTGTCCTTGTAGGGAATGTTTTAGAAGCCATGGCGTTGACTTTCTTCTTTTATATTTTGACTTAAACTAAACTATTTATATTATGATGAATTTGTTAACTAGATTACGCGATTATGTAAAACATCTTTTTACCTACGACCCGAAGCTTAGCCTTGTAAGTAACCCGCTTCCTGACCCTGCCGCAACGTCGTCGAAGGAAGCTTGTGTTGTCCCTTCAACGCCTGATAAACAATCTCCCATGCCTGAACGACCTCCCGTATCTGAACAACAAAGCGCAGAGACACAGCCACAACCTGTATCCCCCAAAAAATATGTGACGGAGAAAGAGTTCCTGTCCGAATCATTTAAGAAGCTCACCCCGGAATATCTGTTTATCATAACGGAAATGCGCAATCTGCTTAACTCCGAGAGAAAGAAATTCGTATTTCATGCGTTGGCAACCCACATAAGTATCAGAAAGGTGGCAAAACATCTCAATATTACACAGCGTAAAGTAAAGATCATATTCCAGGATGCCCTGACGGATATCGGCATTCAGACCGGATTTGTCAGGAAATATCTGGATGAGGGCGTAGAGAAAGAAGAAGAAATCAGAGTACTGAAATCAAAGATAATATCGTTGAATACCAGAATAGAGAAATTGGAGAGTGCGCTAGCCTTGCGGATAAAGTTTTCCGGAGAGAAGATCTCTATAGAGGACCAGCGGCACTTACTGGATAAGCCGTTGACCGTCCCTTTCGAGCTGGATAGAAGGACCGTCAATGCGTTAAGAGGCAATGATATAGAGACGCTCGAGGACTTGATGAAGTATGTTATAGAACACAAAGGTCTGGATAAATTGAAAACATTGCATAACATGGGAGAGGTGTCGTTTAAGAGGCTGGAAAGCGAATTATTAAAAAAAGGCATACTGGATATCGATGGGAATTGCGAGCTTTTACGGTATGTGACGGTTACCGGAGGATAGGACCGTTTTTATATAAGATAAATAAAATTGCTATCTTTGACATATTATTTCATAGTGAAACATAAGATTTTATGTTTAATGATGGGGGATAGCAGCATAAATATGGATAGTAAACTTTTGTATCGCCTTAAAGAGGGAGATAGGGATGCTTTTAATACCGTTTATTGGCGGTATAGTCCGAAAGTATACAATACCGTTTTGTATCTGTTGAATGATTCTGATGCCGCTGAAGATATCGTGCAGGAACTTTTTCTGACAATTTGGGAGAGGCGCGGACAGATACAGCCGGAACTTAATTTTGAGGCCTATATCGCTACCATCGCCCGTAACCTGGCCTATAACTATGTGAGAAAGGCATTCCATAACAACCAATCGGTGGAAGATATCAATGATAGTAATTTGATCACCAATTCGGACGAAGGAACGATCGAAGCCGAGTCATTGAGGGAATATATCTTCAATGTCATCTCTTCATTTCCGGAAATGCGCCGGAAAGTATTTATCATGAGCCGTTTTGAAAGTCTCTCGCACGCTGAAATAGCAGAAAAACTGACTATATCCGAACGTACGGTTGCCGTGCATATCTATCATGCCTTGAAGGAACTTCGTAAGGTGTTGGGAGATAAGGCTGTGGCTTTCCTGTTCATTTATCTTTCCATGTGAAACGCCGCTCTTTTGCCTGACTTCTTCCTTGTTAATAACAGTGTGTTTTGTGAATTAAAGTTAAATATGCAATATATTGCATAGGTCGATTAAGTACCTGAAGTACTTAATCGACTATTATATATATACGAATTAAATTATGAGAATAGAATTACTTCACCGTCTGATAGCAGGAACTACTACCGAGGAGGAAAATCGGCAGCTGATGGAATGGTTCCGGGAATGTGCATCCAAAGAGGAATTCTTTGCGTTGTTCGAGACTGCCTGGAAAGACAGTTCGGATGAGATGCCGCGTGATGTGCAGGAACGTATGTATCGCCGGTTGAATCTGAATCTGGATCTGGATGAGAAGAAGAAAGAGGTGAAGGCCGTTCCGTTGCGTCCGCGCGTTTCCTGGAAGATCTGGCCGCAGGTAGCGGCTGCTTGCGTCATTGTCGTTTTGAGCCTGCTCAACTATAATATGAGCCACAAGCAGAAACAGCTGGCAGCGCAGAGTTTTACGGTATCGGCAGAGAAGGGCCAGCGGGCCTTTGTCACTCTGCCTGACAGCACGAAGGTATGGCTTAATTCCGATACGAAGATCAGCTATCCGGCTGATTATGGCATGAAGGAACGTAACGTGGCGTTGGTAGGGGAAGCTTATTTTGAGGTCGCTAAGAATCCGGAGAAACGCTTTGTCGTAGAGGCGAAAGGCATGCAGGTCGAAGCATTGGGTACGGCCTTCAATATCAATGCTTATAGGAATGACAATAAGATGATTGCCTCACTGTTTTCGGGTTCTGTACGGGTCAGCTATGATGACTATGTGGCGATCCTCCAGCCGCACGAATCGGTCCGGGTCGATCTGCTGAACCGGAGTTTTACTCAGTATAAGGATGAAAATATGGCCAGTATTGCCCTTTGGAGGGAGAATGAAATCTCTTTCGACGGCGAATCTTTGGAAGAGATCGCTCATATCATGAACCGCCTGTACAATACGACCATCCATATAGAAGACGAATCGTTGAAAAAGGAATGTTACATAGGAACGATCCGTAACAACAGTCTTGAAAACTTTATCGACATTATCAACCTGACAACTCCGGTTGTCTATGAGTATAAAGGAGATACTGTTTTCCTGAAAAGGAGAACTCCTTAGCAGGGGGTGTTAACCCTACGGAAATAAATACTAATATGTCTAATTTAACGAATTGCCTATGGGAAAGGAATGAAAGAATCAAAAAAGAGAGGTAACCCTCATAGAGAGCTACCTCACATGTACAATTTTAGCAGATATCCCTCAGTTTTGTACAGTCGATGTAGGAGACCGACTGTTATGAACAGGACTCTTCTGCTTACAAAGTTACAAACATTTATTTTATCTACATCTTATTTCTAATTAAAAGAAAAATGAGTAACATGAAGCATTTATTTAAACAGATGGTTTTTCTGACATTGTTGTTAACCTTCCCATTGATAGGGATCCACGCTCAGATAACCATACATATGAACAACAAACCCGCTTCGGAAGTGGTGAAGCAAATTGAAAAGGTGAGCAAATACCGCTTTTTTTATAAGAAAGGACTTTCCGGCATGAATATCCCGATCACTGTCGATGCGGACGATCAGAGTATAGAAACCGTAATGGGACAGGTTACTAAACAAATATCGGTATCGTATGCTATAAAAGGAGAAACGCAGGTGGTACTGACCGAATCTGACCCTTTGAATGCGGATATCAGTCCGAAGAAATTACTAAAAGGAACTGTAACGGATACGAACGGTGAACCTGTTATCGGTGCCAATATTATTCAGAAAGGGACAACGAACGGAGTAATTTCTGATGTGAACGGAAACTTTAGTATAAACATACCGACAGGTGCAGTTATTGAAGTTTCATATATCGGGTATCTTTCGAAAGAAATAAAAATCGGTGATAAGACGATGATTTCTGTAATACTTGATGAAGATAACCAAACATTGGATGAAGTAGTTGTTGTTGGTTATACCACGCAGAAAAAATCGCTTTTGACAGGAGCTATTTCGAATATGAAGGTGACGGATAACCTGAAGACATTACCTACAACGGCTACCGGAAATCTTCTGGCTGGTAAATTGGCTGGCGTAGATATTGGTGCAGTCAATGGTATTCCGGGTTCTACTCCGAAAATAACTATTCGTACTGCTTCGTCATGGAATGAACAGGTAGTTACCTATGTTATTGATGGTGTAATACGGGATGCTGCTGATTTTAATAATCTTAGTGCTGTTGAAATTGAGGATATATCCGTGTTGAAAGATGCTGCCTCCGCTGCAATTTACGGCTCACGTTCGGCAGGAGGTGTTATCATTGTTACTACCAAGAAAGGTAATAGGGGTAAACCGACTTTCAATTATTCATACGGATACAGTATCGATACACGCACGAAAAATATGGACTTAACCAGTGGTGTAGAGACGGCAGAGTTGTATAATCGGATGGTTGGAGATGATCCGTCTGCCTGGACGAAGGAAGAAATAGATCATATGCGTACAATCAATGGAGGTTATGGATATGACAACCTGAAAACTGTGTGGCACAATCCGGCAACACAAACTCATAATCTGAGTGTAAGTGGGGGTGGAGATCGGGTAAAATATTATGCAGCTGCATCTTATATGAAACAGGAAGGATTCCTGAGTCCGATGAGCCATGATAAATATAATATCAGAATGAATGTAACGGCCGATATTACAAAAGATTTTGAAGTATTTACCAGCTTTGGATTGTCAGACAATAAAATAGGGAGTATGATCTATGAAGGGCCGTCAGAATTGTATTCGAAACTAAGAAGATGGAAACCGGAAGAACCCATGTTAACAGAAAATGGTGAATATATTGATTTAGGTTGGACAGGAAATCTGGTCGCATTTACTACTGGTGCCGGTGGATATAATATTGGTTCTCAGTTGAAACCTCAAGTACTTATCAGTGGTACATATAAAGCTCCTTTCCTGAAAGGACTGAGTGCCAAAGTTACATATAGCCAAAGCTGGAAACACAATACAAACAAAGAGTTTTATCACAATTATGACCAGGCAATGGTTAAAAAAGACGGAGCAAACGGGCGTATTGTAAGTACACAAGAAGTTATCGGGACAAGAAAATCGACCTGGGTAGGAAAAGATTACATTCAGAGAGTATCAAAATGGGGAGGAGACAAGCAATTGAATTTCCAGTTGAATTATGAGAATGTATTCAATAAGGTACATCGTGTTCAGGCGGCACTCGTTTCAGAGTGGCAAGAAACTAATAGTACCGGTGTGACAGCCGGAAGGGAAACATTTCCGGTATATATGACCGATCAGTTCTGGGCTGCCAGTGACGCGAGGTCGGATACATGGGGCAACGGAGATACAGATGCAACGACAGGCCGTATGTCGTATATCGGGCAATTTAACTATTCGTATGCCGACAAATATCTGCTGAATTTTTCTTTTCGTCAGGATGGTTCTATGAATTTTGCTCCGGATCAGCGTTGGGGGTTTTTCCCCGCAGGTTCTGCCGGATGGGTTATTTCGGAAGAAGACTTCTTTAACAGATCGGCAGTCCAGTATTTGAAGTTAAGAGCTTCCATAGGTTTGACCGGTAATGATAATGTTGGAGGATGGCAATGGCAGGAGTCTTATAAAGGAGGAAACAAGGTGTATTATGGAACGTCTCCGGTTCCGTCTGTAGGTATTACTTACGGAAGTGTTGTCAACCCCAATTTAACATGGGAAAAAGCATTGAGTTATAATGTTGGAGCAGATATAAGCTTTTTGAATAATTGGAATGCTTCGGTCGATTATTGGTTCCGTAATTCATATGATATTTTAGGAGATCGTCAGAATACGTTGCCTACTTCATTCAGCTTGAGTATGCCTGCTGAAAATTACGGACAGATTCATGCGCAAGGTATAGATGTTACAGTTGGGTATCGCGGACAAAGCAGGGATTTCTCTTATTTCGGGAACTTGACGATGTCTTATGGTTGGAATGAAGTAATAAAAAAGGACTATGCAGAAAATGCTCAATGGGTTGATATTCCTGTAGGTAAATCAATGAATACCCTGATTGGATATGACTTTGATAAAATCATTCGGTCGCAAGCCGAATTGGATGAGTACATGGCTGCTAATCCCGGATATAATATCAATGGGAAGAAGCCGAATGTCGGCGACATGGTGTATAAGGATATCACAGGGCCGGATGGTGTTCCTGACGGGACTATCGACTCCTGGGACCGTGTAGTGCTTCGTGAGAAAAACTACCCTATAGTTTACGGATTGAATCTGGGTGGCAGCTGGAAAGGATTAAGTCTGGATATGATGTTTTCCGGTTTGTTAGGACAGAAGAAAAATTTCAGAAATGTGGCTACTGCTTATGAATGGCAACGTATGTGGGGGGAATGGTATGATAATGCCTGGACTCCTGAAAATCCGGATGCCATGTTGCCTCGTCAGGTAAGTTCCGGACAAAGCAGTACTTACAGAGATTACGACAGTAATTTCTGGTTGCGGGACCTTAGTTTTGTTCGTTTGAAATATCTTACATTGAGTTATGATCTCCCGAAAAATATGTGTTATAACAAGGTTTTCGATAACGTGCGTCTGTTCTTTACCGGAACTAATCTGTTTGTTTGGAGCCATTTCAAATATTACGACCCTGAATTAGGTGGGGGAAATGATTTCCCGGTTATGCGTTCGTTTAACTTTGGTATCGATGTTTCATTTTAATTAAAAAACAATTTAAGCTATGAATATAAAAAGTAGTATAGCGTGCGGTTTACTTACGATGGTGCTGTACGGATGTAGTTTGGATTATACAAATACGGGAACGATTAGTCCTGATAATGTATGGACGGATAAAACAATGATCAGTGCTTTTTTGGCTGATATAGAAGGAGGAATGAAACCCGGATGGCCGTTAGGTGATGCCAATAATTCCGATGAAGGGATGAACGGGAATGCATCAATGACCAATTATCAGCGGGGTGAAATATCTGTAGATAATAATGGACAGGGATTAAGCTACGGTAACATTGACAAGATAAACTTCTTTTTGAAGCAAATAGAGAATGTCGATCCTTCCGTTTTGACAGAGGTAGAAAAACGGGAAATGGTTGGCCAGGCTTTGTTCTGGAGAGCATGGGCTTATTGGGGAATGGTCAATGTGATCGGAGGCGTTCCTCTTATTCTTGAACCCCAGGATGTAACGAATGTGGAATCGTTATTCAGATCCCGCAATTCCACATCTGAATGCGTGGCCCAAATCTTTAAGGATCTGGATGATGCTATCTCTATGTTGCCTGATGCATGGACCGGAACAAATTATGGACGTATCGATAAGGGATGTGCGATGGCTTATAAAGGTAGACTGATGATGTGGTGGGCTAGTCCGCTGTTTAACCCTTCCAATAATCAGGAACGTTGGCAAGCTGCTTATGAAACCAATAAGGAAGCACTGGAATTCCTCCGTTCACAGGGGAAAGGTCTTTATCAGGGTAAATTCGAAGATATCTGGTATGATGAGCGTAATTGTGAAGTAGTGATGGTTAACCAGTTTTATTATCCGGATCATACCTTTAATCAGAATCTTATCCGTCCGTTACGACTGACTAAAGATAATCCGAATAATAATCAGGCTATTCTGCCTTTACTTTTGGCCTATCCTAAAAAAGATGGTACGAAACTGACATTGGATATAGACCGTCTGTCTGCCGATCCTGCCTATAATGCTCAATTTGTAGATGAGTTTTATCTGGATCGTGATCCTCGTTTCTATGCAACCATTTTCAGTCCGGGTACTGTTTACCCTGTACCCGATCTGACGGGTGGGCAACGTTATTGGCCGGCTTGGAAGAAAGTGGAAAACCCGGATGATCCGAAAGGCTTCCAATATGCCAGTATGGTAAAAGACCAGTTGGGAGATAGCGAACAGGCTACTAATACCTGTTTCCATCAATTGAAAGGTCTTGATAAAACATTGACGGTTGCCTTAGTAGGAAATGCTGCTGTCGACTGGATTGAAATTCGTTTTGCAGAGGTTCTGCTGAATTATGGCGAGTGTGCGAATGAAGTTGGTAAAACAGCCGAAGCACTTCAGGTATTGTATGATATCCGTAAACGTGCCGGTATTGAAAATAAAGATGGAAAATATGGCATTACCGCTTCTGCGACAAGTGAAATCCGGCAAGCATATATAGATGAGCGTTTTATTGAATTGGCTTATGAAGGTAAACGTTGGGGAGATTTGCGTCGCTGGAAACGTTTCGACATTCTGAACAACCTGAAGCATCGTAACGCCCTTTGGTTGATAGCCGGTAAAGAAGTGGATCCCGCAACTTTCGATTGGACGAACGATATGTCTGATCCGGAAGTACGTAAAATGTTTAGTTTCGATTTTATAGAATGTCCGGAGGGCGATAAATCGGTTTATAAGTTCAATCTGAGTATGAACCATTGGTTCTATCCCATTAAAAAGAATGACCTGGATCGTAATTCCAAGTTGGAGCAGAATAATGAGTGGGGAGGAACATTCGATCCTCTGAAGTAACAGAATAACTTGTTATCTTAGATAGATCAGACTTGAAAATTATGACATGTGGGTAGTACAATGTGATTATCCACATGTTTTTTATGACAGTATGTTTAAATCTAAAATCATGAAAGTAAACAGAATAATCCTATTTTTTATCCTTCTTCTGTTGCAAATGGCAACTATAGAAGCGCAAGAGTTTATTCCTTATAAAAAGGTTATTGATCCTGGTATTGATGATCCGTCAAAACAGTGGTGCTATATGGCTAAATCGACTACTGTGATCGGAATGCCGTTTCAGTCAGAGGAAGCTGGAATAACTCAGGTTACTTACGACGGCTCACTTTATACGACTTTTGCTGAATTGGGCTTTTTTTATGGAAAGAATAATACAGCCCTTATGGCACGGCAGAAAACATTCTATGAAGGTTGGATGCCTATTGTTCAGTACGATTGGAAAGATAACGGTGTACAATATGAACTGGAAACCTTTGCATCTGCCCTTGATGACGGGGAGGTTCTTAATTTCGTGAAAATAAAAATGAAGAATTTTTCTTCCGGCAATCAGGATGCTGACTTTACTTCCGTTGTTAGGGCTTGTTATCCGGATAACAGAGAAGGAATTGTCAAAGGTTTTTCTTCTGATAATGTTTTTGGGATTAGGGATGGAAAAGTATTGCGTGATGGCAAGTTACTTTATACTTTCCCCGCAGGAGCAAAGAATGAAGCCGTTAATGGTGTCCCTTATCGAAAATCTTTCTCAGGAAGTGATTATAACATTAATGAAGAAACGGCAGTTGCTTTAGCACGTTACCATTTCTCGATGAAAAGCGGAGAAGAGAAAGAGTTAGTATTTAAAATGCCACAAGTTCCGGTAGATACCAATCAGATTTCGGTGATCCGGGCAATCGACCAGGCTGATTATTCATTTTACAGGGATCGTACGATTTCCTATTGGAAAGAGAAAGTAGAGAACAAAATCAGGTACGAAATCCCTGAAAAACAATTTCAGGATGGCTTGAAAGCCTCTATTGTTCATTTGTTACTGGCAACACGCACGATAAAAGGTAAGAAAACTGTTACCGACGGTCTTCCTTATCCGAATTTTTTCCTGACCTCTTCCCCAGAACATTTGATGGCTTGCCTGATGATGGGCCTGAATGATTATGCTAAAATGATCATTCTGAATGCTGTATCTTATCAACAACCCAATGGACGTTATGCCGATATTGCCCTGGAACATGATAATGGTACTCCTCCCGTGGCACAAGGGCATATTATGTATAATCTGGCCAACTATTTCTTTTTTACCCGGGATGTGTCAACGATGAAAGAGGTCTACCCCAGTTTACAAAAAGCAGTGGACTTTATAGCAACGGAAATAGCGAAGAACAAATATGGATTGCTTCCTCCCGCTGTCCCTTATGACAATGAGATGATCGATGGACATTATACCACAAACAATGTATGGGCATTGTTGGGAATAAGGAGTGCTGTCCGCATAGCAAACGAACTGGGAAATAAAAAGGATGCGGATGACTGGTCGGCATTGGAACAGACCTACAGGAAGAATATCATGAAAGGTATAGAAGTCTCCGTCCATGCAGATGGGTATGTTCCTACAGGACTTTATCCTTTTCTTACAGGGAAAGCTGCCCGGCGGGGATTCGATGAATATATGACTAATGCCGATTGGGAAAATATGTTACTGGCTTATCCTTCGGAATTATTATCACCGGATGATCCAATGGTAAAGGGTACGCTTCAGCATATACGGAAAGAATATGCTGAAGGCATCATGACTTATCGGCATGGATTATATCTTCATCAGTATATTACGGCTAATATGATAGAACAATATATGGTCGGCGGTAATACGAAGCAGGCATTGATCGACTTCTATCACATTTTGCTTCATTGCGGTTCTACTTATGAAGGTTTTGAAAATCTGGTGCGTCCCTGGACAGATCGTCAGGTACCTTCTTGTCCCCCTCCCCATGCCTGGGCTTCTTCCAAGATCGCATTTACAATTCGTAATTTTCTTGTCTATGAATATGGCGGCAAGTTTGGCCTGGAACCGGAAGAACGGAATCTCTATCTCTTTTCTGTTCTTTCTCCGGCATGGGTACAGCCGGGTAAACGGTTGGTTATTCAAGAAGCTCCGACAGAGATGGGGACTGTTTCTGCCCGAATGGACTTTAAAGAGGGAGGTGCGACTGTTACTATCCGGAAGAACTTTCAGCAACAGCCGGGGACTATCCGTATCCGTATTCCTTATTTTAAGAAGTTGGTACGGTTTACGACCGATGCCGGGAAATCGTGCGTGGAAGACGGCTGCCTGGTGCTGAGTCCGGATGTCCGGACTGTTCAGATCGACTGGCAGGATATTCCGATGCGTGGCGTCTCGGAAGAATTGCTTGCCGCTTACCGTGCCTGCACTACTTTCGAAGGAGTCGATGAAAAGGGTTGTGCTATCCTGAAAGAAGGAAAAGCTTTTCTTTTACCCGCAGAAAAGCAGAATAAAGAAGAGATACTTAGTTTTAACCTGGTACTGAAGAACTTCCTGCATGAATTCGACAGACGGCGTGTAGAGAAACTAAAGCAAGGTTATGAACAATATATGATTGACATTCCGTCAATCCGGTAAGATCAGTTTAACTATTTATATCAAATATATTATATGCAAAAGAAACGATTATATCTGTCAATAATTTTCCTGTTGTCCTGTTTGGCTACACTGAAAGCCGGGGAACTGTTCCGGTTTACAACAAAATATATGATTTTGTCCGTAAATGACAAAGGATATATAGAAAGTCTGAAAAGCAAATCCGGTAAAGAGTATATTCCTGAAAAATACATGCCGGCATTCGTGAACCTATATCAGAATGACCGGTTGATTCATCCGGAAGCTGCTTCATATGATGAGAGTGAGGCGGAAATGACACTTTCATATCCGAACGGCTCTGTGGCTAAGGTCAGGATCGACCGGAAAGAAGAATATCTAAGGATGGAACTGCTCTCGGTATCCCCTGCAAACGGTGTGGATAATGTAGTCTGGGGACCTTATAACACGACTATTTCTAAGACACTTGGAGAGATAATCTCCGTAGTGCGCGACGATGAGTTTGCGATCGGCATTATGGCTTTGGATGATAATACGACCAGTGGCCTTCCGTGCAACGGAGATATGTACCAAAGTAGTTATATTATCCATTCTCCGGATCCGAAGAAATATCCATTACCGGACAGCCTGCAGGAAGGACAGCGTTTCCGGATCGGCGGCGACGGTAATAACGATGTTGCTTTCTATTCTCATCCGGAAGACTACTACCGGTTCATATTGGGGAATGGGGCGACTTTGGAGCCAGAGTTCGGAACTTCCATTGCTTTGCATGCACGCGACCGTTCGCTTCCCCAGACTATCTTGTATCCTCATTTCAATGATTTTCCGGCAATCAAAGCTCCCCGGCATCTGATAGTAGACACAATCCCGGTCGATTATGCCGGCTCTTCGATAGCCTTTTACGGATGTCCGGACGATAAAGGTTTGAAAGTCATCGAACAAATCGTATTGAACGAAGGTCTTCCTTATGTAACACGGGATGGCATTTGGGTGAAAGACCCGGCTTCATTCCGTACCGATATAGCCTGGTGGGGAGCGCATGACAGTCTGCTGTCTTATGCCAGTCAGTTGGGGATAAAGGCGATCCAGGATGAAGGACTGGGCGAGTACTACGTGAACCCGGCCGACCGCTGGGCAGGAAAGAAGGTGACTTTGAACGGACAAAAGGTAGATATCAGCGAATATACCCGGCAACTGAATATGGAGGGTATTGCTTACGGGTTACATACCTTGACTGAATTTGTACAACCTCATAGCAGTGATGTGCAGCCTATTCCGAATCCGGGTTTATGTACGGTTCTTCGTACACGGATCGAACGGTCTGTCAATGCCCGTGATACATTGATTTGTGTTGCAGATACCAGCTATCTGAACGAGCATGGTGGTTGGGATGACAATGGTACGAATGTATTGCGTCTGGGCAAAGAACTGATTACATATAAAGGGGTGACCACCCGTAAACCTTACATATTGACCGGCGTAAAGAGAGGCGCTTACAAAACCGAGGCGACATCTCATATGGCCGGGGAAGAATTGGTCAAACTACAAATAAACTGCTACCACGGTTTTATTCCCGGAATCCGTTTGCAGGACGAGTACGCCGACTTTTATGCTAAATGGCTGATCGACGGTGGAATGAATTATATCGACTTCGACGGTTATGAAAGTTTTACTTACCAGGGACACGGGCAGTACTCTTTCAAACGTTTTATGCGCAGGATGTTCGATTCGTTCGAGTTGTTGGGCGGCGGTTACCTGAGGGTAATGGGGTCCTGTGTCTTCGAAGGTAACTGGCATTATATGAGTGTTTGCAATATCGGCGGAGGAAATCATATGTTCAACCCTGTGACCAATAAATGGGGCATTGAAGGAAAAGATTTTCGTTATGCTCTCAGGAGTAACTATTTTCCGTGTACCTTCGGTATCCAGAACTTCAATCCGGAATGGACCGTACAGGTTGTCGAGAATCTGCAGTCGAAAGCTATTGCCTGGGATGCCACTTATATGCTTGGGTTGAGTGAAGCCGCAGTGGAGAAATGCCCGCGCAAATATGAGTTGTTCAAGGCATTCCGTACCTGGGAAGACGCCCGTATAGCCAATGTGTTTCCCGCCTCTTTAAAAGAAGAGATGCAGAAAGAAGAAAATAAATACCACCTGGAGCGTTTGAATGATAAAACATGGAAAATGTACCGGGTGAATGCAGCCGGTAAATTTATAAAACCGGTAATTTTAAAAGCTAAATAAAACGATATATACCATGAACAAGATCATAGTATTATTCATATTCTCCTTGTTAACCGCATGCAATACTGCACATGTGACCGATCAGAATCCTGCGATTGACGGAGCTGCTGCTTATACCATGCTGTCCGATAATGTAAATGATCCCCAGCGGGAATGGAGTTATAATCCTAAATCGACAACAGTGATAGGTGTACCTTTCACGCCGGCTCCGGTGCAGGTTACCTACGATGGTTCTATTTATACGGGAAATGCCGAACTCTGCTTCTTTTACGGCAGTTCGAACAAGCCGACTGCCGCTTATCAGAAAACATTTTATGAAGGTTGGATCCCTATTGTGGAATACGACTGGCAGGAAGACGGCATCCGGTATGATATGGAAATGTTCGGTTCCTCTTTACCCGGAGAAGATAGTAAAAACTCCGTACAGTTCGTCCGTGTTTCAATAAGGAATGTATCCGATCAAAAGCAACAAGCTATATTTACAGCAGGAACACGTTCCTCCGGACTCGATCATCGGATGGGCGAAGCCGAGTTCTCCGATCAGTTCAATTATCGTTTCGATAAGAATGAATTTGTTCGTGATAACCAACTCCTTTATACTTTTGAAGGAGAGCCGGAAAAGTATGCAACTAAGGATAAACCTTACACAGGTTCTTTCTTGGCAGCTGATTTGGGTATCCAGGTTAATACGGTTACCGGTTTGACACGTTATTCGCAGGAATTGAATCCGGGAGAAAGCTATCAACTGACGTTTAAATTTCCTCGTGTACCTGTCGGTAATCGTGAAACGGCATTTTTGTCGAAGTTGCGTCAGGCCCCTTATTCAGAATCCCGCCAGGCTTGTATCGACTATTGGAAAAAGCGTATTGAAGGTGGAGGATATTTTGTGATACCCGAAGACCGGGTGGAGGATTCTTTCAAAGCCAGTTTGGTTCATCTGATGCTGGCTACCCGGATGGAAGAAGACGGAACCAGGAGGCAGGGAAGCGGACTTCCTTACGATGGCATATTCTTCAATGATTTTATCGACATGCGTCTGATCTATGATGTGGCCGGTCATACCGATTTTGTAGAACTGAATTTCCCTTGGATGTTCAAGAATATAAATGAAGAGGGCTTGTTTGTAGACCCTAGTGTCAGCCATTCGCAGGAAATTATGACTTCACACGGACAAGTTTTGTTCAGTCTCTGCAACCATTTCCTTTACACGCAGAATAGGGCTTTAGCTGAAGAAGTTTTCGGCCCTGTCTGCCAGGCGATCGGGATGATCGAACACGACCATAACAAAGAACCTAACGGACTGGTACGGCCTTCGACCCCTTTTGATGCCGAGATGATCAAAGGGTATTACACAAGCCATAACCTATGGTGTCTGTTGGGTTTACGCAGTGCTATTACGTTAGCTGACTATTTGGGAAAAGGCGAAGAATGTAGGAAATGGAAAGAACTGGAAAAGTCCTATTACAATGCGATCATGAAAGGGATAGAAACCAGTGTTCATGCAGATGGTTACGTACCGACCGGCCTGTATGAATACCAGATTGGTGAAGTGGCCCGTAGCGGATTCAAGGAATTTCAAACCGATCAGGACTGGGAAAATATGCTGCTGGTTTATCCGACTGAAATGTTGGAACCGGATGATAGGCGGGTTAAAGGAACCTTAAATCATATCCGTACTCATAAATATAGAGAAGGTATTATGACTTACCGTAACGGTATGCATCTACACCAGTATGCGACGACCAATCTGGCTAATCAATATCTGGCGATCAACGATCAGGAGAAAGCGCTTCTGGATATGTATCATATATTGCTGCATAACGGTTCCACACATGAAGGGTTTGAAAATATGGTAGAACCCTGGTCTGATCGCGATCCGGACCCGGTTCCGGCTCCTCATGCCTGGGCGGCGGCAAAGACCGCTTTGTTGATCCGGAATATGCTGGTACGGGAATATGGGGGAAAGGCCGGTATAAATAAAGAGGAACGTTCACTCTATCTGTTCTCCGGTTTGTCGCCTTCATGGGTACAACCCGGAAAGCAAATAGAGATACGGGATATCCGTTCCGAGTTTGGTAAGATCAATGCTGTAATGACATGCAAACAAGAGGGTGCGGATATCCGTTTAAATTGTGATTATACCAACTTCAAACCTGCTCATCTCTATATGGCTATCCCTTACTATAAACAAATAGATCAGGTTACATCCGATGCTGGCGAGGTGACAGTGAAGGACGGTTATATGGTCTTTTCGCCGGAAACCAAAGAGATACGGATACGCTGGAAAGATAATAAGCAAAGTGGAAAGAACTATGTCCAGGAAATATTGAAGAGCTATCGGACTGAACCGGGCGTTGCCTGGAAAGATTGTCCGGAAGACAAAGGAGATCGTTCTCCTGCCGATGCCGGTTGCTATCTTATCGTTATTCCCGGTGCTGAAGAAGGATTTCTTACTAAAGAAGAACTGAAGATCGAAGCGGAGCCGCTTAGCTTCGAAGTTGTCAGGAAATCTTTTCTGATGGAGTATGACAGAAGAAGAGGACAGTATCTGCAAAGCGGAAAGAAGTTGTTGGATATTTATCCTCCGGTAATGGAATAATTGTATTTTTTTAATCAGTATCATGCATAAATATCATTGGTTAATATCAGTTTTGGGATTATTGATATCCGGTTGTACCGCTGAAAACAAGACGAAGCCTTTCTTGAGCTCTTTGGATGGAGAAGCCTTACCTTATGTTTACCGGTATGACGGGAATCGGTTGGAAGAATCTTATCCTTTTCAAAAAGATATCGTACGGATAGATGAGGTTACCGTATGGGCTTCGGATATCGATCAGCAAGCGAGCGGTAATGAGGGGGTATCTGAGTTGACATATCGTTTTCAATTGAAGAAAGGGCATATGTCCAATGCCGGAGTAGGTATCGAATTTAAATTTGAAAACTGGGATACATCCAACCAGGTATTTGTTCCGGCAGCCGTCTATAACGGCAACCGGTTCCGGTCGTTGAACATTCCTTATCCGCCTTATATCTATGATAAGAAAGAGAAGGAACCGGATATGCCCGTGACTATTACGCAAGTTCCGCGTTTGTCTGTCCAACCGGAACCTTCCCGGATAGAGATGCTGACCAGTAATTGTACGACTCCTATGTTAAGCTTTTACAGTCCTTCCCGGCAAAAAGGATTTATATTGCTGACGACCCAGGATACCTGGTTAGGCAATTCCGGGTTTACTATCCGGGAAGATCCGGAAGAACATACAGCTTCCTTTATCGTCGCGGCACCCGGTGTGAGGGAAAAGAAGTATGTCATGACGAACCTGGTCGATAGTGAAGACCATGCAATCGATTGGAATGAAGGAGATAGCGTATCAGTGCGATTGAAGGTGTATAATTTTGATGCGTCTTCGTTAGATGTATTTTTCGATAGGTTGTTTGAAGTGCGTAAAGCATTATCCGGCAAGAACGAGTATATCGACCGGATGCCGTTCAGCGAAACAGCCTCTGTTATTCTGGATCATCACGACCGGACAAAATGGTTGGATGATGGGCGGTACAAATATATCTGTAACCAACCGGATTCGGACTCTCCTTATGGTCATATCCAAACCGGTTGGAGCGGAATACCGGTCTATGCTTTTCCGCAGGCGATTCGGCCGACACCGCAGCGGGTGGCACGGATCGTTAGCAGTCTGAATATGCTCCGACTGGCACAAGGGAAATCAGGACTTTTCTATGGAATGTTCAAGAAAGGTGAGTTGTTTGGTGATAATTTCAATGAAATGAACGAACGGCGTTCCATAGCCATGATCAGGCGCACAGGATTGGTCTTATACCAAAGTCTGCAAATAGAAGATTTGCTGGAGAAACAAGGCTTTGGTTCGCAGATCGATCCTGAATGGGATAACATGCTTCGGAAAGCGGCAGACGGGTTGGTTACACTTTGGAACCGTTACGGACAGTTCGGGCAGTTTGTAGATGTGGAAACCGGGGAGATGGATATAAACAACTCGACGGCAGGAGCAATAAACATTGCTGCGTTGGCTTTGGCATCCCGGAAATATGGAGACCCCCGTTATCAGGAAGTGGCTGAGGCTGCGGGAAATCTTTATTATGAAAGAGACCTGATGCAAGGATATACCGGAGGTGGTCCGGCCGAGATCCTGCAATGTCCGGATAGTGAATCGGCTGCCGAGTTGGCGGAGTCTCTGACTGTCTTGTACGAGATAACCGGTAAGAAAGAATGGCTGGACAAAGCCCGTTTTGCGGCTGCCATGTTTTCCAGCTGGGTTGTTTCCTACGATTATAAATTTCCGACTGGGTCGGACCTGGGGCGCATCGGTGCGAAAGCGACCGGTTCGGTTTGGGCCAGTGTCCAGAATGAACACAGTGCTCCGGGTATCTATATCCTTTCGGGTGATTTTTTGTTGAAGCTCTACCGGGCTACCGGCGATGAACGTTATGCGGAACTGCTTAAAGATATTGCCCACAATGTTGTTCAATATGTCACTACTCCCTCCAATCCTTTAGGGCATGGATCGGCCCCCGGATCAGTATCGGAACGTGTTAATTTAAGTGACTGGGAAGGTGTCGGAGGTATTGGAAACGTATCGGCAGGAGATTCTAATATGGCTTGGGAAACGGTGGCATTGCTGTCTATATTGCAGAATCCCGGGATCTATTTACAAACGGATACCGATAAATTACTGGTGCTGGATCATGTGAATGCCCGGGTATTGGAGCGGACAGATAAAGGTACTCTGCTTGAAATAGAGAATCCAACGGATTTTCCGGCGCAGATTGCTGTCTTTGCAGAGACAAAGGCGGAGTCCGGGAAGCCATTGGGATGCAATGCCTGCCTGGAATGGCCGAAGGTAGATGTTGGTAGCAAGGAAAAAATAAAGGTGTTGATTGATAAGAATGGTAATATTTTGGTTCGTTGAAGGCCAGGAAGTAAACGTCGTCAAGCAACTGTATCCATATTTTTTATCATAATCCTCGATGGAATGGCCCTTTTTGGCGACTCTATAGTGACAAATGCGGGAGGTTGCCTGTCATGACTGCATTGTCACTATATTGTCAACAAAATTAGGGCTATTGTCTTATTTCTTCCTATACTTTTATCGGCTGGTTTTTTGAAGGCATGAGGAGAAAGCGGCTTTCTAAAAATTAGTCGATCATGGAAGAACAAATTACTCATCTTTGCGGTGGTTATTACCGCTCGTTTGCCCGGTTCAAACGCCAAGTGGAAAAAATGGAGGACAGCCGCAGGTTCATCGAAGAATGTGCCCATTTCCTCACAAACAATCCGGATACTGCCGGCGATGAACTCAAGGAACGGTTCACGCGTCTCTTTTTTAAAGCCTACGGCAAGATGCTGGCGGGCGACTGCGGATGCTCGAACCTGGTGTACGATTTTCAACGTATCCGCGTTGTCGAACAAGACTTTTTTCTGGATATGATGCGGGCTGCCGTCGAGATCGGCATGCTCGATTGCTCGCACGACGAACTGGCTGCCGTGCTTTATGCAGGATACAGGACACGGTTTGCGTTAAAAACAATTAAAAACAGGCTGATCACAGAGACCTCCGGGGGCAAAATATTGCAGGAGGCATTGGAGAGAATCTTTGGAAGATATTATTCTGCTAGTAAATCACATAAATAGTAAATAAAAAGTCAAACAAACAGGCCGCTTCTCTCCGAATGTCATATGTACCTACGAAAAAATACCCCAAATCCGTATCTTTCACTTTCCTATCTTTGCCTCTGTGATCTTTTGAAAATCGGACGGAGTCCTTTATAAGATATTTATAATATAATATTTATTATATATAGAGAGATACCGGCGATCGTCCCACCTTTGTCCCGCAAGTATTTTTGAAAGACCGGTAAGTGGCAGAACAGCAAGTATTTATATAGGGTGAATTTTGTCCCGCTCTTGTCCCACGGATTGTCCCGGACGGAATGGGGTTTGTTTAACTAAATTGAAAGATATGAAAAACACGGAAAATCAAGGTGTTATACCTGAAAAAAAGAGAAAAGGCTTCCTGCGTGTCCCCAACGAGTTACTGGACGACCTGTATTCGGACGACCCGGTGTTGAGGAAGAAGGCGCGTGTTTACCTGTGCCTCTTGCGGCATGCTTTTTTTGTGGACGGCGTCATTACGCTCTCGCGTAAGAAAATCCCCTGTCGCCGCGGTGAATGGATCACGACCCTGCGGCAGTTGGAAGAGAAGACCGAAGTGCCGAAAACGCTGGTGAGCCGCCTGTTGGCGAAACTGGCGGACGAAGGTTGTATCCGTGTCAGGCGTCTCGGACGGTTTACGCAGGTGCAACTGTTGCATTTCGATGAACCGGTAGTGACGAAGGCTGCGAAAAGTACGGATGGCCCGAAACCGCCTCCTGCTGCCTCACCCGCTACGTTACCTCTTACCCAACGTCCTAATTATAAACGCTTTGAATAATAATAATATGAAAAACGAAACAAAACAAACAGCCGGACAGCCTTCAGCGATCAGCGTTGCATCCGGTAACAGTCAGGCACCGGTTTCCGAAGAGATGGAACTTGCCGTTATCTTGTCGGTCGTGGCACAGAGTACCTCTATCTGCGAAGTGGGCGAACGGCTTCGTCCGGAGATGTTCAGCCATCCCGATTACTGCCTGGTGTACCGGGCGATGCTGGCGCTTTACCAGCATGAAGCGGATATCGACATGCTGAGCATCGAACGGGAGATGCGGCGTCTCGACCCCGAGCATGCCGCGCGGCTGAACGGGCTGGGCTTCATCGCCGACCGGATGCTGAAGGTGCGCAACGCCAGTTTTATCCGTACCTATGCCGCCTGGGTGATCCGTTGCTGGGTGTTGCGGCAGGCCATCCTGAAAATGACGGTACGTATCGGCGAGGCACAGCGTGCGGATGCCGATGTTGTGGGGTTGCTGGGGGCGACGCACAAGGATCTGGAGAAGCTGGAGGAGGAGTTTGTTACGCACGGTACGACCCGTACGGCGGCTGAAGTGAGCCAGCGGGTGCTGGGCGAGATTTACGAGGAACAGGAACGCCGCCGGGCAGGCGAGGAGTTGCAGGTCAGTACCGGTGTCGATGAGTTCGACCGCCATCTGGGAGGGCTTTTTAAAGGCGAGATGCTCGTGTTGGCCGGACGCCCTTCGATGGGGAAGACGGCACTGGCGCTCCATATGACCCTGGCGGCGGCACGGCAGGGGAAGAAGGTGGCCTTTTTCAGCCTCGAGATGACCGAACGCCAGCTGGTCGGCCGTATCCTTTGTACCCTTAGCGGGGTGGAGCCGGACAAGTTGCGGTTCAAACTGCTTGACGACGACGACCGGCGGCGTCTCGACCGGGCGGCGGAGGAGTTGCGGAAGTTGCCGATCTTCCTCATTTACTGTAGCGGTAGCAGCCTCGAAGAGATCCGGGCGCGGTGCATACTGCTGCAACGCAAGTACGGACTTGACATGATGGTGCTCGATTACCTGAACTTGCTGAATGTCACTTCCGGCCGTGCCGGCATGAAAGACACGATGGACCTGGCCCTGGGGGAGGCGGTAGGCAAGGTGAAGTCGCTCTCCCTTGAATTTAATATTGTCACGGTGGTGCTGGCGCAGTTGAACCGTAACTGTGAGACGCGTCCCAGCCATATCCCGGTCATGAGCGACCTGCGTAACTCGGGCGAGATCGAACAGATAGCCGACAGCATCGCGATGGTCTACCGTCCCGAGCAGTACAACGAGCTTTACGATGACGTGACGCACGAATCCTACTACCGTGTAGGCCGCCTCTTCGTCATCAAAAACCGCAACGGCGCTACCGGCGAAGTGCGCTTCCGCTACAACGACAGCCTCACGCAGATTTATCCGTATAAGAAAAAGTGAAACCCAATATGTGTCGATTCCTATGAATGATATAAAACAACTGAAGGCTGCCAATCCGATCGAGGTCGTGGCGGCGCGTTATGGGACGCTGCATCGTTCCGGAGCCAATTATAAGATGCTTTGTCCTTTTCATGACGATCATCATCCTTCGCTCGGCATCCATGTGGGCGGACAGTATTTCAAATGCCATGCTTGCGGGGCGGGAGGCGATGTGATCGGCCTGGTGATGGGACTGGAGCATTGCTCCTTTGCCGAGGCAGTGGCGAAACTCGGCGGAAAGGAAGAGAGACCGGCCGTATCACGGTCGGCTCCTGCTTCCGTACCCGTTTCCGACGCTTCTCCCGGGTCCGTATCCGGAACGCCGCCTGCTCCTTCCCCGGAGACCGTTGCCGCCTCTGCCCGTGAAAGGGCACGGCGTATCGGTGCGAACAACGGTTTCCTGGCTTCGCTGCTACCCTGTGCATCGGGGCATACGGAACTGTCGGGTACCTGGCTCGACTTCGGGGTGGGACAGGCGACGGCTTTCGTCCCCGATGACTATCGTTACCTGCGCGGGCGTATTGTTTTCCCCGTCTATAATGCGGAAGGCGAACTGACGGGGTTCGGCGGACGCCGGCAGGAGAGGACTGACGCAAACCTTCCGGCTGCCGCCGACGATCCGAAATATGTGAATAGTCCCAACAGCCTCCTGTTTGACAAGAGCCGGATGCTGTACGGCATCCACCGGGCTTCGGAGGCGATCCGCCGGAAAGGATTCGCCTACCTTACCGAAGGCTATAAAGATGCGCTGGCCATGCATGCGGCAGGTTTTACTAATACGGTGGCGTTGGGAGGGACGGCTTTCACGTCCGGGCAGGCAAAAGAATTGCAGCGTTTTTGCAGTCGTGCGGTGCTCTTGCTCGACAACGATCCTGCCGGACAGGCTGCTACTGTCCGCCTGCTGGAAGAACCGCCCGGAGGGCTTTCCCTGGGCAGCCTGCGCCTGGTGTCGGCCAAAGATCCGGATGAGCTTTTCCGCCGCCTGGGACGTGAGGATTTTATCTGTTATATGGAATTGCTGACGGAAATGGCCGGGGCCGGAGAATGCCGCCTGCTGGCTTTCTGCCTGAAGCATCCGGCAGTGGCTCCGCATGTGGAACGGATGCTTGAAGAGGACGATCTGGTATTTACGGGGGAGACGTATCGTAATCTGCTGCGTTTCGTGTCGCTCCGCCAGCCGTTAGCGGTATTGCCGTCCCGCGAACGGATGTTGGCGGAGATACTTTCGGGACAGCTTCCGGACTTGCCGTTGCCGCCCGGTGTGCCCGCTTCGATGTTGAGTGAGCCGGAAGAAACGATCTGTCCGGACCTGGCCGACTATTTCCGCCTGGAATATTACGAAGAACGCCTGTTGTCCGACACTTCCCGCCTGACGGAGCAGTTGAAAACAGCCCCCGCCGAAACAGTCGGCAAAACCGAATCCGCCTTCCGCACCGCCCTGTTGGCAACACTCTCCTCCCATATCTCCCAACTGGTCCGCCTCACCGAAAGCCTCGCACGGACACCGGTGATCGAGGAGAGGTGGCTGTAAAAACAACCGAATACCGATAAAATACCGACAAACGCGGACAACCGGGGACTGTGCCGGACATCGGCGGACCCGGCGGTTGCGGGCGGAGGTATCTTTACGATGTAATATTACAGGAGAGAATAAACAGATTCAGTAACTTTTAATTCGTAAAATTATGTCAGTAAAGTATCGATTGGTATTGAGGAAGGATATGACCAAGGGAGCGGCAGCCGATGCAAAGCTCTTCTATGCGGCCAGCAGTTCGAACGGGATGTGCGACACGGCTACCCTTTGTGATATTATTGCCGACCGTTCGGCAGCTACCCCGGGCGACGTGAAGCTGGTGCTCGACGGGGTGTTGTTTGTGGTGAAACAGAAACTGCTCGACGGGCAGACCATACAGTTGGGGGAACTGGGCTATTTCATGGCCGTGCTGGGAAGCAAAGGCTCATCCATGAAAAAGGATTTTAAACCGGAGATGGTCAGGCGGCCCCGTGTTGTCTTCCGGCCCGGAAAGGCCTTACTCGAGCTGGCGAAGACGAAGCTCAAGGTCGAGCGTATGATGCTCGATAAGAACGAGGACGAGAAGGAAGAGGGCGGTGGCGACCGTCCTGAGATCGAGTAGCAAAGCCGGTAGTTTTCAGCTACCGGGAGGCCCCAGATGACGGAAGATACAGGTTGCCTGCTTCGGTGTCAGCAATTTACGGCCCGGTTTCCAGCCGTAGGCGGTCAGTTGGGTTACCAGTTCCTTGCTGAACATGATCCAGCGGCGGAGCTGCCGGGCGGCACTCTCGGGTTTGATGTTCGGGAAATAGAGGATCGCCAGTTCCTGGTAACCCCACGCATGTTCATTCTCCGGAATGTATTGGTCTGCCTGTTCTTCTGTTATCATGACTTATCGTATCAGGGATGATTATCTACTCCAAATGTAGTAAATAATTATTTGATATTCAAGTGTTTTATGTGTTTTATTCACCGTCGTAAGATAATTTTCCATGACAAAATATGAATTTGTAAAACGTTTCCTGCCGGAGGCGCAGGCGGCTGAGAAGTTGTTCCGTATCAATGCGGTGGTTATGCTGGCCCAGGCAGCTATCGAGTCGGGTTGGGGCGAGAGCAACCTGGCGCGGCTGCATCATAACTTGTTCGGAATTACCGGCTACGGCCCGTCCAACGAATTTTGGCATGGCTGCCGGGTGGCATTGAAACCCGAGGGGTTGCCTTTCCGCAAATATGCCGGTACGCAGAACAGCTTCTTCGACTATGCCCGGCTGATCACGAGCGCTTACCCGGCTGCGGCCGCGGTCAGTTACGATCCCGCTGCTTTTGCGCATGAAATAGCGTACAGCAAATATATCAGTGAAAAGAATGGCGATAACCGTACCGTCTACTGCCGGTTGCTGGCGCGTCTGGCTGTGGCGATCGGTAAACTTATTCCGGTGTGATTCTGAATGTATAATCTTATAAACAACGATTTTATGAAAACGATTCGTGTCATTTGCAATTTTCTCCTCTCCCTGGTCCACGCTCTTTTCCCGCGCGGGCTGAAAGAGAGGCACAGCTGCCCAGGCAATCCCGTGGCTGGCGCTGATAGCACTGCTGTCGCTCCTGCTGAAACAAACGGAAACCGCTCTGGCCGCCATCGGGGCGATCCTGTCGCTCCTTCGTCCCCCGAACCCTCCGGCCGGTCCCCGACTGCCGGTAACCTGCTCGGCTGGCTGCTGATCGGTGCGGCGGCGGTGAAACTGTTCTGCTGAAAGGGCCGGATTGAAACAGGTACATTGCAGTCCCCGAAGGTATTTAATTATCTTTGGGGACTTATAGATGTATTTTTTCAGCCCCTTTTCAACCATCTTCCCATTTGCTTTGTTATTGAATGACAATGTAATTACAGGTAAAAAACGCTAATAAAAACCTCTAACCTGGCCTTTGATAGATAAGCTAAATTTAAACTAAAAAAATTACAAGTAATGAGAAGATGTACTCTTGTTTTCCTGGCCGCCTTGTTGACGATGTCGATAAGTGCCGCCCCTGTCGATGTAGAACAGGCACGGAGCGTTGCGCTCAGTTTTTTGAAAAGCAATCATCTGCAGACCCGGTCTTCCGCTCCGGAACTGGCATTGGTCTGGTCGGATGCCGGGGCCGCCACCCGTTCGGGCAACCCTTCGCAGGATGCTACCTTTTATGTATTCAGCCAGACGGATGGTAACGGTTTTGTGGTCGTTGCCGGCGACGATCTGGCTTATCCTATTTTAGGATATGGTATGCAACAGACTTTCCGGAAAGACTCTATGCCGGTGAATGTGCGCTCCTGGTTCGACGGCTACCGGCGTCAGATCGACTGGATGCGTGAGAATAAGTCGATGGCAGCCAAAGAGGTGACGGCTGCCTGGAGCCGGTTGAGGCAAGGCAATATGCAGTTGAAGTCCGGAGGCGTGCAGCTGACCACCGTGCTGTGGGACCAGATGACGCCTTACAACGATCTCTGCCCGATCGTGGATAACCAGCGTACGCCGACCGGCTGTGTGGCTACCTCGACAGCCATCGCCATGCAATATCATAAATGGCCGGACGTAGGGACGGGAAGCCATTCCTATACCTCCCAGACGTATAATTTGTCGTTATCCGCCACGTTCGATACGCCTTACCAGTGGGATAATATGCCGTCCACTTATACGGCGGGCCAGTATACCAGCGCACAGGCTCAAAACGTTGCCACCCTGATGTACGACTGCGGTGTTTTCTCTGAAATGAATTATGCGCCGGGTAACAGCGGTGCCCTGACATTGACTGCCGCCCGGGGGCTTGTCAATTATATGAAATACGACAAATCCCTCCATGTCCTGCAACGCGATAATTATCAGAAAGACGAATGGGAAGCCATTATCAAAGGCGAACTTGACGACAACCGCCCTGTTGTCTATGGCGGCGAGAACGACCAGAAAGAAGGCCATCAGTTTATCATCGACGGTTATAATGAGGCCGACTATTATCACGTGAACTGGGGTTGGAGCGGACTGGCGAACGGCTATTACCTTTTATCCGTTCTCGAACCCGAAGTGCAGGGGACCGGCGGGAACAGCGGAGGCGGTTTCTCGCTCGGACAGGATGCCATCATCAGCATGAGAAAACCGGTGGAAGGTTCCGCCTATCAGGACATGCTGGTATTTTTCTATGGTGAAAACGAAGGTACTGTTTTTGCCGGCCTGACTGCGACGACGGATGATTTTGAGCAGAACCGGCTTTTCGCTATCCAGTACGGTTATGTTGGTAATATGAGTATCCGTACGTTCTCGGGTAACCTGGTCGTTGCTCTTGTGGACAAGGACGGGAATACGAAAGAATTTATCTCCGGCGAAGAACCTGTCACCATCGAGATCGAACGCGGAGTAGGGCAGGAAGTGCCTTGTACGATCACTCAGACGATCGCTCCCGGCGACCGTATCCGCCTGCTTTACAAAAGCAGCGACGGCAGCGAATGGCAGTGGGTGAGAGGCAACGGCAATACGACCGGCGAGATCGTCGTGGCTGCCGACCCTTCTACTTCGACGGAGGATATAACCGCCGGAACCGGTGTTACTGTTTCTTATGATGCGGCGGGAACGGTTCAGGTAACTGCTCCTGTGGCTATTAAAGAGGTCGTTCTATACGATATGAACGGCCGCCTGATGAAAAGGCAACCGGCGGCAGGCAATACGCAGTTATCGCTTTCCTACGACAGCTATCCGGCCGGTATTTATGTGCTGGAGGTTGTGACTGCCGAAGGGAGAAGCAATCATAAGCTGGTGAAAAGATGATATTATTTTAAGTAACACAGAGACATAGAAGGTACGGAACATCGAAATATCCGTGACTTTATGTCTCTGTGTTCTGTTTTTACCAGCCTGGATTTTGATCTAAATTAGGATTTAATACTCTGTCGTTTGCAGGGATCGGATTGAAATATAGCTTGTCGTGCCATGTTCGTTTCTGATCTTTCATGTACAGCAAAGTATGTCCGTCGCTATCCAGTTGGGTATTGCTGTTAGCACCGCTTGCCAACGTTTTACCGACATACACGTAATAAACATCGGCTATTTTATCCGGATCGAGTTTTTGTGTAAAACAGACATCCGGTTTCCCGTCTTCATTCATGTCGTAAGGTACGTCTAGCTTGGGGATATAAACTCCGTCCCAGGTCCTTGTACATACTTTTCCTACTTTCCAACGGCAGATATCGTTCCATTCCAATCCTTCAAGTACCAGTTCGATCCACCGTTCCCGGCGTATTTCCAGGATCGTAGGGTCTGATATATCCGGAAAATAAGTCTTTTGCAGGTAGGGGTCGGCCTTGGTCGGCTTGGCTGTCAGTCCGCCTGTAATGCCGGCCCGTGAGCGCAATGCTCCGATAGTTACCGACCATTCGTCGTCGGTCAGCGTTCCCATTTCGGCTTTTGCTTCCGCATAGTTCAGCAGAACTTCTGCAAAACGGAAAACGACGGAGTTGTTGTCACAGACATCTACGTTATCGTACTGTGTGTCATCCAGAGTAAATTTATAAATATGATAGCCGGTCGAAGCGTAGGCATAATTAGGAGCAGTAGCTACTTCCTGTCCGGCATCTATACGTGTAAATCCCGGGGTACGTATCGTCTGTGACAGGCGTGCATCCCTGTTTTTACATTCTTCTGAGAAGAACATCGATTGATAGTTTTCTTTATCTGTAAAAGGTGTTCCGTCTTTCATCAGATATGTGTTTATGAACGAGCGGATAAGGCAAGGCGAACTGCTGAATGTCGTCGATGTCCAGTTACGGTTTCCTCCATGTACGACCCCCAGGTCTCCGTTGTAAGTAACCGCACAGATTATCTCTGTTGAGACAGGCACTTTTGAAATAAAGAGCTGGCGGTAAGATTTCTCTGTTCCGCTACCCGTGTAAAGTGAATATCCGGCATCCATAACGAATCTGGCGGCATCGGCAGCTTCCTGTAGCCATTCGTTTGCCGACGATCCCAATCCGGCTTCCGTCCTGTATTTCCGGAATGTCCCTTCGTAAAGACAGACTCTCGATTTCAGTGTCGCAGCTACGCATTTGGTTATTTCGTTACATCCGCTACTTTTTAATTCTTTGATATTCCCGATAGCGAAATCGAGATCGGCTTTGATGGAGTCCACGATCAGGGTTCTTGGATCCCTTTTGGCATATAGGGCGGGGTCGTCGACATCCATAGGACTATTGATCCAGGGAAGATCGCCAAAGCTGGCCATCATATTGAAATAGAAATAAGCACGGAAAAAACGGGCGATTCCCTGATAATTGTTCAATATGTCCGGCGATACGTCCGCTTGTTGGCTATTCACAATGAAGTAGTTGATATTTCGTAACTGGGTCCATAACCATCCTCCGGCCATTTCGGGCGAATAAGCTCCTTCGATAAGATACAGGTTCTGCGTGTTGGTAGCCGTATAAGGGGAAGAAGCCGGGTAAACGACTGTACTGGATGGAAATGCATCATAAAAAGAATTAGTATACATTTTCAACCCGGTTTCAGAACCGAATAACGATTCAATGGATATTTGGGCTTTAGGATTCTCGTTCATGTCACAAGACCAGCATAATCCCAGGCATGCGATGATATATAGTATATATTTCATAACTCAGAATATTAAAATGTAACAGATAGTCCGATTGTAAAACTTCTCAGTATGGGATAGTTGTATGAACTACCTCCGTTGGTGATGATCGTGTTTTTACCTCCGTCGCTGGCAGTTGCTTTTGCTTCTGTGTCTTCACCGTAGATGGAGCCTACATCAAAGTTTTTGGTATGTTTATATAAAGGAGACCAACTCCATAGGTTTTCTCCGGACAGATAGATACGTGCCGACTGCATATGGGTTGCTGCTATCCATGATTTGGGGAGGTTGTAGCCTATTTGCAGGTTTTTCAGACGGACATAAGCTGCATTCTGCAAATAGCGTGTTTGTGCTACTGCCATCTGAGAAAAGCCCTGCAAGGCCGAGTAACCTCTGTAACGCGGGAAGTAAGCAGTAGGGTTTTCCTCCGACCAGATATCTCCCAACATGGAAACCGGTATGTTGTTGTATGGGCGGTTGTATTGGCCCCAGAATAGTGCATTGTCGTATCCGGGCCACCAGTCTTGTTTTCCTACTCCCTGGAAAAAGGCGGAGACAAATATATTGTTCCAGTCGGCACTCAGATTCAGACTGAATGTGTAGCGTGGGGTCGTATTGCCTATTACTTTCCGGTCTCCCGGATTGTCTAGGGTGTTGGTACCGTAATTGATTACGTGGTCATTGTTCAGGTCTTTGAACTTGATATCTCCGGGCATTCGTTTCGTGCCGTATCCTACCATGTATAGCGTCTGGTCGGCATGAGTCTTGACATCTTCTTCGGAAGTAAAGAAACCTTCTGTTACATACCCCCATATTTCACCTACGGTTTTGCCTTTATAGAAGTCGTCGACGTTGTTTGTTTCGTTGTTGTAACGGTCTATCTTGGATACATAATCGGCAAGCGTGAAACGTGCTTCATATGAAAAAGGCTTGTTTGCAAAGTTGAAATTGTCATGCCAGCTAAGCGTGATTTCCCAGCCACGGGTGGTCATGTCGGCATAGTTCCCTTTAGGTACCTCTGCCCCGAATACGGCAGGGAGTGTTTTTCCTACGGTATACATATCGGTTGTTTTCCTGATATAATAGTCGGCGGCAAGACGCATGCGGCCGTCCAGTGATCCCATATCGAGACCGAAGTTGGCTGTCGTCGCAGTCTCCCAGGTCAGGCTTTTGGGAATGATGGTCGGCATATATGTTTGCTGGTTCAACGAACCGTTGAGCAACCGGCTCATCTGATAGATGGAGAATAATTCTTTATACGCATAGGCATTTATATTTCCATTGCCTAATGAACCGTACGAAGCTCTGATCTTTACATCGCTGATCACTTTGGGATTTACATGCCAGAAGGCTTCCTCCGACGCTCTCCATCCTCCGGATACGGAAGGGAAGAAACTCCATTGCTGGTCTGACGGAAATTTGGATGAACCGTCGAGACGGCCGTTTACCTCCAGCAGATATCTGTTTTTGAAGGCATAGTTAAGTCGGAAGAATCCTCCGGCGATTCTCCATTTGTCATACTCGCTGTTCACGGCAATTGCGCTGCCATTGGCCATATTTATATTTTCGGCATCGTCGAAGATCAAACCGTTTCGCCGGGTTGAAACTTCTTTATAGGTGGACTGTTCGTAGTTATATCCGACCATGCCTTTTAGATAATGGTTGTCGCCGATCGTTGGTTCATATTCGGCATACAGATTAGTGGCAAGATATTTGGTAACTGCATTCTCTTCTTTAAAATCGTCTGTCGAAGAACCCAGGTAAGAGATGACCCCCTGTTTTGTGCTGTAGGGAACGGGACTTCGTTTTGTCGTATTATTATCATCTGCGTTGCGGAATGTGATGTCGCCTTTGAGACGTAAAGTATTCTCCAGGAATGTCGCTTCAAAGGAAGAGGTATTCCGGGTGATCCGCTTTTCATAATTTGTATAGCTTTTACCGTACCACAAGTCGCCTATGCTGTAGGCAGCGGCCATTGTCAGTGTTCCGTCGGGATTGAACATGGTAGCTACCGGTAAGCCTTCTCCTTCAAGCCCGTACCAGACACTACCGTCGGCTACGGTCAGTGGATTATGGTAATTCATCTGCGAAAAATCGAAATTGTTGCTTACTTTCAACCAGGGTAGGATCTGCGCGGAACCTTTTGCCCGGATGTTATAAATTTTGTAGTCGTCACTGTTATATTTGAATAATCCGTCCTGTCCGTAGAAATGTCCGGATACCAGAAAATCCGCTTTTTCTCCGCCGCCCTGTATCGTGACATTATGGTCATGCGAGAGAGTTTGTTTTTTGTAAAGTTCGTTATACCAGTCCGTATTGCCGTAATAGGTATAACTTCCGTCGCTTCCGGTTACCACTTCCGGAGCGTTCATGCCCGGGCGGTGACTGGCCATTTCATTGTACCAGTCTTCCGAATACGGATTCGATTTGTGGAATTTTGAGGGAGTTGTCGAATAGTCGTAAGCAGCCGAGTAGGCCTCGACGAACATGGTAGCATATAAATATCCGTCGGTTACCATGCTCGGTACGACTGTCGGAGTCTTAACGGAAAAGTTTCCATTGTAAGTGACTGATGTCCGTTCTTTATCCGGGTTTTTGGTGGTAATCAAAACAACTCCGAATGCTCCGCGGGCACCGTAAATAGAAGCCGAGGCTGCATCTTTCAAAACAGATACGCTGGCAATATCGTTAGGATTCAGCATAGCAGGATCTCCTTCGACACCGTCTATCAAAACGAGGGCGCTACCGCCTTGACCGATAGAAGTGGTACCACGTACGTTGAACTCGGCCGAACGCATCGGTTTCCCGTCGGAGAGCGAGATGTTCAGGTTGGGGATCGTTCCCTGAAGTCCCTGGGTCAGATTCGCCATCGGACGGTTTTTCAAGATCGCATCGGTAACTTGTTCAACGGCTCCGGTTAAGTTTACACGTTTTTGTGTGCCGTAACCGACTACCATGACTTCTTCCAGCGATTGGGAGTCTTCTTTCATTATTATTTTAAGGATATTACCTGTTACCTTTATCTCCTGAGACAGATAGCCGATATAGGTGACGGATAGAATTTTACCCGGACTAACGGCAAGGGTAAATTTCCCGTCCGTATCTGTCACAATACCGTTAGTGGTTCCTTTCTCGATGATGCTTGCACCGGCGAGAGGTACGCCGTTCTCGTCAAAAACCGAACCTGTGATCATTCTTACTTGTTGTCTGACCTCCTTTTTTTCTGTTTGGGGAGAGAGGACTATATAGGAACCTTCGAATGAATAATTTACCGTACCATCGAAAAGGTGTGAGAGAACACGCTGTAGCGTTTCTTTCTTTGCATTTACTGAAACGATTCTGTTCAGATCTACATTTTTATTGTAGACGAATAATAGTTCAGTCTGATTTTCAATCTCATGTAGGATATCTTCCAGTTTGACATCTTTCTTATTTAAAGTAATATGGATATTATCCAACCGGATATCTGTCGCCTGGGCGTGCAAGGTATAGCACATAAAAAGTATTACGACAGTATAAAATACTGCCTTGTATTTATGGTAATTCATGTTTCTATAGATTACTTAGATTTAATAAACTAGATAGTGTATGAAGGAATTTCAGGTCTACGGAGCATCATACACACATGTTCCTCAGGTTATGAATTGATTCTTTTCATAAGCGATTGTTTTAAATTGTTGTCATAACTACTTGATATATACAGTCGATCGATTGTTGCTAAATTCGAAAGTGAACGATGCGTCCCGCTGTAATACACGCAGGATATCGCTGATCCCGTCGGATATACGGAATGTTCCGCCACACATATAGTTATCCAGCTCCTTGTTCTGAATGACGATCTGTAGATTGTAATTCTTTTCCAGACGTGCCATAAGGTCTTTAAAACTGGTGTTTTTGAAACAGATCAGTCCGTCTTTCCACCGGTAATAATCGTAATCGCTTATCGGCTTGACAGCTAGTTGCCCGTTTTCGGAATAAGCTATGTTGTCAGGCGTAAGCATGATACTTTGTTCCGGAAGTTCCGTGTCGGCTACTTCTACGCTTCCTTCTAACAAGGTGGTTGTAAATGTATTTGAAGCGGAATCGGCTGAAACGTTGAATTTGGTACCGAATACTTTTATGTCGTAACGTCCGGAGTGGACGATGAATTGCTGTTTCTTATTTTTAGTGACATCGAAAAAGGCTTCTCCTTTCAGGTATATTTCACGTAAATCACCATTGAAGGAAGTAGGATAGGATAACTCGGAACAGGCATTGAGCGATACTTTGGTCCCGTCTGCCAATACGAGGTCGACATGTTGCCCTGCCGGAACCGTGATAAGGTTCATTGCGGTGGTTTCTTTGTCGCTTACCAGGTAGGCTATGTTTATGGAAAGCAAAATAATAATGGCAGCAGCGATCTTTCCCCACATTTTCCAGTTGAGGTAATGACGGGATCTCTTTTCTTCTTTCCCGTTCCCGGCATCTGAAAGTTGCAGCATATCGTAGAAATGACGTTCTGCGATAAAGATATTTTCGTTTTCAGGAGCACTTTCAACCCATTTCCTGATTGCCGATAATTCTTCCCCGGAGACATTCCCTTTGAATAATTTGTGTAATAATTCTCTTTCCATTTTATCTGCTTATATTAATAAAGGCAAAGATATCAACCTGTACCCTAAAATAAAACGTTACTTTTTTTTCAATCCGGGTAAATAATTACTTAATGAGGAGCGTAAGGCATTTAAAACCTTACTGATATGGAATTCTACGGATTTCTGGGAAAGTTGCATTTCTTCTGCGATTTTGGGATAGGTCATATTATCCTGGCGGCTCATGTTAAAGATACGGCGGGACTTTTCGGGGATTTGCTTTAAAGTGTCATGCAGCAATTGCTGTAATTCCTGGTTGTAAATTTCTTCCGGTTCACACGATTGCAAGGATGAAATACGCATTTTCAGTTCCCATTCGGTGTCTGACAGTATGTTTTGTGAGATCTCGTCCCAGGTTCGTTGTTTCTGGAGATGGTTTAGGCATTTATGTTTTATAATGGTCAATAAGTAAGTGGAATAGTTTTCAATGACCGGTAACCTTTCTTTGTTTTCCCAGCAATAGGTGAAACTGTCCATTACCAGGTCTTCTGCAATGTTTCTGTCATGTACATAGGAAAGTGCAAAACGAATGTAATGTTCCCGTTTTTCGATAAAGAGATTCGTTAATTGCTCTATGTCGGATTTATTATCTTCCACTTTGTTATTTTCCCGGCAAATATATAAAAAACAACCGGAAGTCACGATTTTATCTGTCAGGCACAGAATGAAAAACGTGGCTTCCGGCAGTATGGCCTTCTGAATATACTGTTTTTTTATTTCTTCAGCAGCGGCCAGTTCGGGTCTTCGATATGTTCACGGACCATGATCTCTTTCAGTTCGGCCACTTTATCCGGATATTTGTCCAGGATATTATGTTTTTCCGAAGGATCGGCTGCCAGGTTATACAGTTCATAATACGGTTTGTCGCCGCGGATATTCATATGGACCAGTTTCCACGGGCCTTGGCGGACAGCCTGGCGGCCATTCATTTCCTGAAATTCGAAATACAGGAATTCATGCTCCTTCTGTCCTTTGCGGTTTTGCAACAGCGGCAACATACTTACGCCGTCCATCTCTTTCTGTTTCGCCTTCGGATGGATGATCTCTTCGAACGTAGGCAATACATCCCAGAATGAACACATGAAGTTCGTTTCCGTTCCCGGCTGTATATGTCCCGGCCATGAAATGATCATCGGTACACGGATACCGCCTTCGTATAAGTCGCGTTTGTAACCCCGGTATATGCCGTTGCTGTTGAAGAAATCAGGATCGGCACCCCCTTCCATATGCGGGCCGTTGTCGCTGGCAAAAATGATGATCGTATTGTCGTATAGACCTTTATCTTTCAGTTTCTGGATAATCTGTCCGACATACACATCCAGGCGGTAGATCATGGCAGCAAACGTGGCATGCGGATAAAGCTGCGTGCAGTAACCGCCTTTACGGAAAGCCGGATTTCCCGGTTCCGTTCCCTTATATGCTTTTTCCGGATACATACCCCGGAATTTTTTGATGATGCTGTCTTCCGGAACGATCAGTTCGGCGTGCGGTAAGATGGTCGGATACCACATGAAGAAAGGTTCGTCTTCCTTGATATTATCCAGGTAATCGAGTGCTTTGGAGTGGATCAGGTCTTGTGAGTAAGTACCTGTCCCGTATTGAACGTCCACTACGTTGTCTTTCAGTTCCACCCGTTGGTCGTTATCCCACAGATGGTCGGGGTAATAACTGTGGGCCAGCAACTGGCAGTTGTATCCGAAGAATGTCTCACATCCCTGGTTCCTGGGGTCGCCGGAAGTACCGATGTAACCTAATCCCCATTTGCCGAATGCCGAAGTCTTATATCCTGCGTCCTGCATGACATGGAAAATGGTCCGTGCATCTTCCGGTAATGGAAATTGCCCTTCCGGATCTAATTCCTTGTTTCCACGGATGGGGGTATGGCCGCTGTGTGTACCTGTCAGCAGGCAGGAGCGGGAAGGAGCACTGACGGTGGTTCCCGAATAGCACTGGGTGAAACGCATGCCGTTTTGGGCCAGTTGGTCGATGTTGGGAGTTTCGAATTTTTCCTGTCCGTAGCAACTCAGGTCGCCGTATCCCAGGTCATCCGCCAGGATGAATACCACATTCGGTTTTTTGTCTTTGTTTTTCTGTGCATGCACAAAAGGAACGGCTGCAATCAGGCCGGAAGCGAGTAAAATAGTTTTTTTCATGATTCTAAGATGTTTCTTGTCAGACATGTCGGCAAAGTTATATTTTTTTTTATTGTACCTTTGTACGGTCTAACTAAAATGATAAAAAATTATATCCCGTGGCTAAGATAGTTGAAACCCCATTGATGAAGCAGTATTTCGATATTAAGGCGAAACATCCGGATGCTGTCCTTTTATTCCGTGTAGGAGACTTTTACGAAATGTATGGCGAAGATGCCGTGGTCGGTGCCGAAATACTGGGAATCGTACAGACTAAAAAAGCCAACGGACCGGGACAATTTATCGAAATGGCGGGTTTCCCGCATCATGCGCTCGATACCTATCTGCCGAAACTGGTCCGTGCCGGTAAACGTGTTGCAATCTGCGATCAGCTGGAAGACCCGAAGATGACCAAGAAACTGGTGAAACGAGGGGTTACGGAGTTGGTTACCCCGGGAGTTTCTATCAATGACAATATTCTGAACCATAAGGAAAACAACTTCCTTGCTGCCGTTCATTTCGCTAAAGATGTTTGCGGCGTCGCTTTTCTGGATATTTCGACCGGTGAGTTCCTGACAGCCGAGGGAACGATCGATTATATCGACAAACTGCTTAATAATTTCTCTCCGAAAGAGGTTCTTGTCGAGCGTAACAACCGTAAGAAATTCGAGGAAGTGTTCGGTCCCCGTTTCTTCACTTTCGAGATGGAGGACTGGGTATTTTCCGCCGATGCTGCCAACGACCGCCTGCTGAAACATTTCGAGACGAAGAACCTGAAAGGCTTCGGGGTGGAACATCTGAAACTGGGGGTTGTCGCTTCGGGAGCGATCCTCTATTATCTGGATCAGACACAACATACGCATATTTCGCATATTACAGCGCTTTCACGTATCGAGGAAGACCGTTATGTGCGTCTCGATAAATTTACGGTACGCAGCCTGGAACTGGTCGGTACGATGAACGATGAGGGAACCAGCCTGCTGGATGTGATAGACAAGACGGTTTCCCCGATGGGATCGCGTATGTTGCGCCGCTGGGTGCTGTTCCCCCTGAAAGATGTCAAACCGATCCGGGACCGTCAGAATGTGGTGGATTATTTTTTCCGTCATCCGGAGGTAAAGGATATACTGGATGAACAGATCGAGCAGATCGGCGACCTGGAACGTATTATTTCGAAAGTGGCTGTAGGCCGCGTTTCCCCTCGTGAAGTGGTGCAGCTGAAAGTCGCTCTCCGGGCGATCGAACCGATCAAAGAGGCTTGTATGGCAAGTGATGAGCCGAGCCTTTCCCGTATCGGCGAACAGTTGAATGCTTGTACCGAGATACGCGACCGGATAGAAAAGGAGATCAATAACGATCCGCCGTCTTTGCTGAATAAAGGCGGTGTCATAGCCAAAGGGGTCAATGCGGAGCTGGATGAGTTGCGTGCCATTGCTTATTCCGGCAAGGATTACCTGATTCAGGTACAACAGCGGGAAAGTGAAAAGACCGGCATCCCGAGCCTGAAGATTGCCTTTAACAACGTATTCGGTTATTATATCGAAGTGCGTAATGCGCATAAGGACAAAGTACCTGCCGAATGGATACGCAAGCAGACATTGGTGAATGCCGAACGTTATATTACAGAAGAACTGAAAGAGTACGAAGAAAAGATATTGGGCGCTGAGGAAAAGATATTATCCCTCGAAGGCCGCCTGTTTACCGAGCTGGTGACTTGTCTGGCGGAGTTTATACCCCCTATTCAGGTGGATGCGAATCTGATCGGTCGTCTGGATTGCCTGTTGTCGTTTGCCAAAGTGGCGGAAAGTAATCGGTATATCCGTCCGAACGTGGATGATTCGGATGTGATCGATATAAAGTCGGGCCGTCATCCGGTGATCGAGAAACAGCTGCCGCTCGGCGAGGCCTATATTGCCAACGATGTCTATCTGGATAGCGAACAGCAACAGATCATCATTATCACTGGTCCGAATATGGCGGGTAAGTCGGCGTTGCTGCGTCAGACGGCATTGATCACGCTGATGGCACAGATCGGTTGTTTCGTCCCTGCCGAGTCTGCCCGTATCGGTATGGTAGATAAGATATTTACCCGTGTGGGGGCTTCCGATAATATCTCTGTCGGTGAGTCTACCTTTATGGTGGAGATGAACGAGGCGTCGAATATCCTGAACAATATGTCTTCACGCAGCCTCGTTCTTTTCGATGAGCTGGGACGGGGAACAAGTACCTACGACGGTATCTCGATTGCCTGGGCGATCGTTGAGTATATCCATGAGCATCCGGATGCCCGTGCCAAGACGCTTTTTGCCACTCATTACCATGAACTGAACGAGATGGAACGTTCTTTCAAACGGATAAAGAATTATAATGTCTCGGTGAAAGAGGTCTCCAATAAGGTGATCTTCCTGCGTAAATTGATTCCCGGTGGTAGCGAGCATAGTTTCGGTATCCATGTGGCGAAGATGGCGGGTATGCCTAAAAGTATCGTGAAACGTTCCAGTGAAATCCTGAAACAACTGGAAACGGATAATCGGCAGGAGAGTATCGATTGCAAAGAGAAAGCAAAAGGCAAAGGTAAGGTAAAAGCGAAGCCGGTCAGGGAAATTGCTTCTGCTGCCGAAGGTTATCAACTCAGCTTCTTCCAACTGGACGATCCTGTTTTAAGCCAGGTTCGCGATGAGATCAAGAATCTCGATGTCAACAACCTTACTCCGATCGAAGCCCTTAACAAATTAAGTGAGATACGGAAGATTATTACAGGGAAATAAGGGAGATTCAGGTATAACGAAGTAGTACCATAGTGGTTACATACTGATTTTATTACAAAATATTGCTTGAGTCAAATTGTCAAAATGCTACTTTAAGTAGTTCCTGAAGAGGCTGTATGAACCAGGGGACAGTTGTGACTATTTTTACGCAAACGTAGCAAAGTCCCATATTGTCATATTAGATGCAACAGCATGGTCGATCATTCCAAATTGCACCCAAAAAACAGATAATACGGAGTTTTTTTCTTTGATAAAAGATATTATTGAGAATTATGTCGCTGCTATCGTGGCTCTGGTTTGAGAGCTTCCAGAGCAAGAAATAGCTATAAAACATAGAATTTGAGGATAAAAAAAGAACCAAACAGAGACGTATTAACGTATATTTACACTGTTTTTGGTTTAAAATAAACCTTCATTCCGTTTAAAACAAAAAAATATTCGTTTTAAACGAAGTGGAAATTTGTTTAAGACAAACTGGAAGTAGGAAGTAAGATGTTTAAATTGTTAATTATTGTGATAATAAGATTCCTGGAAGTTACCTTTCGGCAGATTGTTGAGTTGTCAGATTAAGATATTGTCTTACATATTGAAACCTAAAATTTGTTTTTTAAATCATTATGTCTTCAGATAATAATCACATTGTTAATTCATCTCATTCTTCTTTCAGTTAGCTTTGAAAGATAAGTTATAAAGACAACCTGGAGACTGAAATGTGATGTTTGAAAAGAATTAAAAAGGCTTGTCTGGAAAAAAATAGCTAAAATTGCATTCGAATACTTTCGCTATTTCATTCAAATGATTTATATTATATTTTGCCCTTTTGTGGGGGCTTTCACAATCACGGATAAAACCTTGGCTAAGGTTAATGTTATCAGCAAATTCTCTTTGTGACATTCCTTTCTCAATTCGTAGTTGTTTTACTCTCTGTATTACAAAGTCTTCTATTTCCGTCATCTTCTTTTTTTGTTAAAGAAAGATTTCTTTTAGAGAATAGCTGAGCGTATATGTATTCTTATTATCTTTGTGCGTATAAAAACGAAGGTTCTTCTTTGGGAATCTTATTGAATAAATAATATATGTTAATATAATAAATAGAATTCAAATATAAATGTTTATTTTGTGAATGGGAAACGACTATTGTGTAATTCTAATTCCGATAAGTATGCATAAAGTAAGAAAAGAAATAGTATTGCCTTTACATGTTAAATATTTAATCTAGTATATATTGAATGCCTCTATAACAGATGAAAAACTGATTGCTGCAATCGGAAAAGATGATTACAGTAGTTACAATAAGCTGTTTGTCCGTTACTACAGCCGCCTGTGCTGTTATGCGTACCGTCTGTTGGAGGATAAAGAGGATGCCGAAGATGTTGTGCAGGAGCTGTTTCTTACGCTTTGGAATAACCGGAAGAAGATTGTGGTCGGGGAGAATGTTTCCGGCTACTTGTATAAGATGGCGAGAAATCTGGCATTGAACCATATCCGTACGCAAACAAATTACAGAACACTTTTGGAAAATCGGGAAGAACAGCTTCCCTATTATGAGGAAAATCCGCTCGAGTCTGAAGAATTCCGCATGGCTCTTTACGATTGTATCAACCTGCTGCCCGGCAGGTGTAAAGAGGTATTACTCCTCCACCGTGTAAAAGGACTGAAACAGAAAGAGATTGCCGACCAATTATCCATCTCAGTCAAGACAATTAAAAATCAGATATGGGTATCCCTTCAGAGACTGAAAAAGTGTCTGGAAGTAAAGGGTGCATAATTTTTTTTAGGTCCGTATAGGACCTTTGTTGTTTTGTGGTGTCTTACTTATAAAAGGAATATTTATGGAGAGAAAAGGACTCATAAGCGATCATATAGTAGACTACCTGCTCAGTGGTGGGAAAGAGATTACCGACCCGGTGCTGCAGGAATGGCTGGACCGGAATGAGTCGAACCGGCAGGAACTGGACCGGTATCGCAGGATCTGGGAGGAATCCGGACATTATATGGATATCGGCCTGTTCGATACGGATCGCGCCTGGGAGAAGATCGATACGATCAACCGGCAGAAGAATATCTTCCGGAAACGTCTGAATAATATGTATTATACTTTATCGGGTATCGCAGCATCTGTCTTATTAATGGTCGTCCTTTCCTTGAGTAGAGTGTTTGAAGAGGAACAGGATATCTCGGTCAGTCTGACGGCTGATTACGGGAACCGTTCGGAAATAGCCTTACCCGACGGCTCGATCGTTAAGTTGAATTCGGGGTCAGATATTACCTATGTATATAATTCGAAAAAGAAAGTCCGGGAGGTCCGTTTCCAGGGAGAAGGATTCTTTGACGTATCGAAAAGTAAAACCCCGTTCGTCGTGAAAATGGCAAACGGAGTGGAGGTAAGGGTGTTGGGTACGACCTTTAACCTGAAGGCTTATGCCGACGATCCGACCGTACAGGCATCTTTGGTGGAAGGGCATATCGAACTGGGAGATCACACTAACAAACTGAATATGAAGGCTGGCGAAATGGTGGAATTCGACAAACGGACCAACAAGCTGAAACAGCTGGATGGTGATTTGTCTCATGCCTACGGATGGTTGAATAATAAGCTCTATATGGATAATATGTCGTTAGGGGATGTCTGTAAATATCTCGAAAGATGGTATAATGTCAATATCACTATTCAGAAGAATCTGGGAGAAAAAATACATTACAATGGCGTTATCCAGGAAGAAACTATAACGGAAGTACTGGAGGCTTTGTCCCATTTAAGTAATATTGCCTATCACGTGAAGGGAAAAAATATAAGTATAACCTCTAAATAATTTGCCTATGAAGAAACTATCATAAAACACAAAAACGGGAAATGCAGCAACACTTCCCGTCCTATTTTTTGATCATTAATACACAGTGTGTCCAGCACTATTGTTAACTAACAATCAAATTACAAATATATGAATTTTTTTAATTTGTCAAGACCGGAATCGTCTCCGGCCCTTAAAAAGGTATACGCTATTATGAGATTGACAACATTAGCTTTAATTGCTTTCTCGCTCAATATCTCGGCTACCGTTTATTCCCAAAAGACGAAGTTGTCGTTGGACGTAAGCAATCAGTCCATCAAGGAAATCCTTTTCCTGATAGAGAACCAGTCCGAGTTCCGGTTTATTTATGAGAGTGGAAAAATCAACCTGGATAAGAAAGTTTCTGTCCGCGAGAAAGACCAGAGTGTCGAAACGATCCTGAACCGTCTGTTTGCAAAGGAAGGGATCAAGTATGAGATCACAGAGAATAACCTGATCCTGATCAACCCGGCGGAAAAGAGTGATGGTCCGGGAATACCGGTTGTGGCACAGGGAAAGAAAGTTACTATCACAGGTGTGGTTATGGATGCTAATGGAGAACCGGTTATCGGTGCCAACGTGGTGGAAAAAGGTACTACGAACGGAACGATCACAGATGTTGATGGTAAATATACTTTGGATAATGTTTCCGGTAAAAGTCTTTTGGTTTCTTATATCGGTTATATCAGTCAGGAAGTGACTGTACGCGACGGTTCTCCTGTTAATGTGAAGCTGTTGGAAGACACCCAGAAACTTGAAGAAGTGGTGGTTGTTGGATATGGTATCCAGAAAAAAGTGAACCTTACCGGATCAGTTTCTTCTGTCAGCGCAGAAGAGATACAGGATACACCGGCTTCTAGTTTGTCGAATGCACTTGTCGGTAAAATAGCCGGTGTATTGCTGACACAATCCGGAGGTAAACCTGGAGCCAGTTCCGATATGACGGTTCGTGCAAAAGGTACCTGGAATGATACGGAACCGTTGTATGTAATAGACGGTATCATACGTGATAAATTTGCTTTTGATGGTTTGGATGCCAGTGAAGTAGAGAATTTGTCTGTTTTGAAGGACGGTGCTTCGGCTGCTATTTACGGGGCACGTGCAGCTAACGGGGTTGTTTTAGTTACGACTAAGAAAGGAAAAATGGGAAAACCGGTCATTTCCTATACCGGTTCTATCGGTTTGTCGGATGCTACTAAAATACCGGAGACACAGAATGCTTATAACCAGGCTCTTTTTATAAACCACAACCGCGATGTGGAAAATGTGGATCCAACAGATTTGAGTTATTATACGGATGATGAATTAGAATATTTCAGGAAAAATAACTATAACTGGTTGGATGAAGCATGGAAACAGCCGTTGGTTACCAGACATTCGCTGAATGTAAGCGGAGGTAACGAACGTGTTCGTTATTTTATAGGTGGTAACTATTATTATGAAACCGGATCTTTTGATAATCTTAGTTTCAAAAAATATAATCTGAGAAGTAACATCGAAGCAAATATTACTAAGGATTTGGTTGCTACATTAAACCTGAATATGGATATAAGGAATGATCATAAACCTTATTGGAGATATGATAATGACAATGATACGATGAATGACTTGTATAAAGCCCTGTTGTTCCGTACCGGACAGGTTCCTCCTTATGTCAATGGCTTGCCGACAGGTAGTTTTGTAGAATGGCATCCGTTGGAGATATTAGGCGATAATACAGGTTATAACAGAAAGAAATATTCTAACTATGAAGCGAATATTTCGTTGCTATATAATGTGCCGTTTGTAAAAGGACTGAGTTTGAAACTATTGTTCAACAAGTATAACAGACATACTTTTATCAAACAGTTTAACCGTCCTTATTCGTTGTATGAGTTTAAAATGACCGGCGGCCATAACCATATTGTAACAGATGTAGTTGATTTTGTTAAGGTGAGAAATGACGGTGATTATCTGGAAGAAAAATATGATACGAAGGATAGTTACCAGTTGAATGGTTATATCACTTATGCCAATAAATTCGGAAAACATGATGTAGGAGCACTATTTGTTTATGAGCAGACGGAAGGAACTGTAGATTGGTTTAACGGAAGAAGAAATTATTTCATCTCATCTGCTGTAGATCAGCTGTTTGCAGGTAGTTCGGATTCAAAGAATTCGACAGTTGACGGAAAGGGAGAAGAAACGGGACGTATCTCTTACATCGGTCGTTTGAATTATGGTTACGATGATAAATATTTGGTGGAGGCTTCCTTCCGTTACGACGGATCGGTGAACTTCGCACCTAAGAATCGCTGGGGGTTCTTCCCTTCTGCTTCATTGGCATGGAGAGTTTCGGAAGAGAAATTCTTTAAAGAAAATGTACGGTTTATGAATTACCTGAAACTGAGAACCTCCATCGGCCTTCTGGGGAATGACCGTATCGTGTTGAAAGACAAGAATGCTGTTAGCGGATGGCAATGGATGCAGCGTTATAATCTGGTGGACGGTGCTTATTTCGGTTCATTGAGCAGTGGTGTTGCTGCCGATGTAATTCCGAATGTGGATATTACCTGGGAAAAGTCTTTGACGTATAACTTTGGTCTTGATGCTACTTTCCTGAATAATAAGCTTTCACTAAACGTAGATGCATTTTACAGACATACATATGACATTCTCGGCGATCGTGCCGCCAGTGTCCCGGCTACTTTCGGGGCAAAAATGCCGTCTGAAAACTATGCGGTTATCGATGCAAGAGGTTTTGAAGTGGAATTGGGATATAATGACAAGATCGGTGATGATTTCAAATATTATGTAAAGGGAAATCTGGGATATGCTGTTAATGAGGTAATTACGAAAGATGAGGCAGAAAATCTTCGTTCCTATAAGTCGGAAATTGGTTATAGTACGGACCGAAAAATGGGATATATCGCAACAGGAATTCTTCGTACACAGGCGGATCTGGATGCACTGCCGGAGGGCTATACCATTTTCGGACAAAAACCGGAACTGGGTATGCTGAATTATCGGGATTTACGTGGCGCCAATAGTGACGAACCCGACGGCGTGATCGATGATAACGATAAAGACTGGATTATTAATCACACGACTCCTCCTTTGAATTATGGTATTTCTTTGGGGGGCTCATGGAAAGGGATCTCTCTGGATATTTTCCTGCAGGGTGTTGCTGGTAATGATATTATGATCGATATGAGAGGTGCGCAGGCACGGCCGCAGGAAACGAATTTCGACTTCTGGACTGACCACTGGACTCCGGAGAATGTGAATGCTGCTTTTCCGCGTGCATCCCGTAATGCGGCAGGTGAAGAATCGACGTTCTGGGTACGTGACGGCTCTTTCATGCGTTTGAAGAATGTGAATCTGGCGTATGCTTTACCTAAATCTGTTTTGACCAAATTAGGTGTTGCCCAGCTGAAGTTCTTCCTGACAGGCAACAACTTATGTCTGCTGCAAAATAAAATGAAATATTATGATCCTGAAAATTCAAGCATCAGGGCATATCCTCTAATGAGAAGTTATTCTTTCGGTGTGAACCTTAGTTTCTAATTTAATAATGCACAATAGTATGAATGTAAAATATTTCTTATTCGGCTCATTATTAACAGTGAGTATGGGATGTTCAGATATCCTTGATAAAAAAGATTTGTCTGCCGTTACGGACGACCAGGTGTGGGGTGATGCTAAGTATGCGACTGCTTATCTGAACCGGTTATATGAAAGGAATCTGCCCAAATGGGATGGAGAAGCAGATGGAGATGCTGATGCCGCTATCCCCTATTTTTCAGCTTATTCGGATGAGTCAGAAGGAGGGGATGCTTATCTGTATGGTCAGTTGACGACTGCATCTGTGGATTATTGGTACTATGGCTGTATCCGTAATATCAACTTGTTATTTGAGAAACTGGAAGATAATCCGGCTATAGATGCTGAGACTTGTACCAACCTGAAAGCACAGGCCTCTATTTTGCGTGCCTGGCGCTATTTCGGTATGGTACGCGTTTACGGAGGTATGCCGATGATCCTCAGACCACAGAAACTGACGGATGATCTGTTGGTGACTCGTAATAAAACCTCCGAATGTATAGATATTATCCTGCAGGATCTGGATTATGCTTATGAAAATTTACCTTGGATCTGGACTGGTGATGATCTCGGCAGGGCTACTAAGGCTGCTGCACTTGCATTCAAAGGACGTGTGTTGTTGTATTATGCAAGTCCGCAGTTTAATCCGGATAATCATACCGATCGTTGGGAAACTGCCTATAAGGTGAATAAACAAGCAAAAGAAGAACTGGAAGCAAATGGCTATGGCCTATACCCCAGTTACGAGAATTTGTGGTATGATGAAATGAACAAAGAAGTCGTTTGGGGACGCAGATACCAGGAACCGGGTGCTGTAAATTATTGGAATGCATCTACACGTCCAATTTCTGAGGCACAGAATCATGCGGGAGCAAATCATCCGACATTGGAAATGGTTGAGTCTTATCCGATGGTTACAGGAGTACCTATTTCAGAATCGAAGGACTATGATCCTGTTCTATATTGGAAAAACCGTGATCCGCGGTTTAAAACAACAGTTGCATATAATAGTTGCACATGGGAATTAAGCGGTAAAAGCGGAAGAAAGCAGTGGACTTACGTTGGTGCTGAATTAAATATGCCAACTGCAACAGGATTTTATTGCAGAAAGGCTGTCGATCCGTCTTACACACCCTATTATACGGAACGAAGCAGTACGGACTGGATCGAAATCCGTTATGCTGAAGTGTTGTTGAACTATGCAGAATGTGCAGCTATGTTAGGCAGAACAGATGAAGCTTACGCTGTTTTGAAAGCGATCAGAGAGAGGGCAGGAATACTTGCCGGAAATAATGGAATGTATGGTTTGAAGGAGGGGATGACATCGGATCAGATGATTGATGCAATCATGCTTGAAAGAAAGATCGAGCTGGCTTTTGAAGGAAAACGTTATTGGGATTTGCGGCGCAGACGTATGTTTGCTTCGGAATTGAATGGTAAAGTTCGTCACGGCGTTCAGCCAAAACTGAATATTCCTGAAGAAGAATTCAATAAAATAAAGGATACGGTTGACTTTGAGAATGATTATGGCACTTACTTCAGAGACTCATTGGTTGTTCTGGATAAGAAGTTTACAATCGATTTTAAAGATAACTATTATTTTTATGCCATACCGAACAAATATCTGGAAACTAACTCCAAGATGGAGCAGACACAAGGATGGAGCGGCGGAACATTCAATCCGTTAGATTGATTTTAATAATTATGGAGGCGGGGACGGCGTTCCTGCCTTCTTATCAAATATGTAGTATAATGAGAAGATACCTGACACTAATTTGTGTACTTGGTTTTCTAAGTGCATGTAATCATTCTACAGAGAAAAAGACTGGAGTAGAATGGCAAGAAAAAGCGGCTGGAGTATGGAATATTTCTGTCGGGACGCCTGAGAAGGTTAATTTATTGAGTGAATTACACATAACTCCGAAGTTGGATGCTATCCGAAAGATGGGAGATGTTTCACTGCCGGTATCTGAAGAGGATATCAGTTTTGAGCAGATCGACGGAAAGACCTATATCCGTTTTCCGCTGGAGAAAGGGGAAAAGATATTTGGTTTAGGATTGAATTTTAAAACGGTAGAACAGAGAGGGCGTATCATGCGTTTACATGTGGACCATTATGGTGGTAAGGACGATGGCCGTACGCATGCACCTGTTCCTTTCTTTGTCTCTTCCCGGGGGTATGGTGCATTAATCAACTCAGCCCGTTATATAGATGTATGGGTGGGTACTTCCGTGCGTAAAGACAGTAAAAATCCTCCGGTTGTGAGAGACCGGAATAGTGATAAGAATTGGGAAGCTCAGCCTTATTCGGATAATCTGGAGTTTCTGGTACCGTCAGATGGTGTTGAAGTCATTCTTTTCGGCGGACCGACGATGTTAGATGTGGTACGCCGTTTTAACCTCTATAACGGGGGAGGAACATTGCCGCCCCGATGGGGATTAGGATTCTGGCATCGCGTACCTTCCTTATTTTCTGATAAGGATGTGAATGATGAAGTTGCCGAATTTGAAAAGCGTGGTTTTCCTCTGAGTGTGATTGGCCTTGAACCTGGCTGGATGAGCCGTTCATATCCTTGTACCTATGAATGGGATCAGGGACGTTTCCCGGACCCGGAAGGCTTTGTGAATGGATTGAATGATAAGAATATCAAAACAAATGTCTGGATAAACCCATATGTATCTCCTGATGGAGAACTGTATGATAAAATAGAACCCTATACCGGCTCCCATACTGTCTGGTGTGGTATCGTTCCCGATTATTCAATGCCGGAAGCAAAAAAGATCATGACGGAACATTTTGAAAAGCACCAGCTGGATAAAGGCGTTAGCGGATATAAGATGGATGAAAACGATGGCTTCGATTCTTGGCTTTGGCCTGATGTTGCAACCTTCCCATCCGGACATCCAGCCGAACAAATACGTCAGATTTACGGTTCCCTGATGCAGGATATAACCACGCAAATGTATCATAAACGGAATGAACGGACATACGGACTGGTTCGTGCCGGTAATGCAGGAACGTCTTCTTATCCGTATGTAATTTATAATGACTATTATAATCATAAAGATTTTATTACAGCATTGATTAATAGTTCGTTTATCGGAGTTTTGTGGACTCCTGAGGTGCGTGCTTCTAAGACTTCAGAAGAGTGGTTGCGTCGTATGCAGACGGTTTGTTTTTCTTCTTTGGCAATGCTGAATGCCTGGGCAGACGGAACAAAGCCCTGGTCGTTCTCGGATGTGACGGATGAGGTGAATGAGATTGCAAAATTACGTATGCAACTGATCCCTTACCTCTATACGGCTTTTGCCGATTATGCTTTTGAAGGAATACCTCCTGTTCGTGCCATGAATCTGGAAGAAGGTTATCAGGCGGATGCCCAAACAGAAAAAGGGGTGTTGGATGCGACAGCCAATCCGTATGCGATGGCTGTAAGGAAAGAGGTGAAGGACCAGTTTATGGTAGGTCCGAACCTGCTTGTCGCCCCTCTGTTTGCAGGTGAGAAAGAACGTCAGGTGATCCTGCCGCAAGGTAAATGGTATGATTTCTATACAGGAGAGTTTGCTGGAGAAGGAGAGGGGATAACAGTTTCTCCCGGGTTGTCAAAAATTCCGGTATATGTGAAAGATGGAGGTATTATTCCTCTATGGCCGGTCGTGACAAAGGTGAAGGATGAAAAACTGCCGCTGGAAGTACGTCATTATGGCAAAGCAGCTTCTTCTTATAATTTGTATGATGATGACGGGAAAAGTTTTGACTATGAGAAAGGAGACTTCTCCCGTATCGTTCTGAAAGTGGATGTAGATGCGGATGGAAATAAAACGGGAAGAACTGTCATTCCTGAAGGGGCTAAAGTCTGGTCATTCAGTGATTATAATTTCCGCTTTATGACTGTCAAGTGAGTATCGACAACTGCTAATAGTCTGTCGGTGACCAGAGCTGCAAATTATAAAACATCTATATCCGGGATTAGGGCGGTGGTGAAACAGGTTTCCCTAATCCCGGATTATGCAAAATAAATCTCGTATTTTATAAAAGTCTCAACCGGATTGTTTCCTATTTTTACCATTTCAAAGTTTGGAACCCTAATATAACTTGAGATGAATAATCATGTATCGAAAATTTTAGTGATAGCATTGCTTTTACTGAGTGTTGATCAGCTCGTAAAAGGGAAGGATGCAGAGGGGGTTGATGCCATGTCTGGTGCTACCCCGGTAAAGTTGAAAGTAGAGGCGAATGCCGATAAGCAATTGGTGCTGGATGTCTCTTATGAGGAAAATCCAGTTATCCGGGAAGCCCCTTTGGGGCTGAATGTCGACCACCGTCAGCTGGGGAAAGACGTTCAGCTGCTTAACAAGGAAAAAAAGGAAAATAATACGCTTGTCTATGAGTTACAGCAAGCCGACGGAAGCCGTTTTTATATGGATATCCGAATATTTCAGGACGGTATCGCCTTGCGTTACCGTGTTCCGGCAGAGGGACCAGTCTGTATTTACGGAGAGGAAACATCATTTATTTTTCCGTCACAGACGAAAGTCTGGTATGCCAGCGGCCCTTTCCAATATGGCTGGTTACAAGAGTACCAGGAGCGGGAGACCGACCGTATAGAAGGTGAACTACTGGCTCCGCCTGCCACTTTCCATCTGCCGAATGGGATTTATGCAGCGATCACGGAAGCGAATCTGTTCAATTATCATGGAGCCGTACTATTTGGAACAGCTCCGAACAAGGTACAATTCGGTTATGTAGAGAATAAAGGGCATATGGAAACGGGGATAATAACTGGCCTTCCACCTACAAAATTCTGGCATGAAGAAGTTCGTAATGTCCCGTGGATTGTATCTCCGAAAGAGCAGAGTCAGGAAATCGTGACTCCCTGGCGCGTTCTTATGCTGGCAAAAGATCTGAATGGTCTGGTGAACAACCGGATTATCGCTCAGGTATCCGACCAACCGGATAAAACGCTTTTCCCTGACGGGGCAAAGACCGATTGGATCAAACCGGGCAGAGCGACCTTTACCTGGTTGGTGGAAGGCAATGATCGGCTGAGTGTTGCCAATCATAAAAAATATGTGGACGGATGTGCCGAACTGGGTATTGAGTCTGTTGTGGTAGACGACGGCTGGGAGTTGTGGCAGCAAACGGAAAAAGAGGCAAACGGACGAACCAAGTGGGAGATGTTGAAAGACCTGGTAGATTATGCCAAAGCAAAGAATGTAGATATCTGGGTATGGCGTTCTTCGTCTCCCCGGTTTGGTTTTAAATCCGATGTGGGTCTGGTAGATGCGGAAGAGCGTACCGATTTTATGAAGAAGTGTGCGGAAGTAGGAGTGAAAGGTCTGAAAATAGACTTCTTCCATACGGAGAATGTCTTTACGGTCAATCTGATGGAAGATATTCTGAAAGCTGCAGCCAAAGAAAAATTAATGGTCATCTTTCACGGCGTGAATAAACCGACAGGTGATTCGTATACCTATCCGAACTTACTGGCGAAAGAAGCAGTAAGAGGGCTGGAATGTGTAGGCGGAGAGAATAGCTGGGCTCCGGGTCCGCCTTGGCCTTATCATAATACGGTATTGCCGTTTACCCGTTGGCTGGTAGGTCCGGCTGACTATACACCTTTGAATTTCCGTGGTTTTTGTCATCCGTCCGTAACTTTTGGCCACCAACTGTCATCGATCTATATGTTCACTTCTCCGATGTTGATCTTTGCGGCAGACATGGAAGATATGCTGTCGTGCCCTGGTAGATCGTTCATAGAAAGCGTCCCGGTGACCTGGGATGAGACAATCGTGTTGCCGGAAAGCGAGATCGGGCAACTGGCTGCTTTAGCACGGAGAAAGGGAGATGTCTGGTATCTGACCGTTCTCAACGGAGAGACCGCCGGGACATTTGATGCAAAGCTGGATTTCTTGCCAAAAGGTAAATATCATATGGAAATAGCCTCGGATACTCCCGGTAACCGGAAACAGATCGGGGTAAAGAAGAGTAAAATACGTTCCGGACAGCGAATAAAGGAAGAACTAATGTCGGGAGGAGGTTTTGTGGCACGCATATCCGTAAGCGGTAAGCAATAATAATCCACGCAATAGGCAATTATTTGCTATTTCCGGGAGGAAGATGAAGACCTATTTTTGTATTAAATATCATGTACCGCATATATGGGAAGAAAGAGATACTTATTATCACTATTTATTATGTTTTTAGGTTGTTGTCCGGCTATATGCCGGGCGACTCCTTATAATATTGCCCCACTGGCACGGGCATCGGCTTCTTCTTCGATCGATGCCGATCATGGTGCGGTTAAGGCGATCGACGGAGTGATACGGGTACCGGGGAAAGGAGAGTGGGTATCTGCCAGTACGGAAACATTCTGGGGGCAGATTGACTACCCCTGGATACAGCTGGACTGGGAACGTCCGGTGAACATTGATAAGGTTATTTTATATGACCGTCCGAGTATGAATGCACATATTGCCGGTGGCGTATTGCATTTCAGTGACGGCACTAAGATCAATGTCTGGGGGATGGCGAACGACGGTACTCCTAAAGAGGTCGAATTTGAACCGCGGGAGGTGGAATGGATACGATTTGAGGTGACGGATGCTGCCGGTACACAGGTGGGACTATCGGAGATCGAGGTCTTTCCTTCTCCTGAAGATTATACGGATCATGTATCCTGGGTCAATCCTTATATCGAGACTGCCCGGGGACGTTACTTCTTCTTTATCACAGGAAATCAGCCATACGGGATGATAGGCGCTGCACCGCTGACAAGAAATAAAAATCAATACGGAGGCGGTTACAATTATAACTCTTCGGAAGTTTTGGGTTTTCCGCAGATCCATTGCTGGATGCTTTCCGGGTTGACGGTGATGCCGGTGACGGGAGAGGTGGATCCGACAGGTGGGGAACAGTCCTGGAAATCTCCTTTCCTACATCAGGGAGAGATCGTCCAGCCGGGCTATCACAGGCTTTTTCTGGATAAATATAACGTATGGGTAGAACAAACGGCTACCGATCGTGTCAGTTTCTACCGGTTCACTTATACGGAAGAGAATCTGGCCGATATATTGTTGAATCTGGGTGGTTATGTCGGTACTTCGACCATGGTAAATGCGCACGTCTATAAAAAAGGAAATGATGGTGTGGAAGGCTATTTTGATACGACCGGACGACTGTGGGGTGGTCCCGATGTGGTCAGGATCTATTTTGCCATTACCTTCGATACTCCTTTCCAATCACTGGACGGGTGGGTAGGTTCGGAACAGTTCAAAGACATAAATGAGTTGCAAGGGGCAAAAGAGAGTACTCCGAGAAATCCCGGAATGAGTTACCATGACGCTCCTGTTTCCGGCGTGAAAGCGAATTATCGGGTACAGCCGGGAGAACAGTTACAGATGAAGGTCGCTATCTCTTATGTGAGCACGGAGAATGCTTGGGATAACCTGAAGCAGGATTGCGACCATTGGGATTTTGACCGGGTACGACAGGCATCCCAGCAGGAATGGAATGAATGGTTGGGCCGAATCGACGTAAAAGGAGGCAGTCATGACCAGCAGATGAAGTTCTATACAGACTTATGGCACTCTTTACTGGGAAGGCATAAACTGGATGATGCCAACGGCGAATATCCGGATTATACGGATGGAACCCGGGAAGGGGCACAGACGAAAAATATCCGTTTCCATGTGCGTCAGTTGGCGAAGGACGGACAGGGAAAGGTGAAACATCATATGTACAACTCAGATGCGTTCTGGTTGACACAGTGGAATCTAAATACACTTTGGGGATTGGCTTATCCTTCCGTACTGGATGATTTTGCCGCTTCTTTGCTGGAATATGATGCCAATGGAAACTTGCTTCCTCGCGGACCTTGTGCCGGCGGATATTCGTATATAATGACCGGATGTCCGGCAACCTCTCTTATCACGAGTGCTTTTCAGAAAGGACTTGTCCGGAAATGGGATTCGCGAAAGGCTTTCAAAGCAATGAAACGGAACCATTCCAAAGGAGGAATGCTGGCATTGGGTATGGATAAGGAACTGGACTTTTATGTACGTAACGGATATTGTCCCGGTAATGCTGGCTTGACTATCCAGTGGGCTTTTGAGGACTGGGCTTTGGCTGAAATGGCTGCTAAACTGGGAAAGAAAAGCGATTCGGATTACTTCCGTAAACGGGCTACAGGCTGGCCGGCTTCCTTCAATAAGGAACTGGGGTTGATCCTGCCGAAGAATGCTGCCGGCGAATGGGTACATACCGATCCTTTAAGCGGCAACGGATATATAGAGGCAAACGCCTGGCAGGCTACGTTCGGGCTTTCGCACGATATCCCCGCATTGGCAAAGATGATGGGAGGAAACGACAGTCTTTGCAATAAGCTGGACTTTGCTTTCAGGGAGTCGGAATCGACGGATTTCGTCTATGGATATGGGAGTGGCTATGTCAGTTATGCGAACCAACCCGGATGCTCCAACGCCCATGTCTTCTCGCATGCCGGAAAACCCTGGCTGACCCAATACTGGGTGCGTCGTGTGAAAGAACAGGCTTATGGGGCGGTAACTCCCGACAGAGGATATGGCGGACATGATGAGGACCAGGGACAGATGGGGGGAGTAAGCTCTCTGATGGCGATCGGATTGTTTGCGTTGGATGGTGGTTCTGCCCGCGATCCGCAATATGATATAACAAGCCCTGTATTTGACGAAGTGACCATCTCGTTGGATCCCGATTACTATCAGGGAGGAACCTTTAAAATAAAGACATACAATAACTCGAAGGCAAATTGTTACATACAGCGTGCTTGTTTGAACGGGAAAGAGTATAATTCTTATCAGATACCTCACGCTGTCTTTTCTGGCGGAGGATTGTTGGAGTTGTGGTTGGGCGATACGCCGAATAAGGATTGGGGACGATGAAGAAAGAAAGTTTGTTCATTATAGCACTGACCGGGTTGCTACTGGGTAGCGGTTGCCGGTCTTTGTCTCCGGAAGAGAACTGTCGGTATCAGTCGGAGGCGGTAGGTCTACGGATCATATCGGCTGATAGTTCCTGGGTGACCGGGCATTCCTGCTTTCAGGTGGACGGGCATTTTGTCTGGGGGGCATCACCTATTCAAGGGGAAGACGGTAAATACTATCTTGTTTTTACCGGGTTTGAGACGGGTACTTATAAGTTTTCCGATGCCTGGGTATTGGGTTCAAAACTGGGACTTGCCGTGTCCGACAGGCCCGACGGCGGTTTCCGTTTCCTCGGGTTCTTCCTGAATCCGGACGGATATGCTCCCGATACCTCATCATGGGATGCCCAGACAGTCCATAACCCGCATATACGGCGGTTCAACGGTAAATATTATCTGTATTATATCGGAGGAACTGATCCTGCAGGACAGGTTCCCATACGATGTTCTTCCGGTGAGCTCGACCGGCGTAGTCGTATCCAGCAGTGGCTGAAAATCGGGGTAATAGAGTTCGAGTCGTTCGATCGCCTGTTGAAAGGAGACTATACTCATTTCGACAGGCCTTTGTTGATACCCCGAACCCGGGTGAAACAGGATGCTATCGTAGACCCTTCCCCCGAGGGAACGAAACCGTTGCCGGATAATATTATCGTAGTGAATCCTTCGGTCGTTTATCGTCCTTCCGATCAGAAATATCTGCTTTATTTCAAAGGGAATATCTATGACCCTACCTGGAGAGGTGTGCACGGGGTGGCTATCGGCGATTCGCCGGTGGGGCCGTTCGTCCCCCTCGACCGGGAGATATTTACCGTAGAGACGACAGGTGGCGAGAAGTTATCTGCCGAAGATCCTTATGTCTGGTATAATCAGACCGACAAACTCTTTTATGCCATATTCAAGGACTTTACCGGGAAGTTCACGAAAGGAGAGCCTTCTCTGGCCCTGATGTATTCGAAAGACGGTATCGACTGGTTGCTGCCTGAGCACTCCCGGTTCCTCAAAAAAGAGTTGATACTGGACTCCGGCGATACTATTCGGGTAGACCGTCTGGAACGTCCGCAACTATTGTTGGATGATAAGGGGAATCCTTTGATATTATACGCTGCCTGTGCAGTTGTCGATGTCAATCCACGTACGGACGGAGGATGTTTTAATGTACAGATCCCGCTGAAACGGATGACAGGGAAATAAAACGATTATTAATCATAAGGTCGCCGGATATATATTTGAGTATCTTTGGGGGACTTATACATATGTTGAATTTTACCATGAAAAAGACAATCTCTTTATTTCTCCTTCTGGGAGGATTTTTCTTATCCGGGCTGACTGCTAACGCCCAGAATACCCTCTCCTTGCCGGAGATGGATTTATCTCTTGCCTATCAGCAGTACGGCTCGCCTATGAAGAATGCGGCAGTTACCGGCGAAGCGTTGACGATAGCCGGTGAACAGTTTAAACAAGGAGTCGGCGTACAGGCAAACAGTAAGATCAAACTGAGCCTGCGTAACAACACCTCCCAATTTACTTGCAAGGTGGGGGTGAACGATCGTTCGCTCGATTACAGGAAAGAAGATTTCAGTAAGATACCTATGACGGACGGGACGATGCTGTTCTACCGGACAGATGGTACCGGAGGGAAGAAACAGTTTGTCGGAGTAGGTTCCGGTGACGGTTCCCTGGGGAAAGGGAGTGTTGTCTTCCGTCTGGTAGGTGACGGGAAAGAGATGTATAACAGCGGGATGGTTCGTGGAGGTGAGAAAGCCCGTGAAGTATCGTTGAACGTATCCGGGGTGGATGTCCTGGAGCTGATCGTGGAAGATGGCGGAGACGGTGTAAGCGGCGACCATGCCGACTGGATCGAGCCGGTCTTCTCTTACAACGAGATCAAACCATCGCTGGTTAATGCCGATTATAAAGGAGCTGTCGAAACGATGCCGGCAGCGGTGGAAAAGAAATTACGTAATAAGATCGCCACATTACCGGTTATCGATCTGCCGGTGGCACGTCCCGGGAAGGATTGGCTGCTCGATGCCAAAGGGGTGAAAGCCGGTATCTTCCAGACGCATAACGGAAAAGATATTGTCCTTTCCAACGGCCTGGTAAGCCGTGTTTTCCGTGTCTACCCGAACCTGGCAACGGTCGACCTGATCAATCAGATGACCGGTGAAAGCATGCTGCGTGCCGTCAGCAATGAAGGTATTCTGAAGATAGACGATAAGGTGTATACGTTGGGCGGCCTCGACGGGCAGTTCGAATACGGATATACCCAATATAAATGGATCGACAGCCTGACCATCCTGCCGAACTCGTTCCGGGTGACAGGATTCGATATTACCGAACTGGCACCTCGTATCGACTGGGCGAACAAACGCTGGTCGCTGGTGAAGCCGGGTGAAACGACCGGGAAGGTACTCTCTTTCTATCTCGAAGGACCGGACTACCTGAAAGGGGTAAAGGTGAAACTCAACTACGCCCTCTATGACGGCATCCCTTGCATCAGTAAATGGATGGAGATCGAGAATACAAGCGACATGCGTATTACGCTCGACGAATTTACGCTGGAGCAGTTGGCTATGGCGGAACCCGAGTCTCCGGTGGAAGCCAAGCGTCCCGAACAATTCCTGAAACCCAATATCCATGTCGAAAGTGACTGGGCGTTCCTGGGCTTTACCGAGCGGGAAGCCGATCGGACCGAGTTCTGGAATACCGACCCGCGCTATACTTCCCAGTGCAACTATCCCTTGCTCACCCCTTGCCTGCTGGAGGTAAAGCTCCCGATGGGACCGGATGAAGATATTGCTGCCGGTGGCAAGTTCAGGAGTTTCCGCACCTGGCTGATGCCTTTCGACAGCGACGACCGTGACCGGAAAGGTCTTTTCCTGAAACGGATGTACCGTAAGATAGCTCCGTGGACGACCGAGAATCCGATCTTCCTCCATTGTGTATCGTCAGACCCGAAGGTGGTGAAGACGGCTATTGACCAGTGTGCGGAGACCGGTTATGAGATGGTTATCCTCAGTTTCGGCTCCGGACTGAATATGGAGGATGAGAGTGAAGCCAACATTGTCAAGTTTAAGGAATTTACCGAATATGCCAACTCCAAAGGCATCGAACTGGGCGGTTATTCCCTGCTGTCGAGCCGCTGGATCAGTGATGAGGTGGATGTTATCAACCCGGAAACAGGAAAGCGCGGAGGCATGATCTTCGGTAGTTCGCCTTGTCTTTCCAGCGAGTGGGGGTATGACTATTTCCGCAAGATACGCTCTTTCTACGAGAAGACGGGAATGACGGTCTTTGAGAACGACGGCTCTTATCCGGGCAACGTCTGTGCTTCGACCAGCCATGCCCATCATAAGGGTTTGAAAGATTCCCAGTGGAAACAACGCCAGCAGATCGTGAACCTCTACCAATGGATGTGTGAGAAAGGTATTTATACGAATATCCCCGACTTCGGTTATATGCTGAACGGTGGGACGAAGGTCGGTATCGGTTACCGGGAGGTGAACTGGTCGCTTCCGCGTGAGCGGCAGTTGGTTCTGGGACGCCAGGTGATGTACGACGGCCTGTGGGAACGTCTGCCGGGTATGTGCTGGACATTCGTTCCGCTAACCCAATATCATGGCGGTGGGGCAGCCGCCACACTCGAGCCTTTGAAAGATCATATCCCCGACTATAAAGCACACATGATCCAGAACTATGGGGCCGGTGTACAGGCTTGTTACCGTGGTCCCCGTTTGTACGATACCCCGGAGACGAAAGCTGCCGTGGTGGAGGTGATCGACTGGTACAAGAAATACCGGAATATCCTGAACAGCGAACTGATTCACCTGCGCCGTGCCGACGGACGTGACTGGGATGGCTTTATGCATGTCGATCCGCAAGGAAAGGAGAAAGGCTTTGCCTTGTTGTTCAACCCGACCGACCAGGCTATCACCCGTACCATCCAGCTTCCGCTTTATTACACCGGCCTCTCCGATGTGGCGAAGATCAGGGAGAAAGAGAATGCTCCGGTTACCTATAAGCTGAACAGAGACTATACGGTAGATATCAAGGTGACTATTCCCGCCCGAGGAAATACATGGCTGGTGGTTGAAAAATAATTTACCTTGTTTTTTCAACGTCATATATTTTATATTGTGATAGAATGAAAGGGATCAGGACTGATACGCAGTCCTGGTCCCTTTTACATATGTATGTGAGCACCGTCGGAATAGTAGTGCAAAAGGAGTTGAAACAGCTATTCCGCCAACAAAAAGTAAATGATAATAAGTTTTGCATAAGCAACTTAAGAAGATATTATTATCTTTGATGAATAGAATTATCGAAAGAAAAGTTTATCCGGTAAGCAGAGGATAAACACTTTTATAAGGCACTTATGATACTGGTCAGCCGGATTTGAATCTTAAATACTAAGTATATGAAACAATTACTATTTACTTTGTTGGGTTTGTTAACCTTCGGAGGCTTGCAAGCTCAGAGCATACCTGCCAGCGAACTGTATGGTTTGGGTTCCTGGGATGCTGACTCGTTGGGAAATCACCGCGTTGTCGTAGCGGTGGAGAAGCCGGCAGACGCAGTGCTTGCAACTGTAGAATGGCGTCGCCGCGATCTGAATCCGGAAGATAAGAACCTGATCGTTGTGGATGCAGCTACCGGGAAGCAGGTTACGAACGTTTGCCGCTTTACGGTGAATCGGGAGAAAGGAGAAATCGCTTTCCAGCCACAGACCGTTCCGGGAACCTATTATATTTATTACCTGAAGAATGTGATGAGCGGCAGTCGTTATTATCCGACCGTCGATTACCCTCCTTTTGAAAATACGGCTTCACCCGAGTGGATGAAGAAGAATAAGTTGTCAGGGAAGAAAGCCCCTTCGTTGCCTGCGGCTAAGGTGGTGCAATTCCAGGCGATTGATCAGTTGAACAGCTTCTACCCGATGGAGGTGATCGCAACGGCAGCAGAGACTGCCCGATTGTTGAAAGAACATCCTTCCGGGAAGTATATCCTGTTTACCGAAGACCGGAAATATCCGATCCGCATGACTACCGATATTCCCTATAAATGGATTGAGGAAGACCGTCATGACCGATTCACCGGGCAGGCAGATAAAGGCGAATATTATGTGTTCCAGTTGGGAGTATGGGCGGCCCGTTCCAATGTGGAGAACCTGCATGTCGACTTTTCCGGTCTGGCTAATGCGGCGACGGGCGAACAAATCCCGGCTTCTTCTTTCACTTGCTTCAATACGGAAGGGACAGATGTGACCGGTACTGTCTTCAAAAAGAACTGTTCGGTGGATAAAGGGAAGGTCCAGGCCTTATGGATCGGAACCCAGCTGCCGGAACATCTCTCTGCGGGAACTTATCAGGGAACAGTAACCGTGTCTGCAGCGAATGCGGAAACTAAAACGGTACAGGTCGCTTTGAATGTTTCGGAGAATGTGATTGCCGATCATGGGGACAACGAACCCTGGCGTCATTCCCGCCTGCGCTGGCTGAACTCACAGATCGGTTTTGACGATGAAGTGATCGCCCCCTATACACCGTTGGTACTGAAGGATAAAACCATTCGTTGCCTGGGACGTGAAGTGACGCTCTCTCCTTTAGGCTTGCCTGCAAATATTACCAGTTATTTTAAAGAAACGATGACCGGCATCGGCAGCGACGGCCGTTCCATACTGGCAGCCCCGATGGAACTGGCTGCTGACGGCGGTGCGTGGGAGAACCTGAATTTTGAGATTACGAAACATAAACAGGGAACTATTGCCTGGAAGGCTCTGAATCAGAACAGTCGTTTCCTGATGGATCTGGAAGGAAAGATGGAATCGGATGGAAATATCGAATATAAAGTGACTCTGGTTGCCCGCGAAGATGCGGCTGTGGAAGATATCGGCCTGCGAACCCATCTGGCTTCCGGTATTGGCCGTTATATGATGGGGTTGGGTGAAAAAGGCGGTTATTGTCCGAAAGATATCCGTTGGAAATGGGATGTGGAAAAAAATCAGGATGGACCGTGGATAGGAGATGTCAACGCCGGACTTCAGATCCGTTTCTATGACGATACATACGAACGTCCGTTGAATACGAACTTCTACCACCAGAAACCGTTGCACATGCCTGTTTCCTGGTGTAACAACGGGAACGGAGGTATCGATATCAATCAGGCTGCCGACGGGACACGCATCAATGCTTATTCCGGTAAGCGGCAGGTGAAGAAAGGCGATAAGTTGTACTATTATTTCAATGTGGCTATTACTCCGTTCCGTACGATCGACACGGATAAGCAATGGCGTGAACGCTACTATCATAGTTATGATTTTATAGAGAAGGTTGAAAAGGTGGGTGCTAATGTGATTAATATACATCATGCAAACGGCATCAATCCTTTTATTAACTATCCGTTCCTGCGGACAAAGGAGATGAAAGCTTATATCGACGGTGCTCATGCACGGGATATGAAGGTGAAAATTTATAATACGGTGCGTGAACTGTCTAATAGTTGTGTGGAGATGTACGCTTTGCGCAGTTTGGGGAATGAAATATTTTCGGAGGGGCCCGGCGGAGGCTTCTCCTGGTTGCAGGAACATCTGGATCCGAATTATATAGGTGCCTGGTTTGTGCCTCATCTGAAAGATGCGGCAATCGTTAACAGCGGTGTTTCCCGCTGGCACAATTATTATCTGGAGGGTCTGGATTGGCTGGTTCGGCACGTCGGTATCGACGGGTTGTATATCGACGACCTGGCGTTCGACCGTATGACGATGAAACGCATCCGTAAGATACTGAATCGTTCGAATCTGGGAGCGATGATCGACCTGCATTCGGCGAACCAGTATAATCCGAGGGATGGTTTTGCCAATAGTGCGAATCTTTATCTCGAACATTTTCCTTATCTCGATCGCCTGTGGTTCGGTGAGTATTTCAACTATGATTATCCTCCCGAGTTCTGGTTGATAGAGGTTTCAGGTATCCCTTACGGTCTGATGGGGGAAATGCTGGAAGGTGGCGGTAACCCGTGGCGCGGTATGCTGTATGGAATGACAGGACGTAGTCCCCGTGTGGATAACGGACCGTTATGGAAATTGTGGGATTCATTCGGTATGCAAAAGAGCGAAATGATCGGTTACTGGGTGAAAGATAATCCGGTGAAGACAAACAGTGAAAAGACGTTGGCTACCGTTTACCGTCATATGGGAGATAAGACGTTGATCTCATTGGCAACCTGGGAAGATACAGATGCGAAAGTAACGCTTTCCATCGATTGGGCTAAACTCGGTCTGGATGCTTCTAAAGTGACATTACATGCTCCCTCTGTCGAGAATTTCCAACAGGAAGCCAGTTGGAGACCCGGTGATGAAATGGTTGTACCCAAAGGCAAGGGACTATTAATTATTGTGAAATAAAGTCTTCCGACATAGTATAATTTATCCGGAATGTACTCCTTATATATAAATGAATTACCATGAAAAAGATTCTCATCCTTCTTTGTGCAACCTCTTTGTTGCAACCTTTATTTGCACAGCAGCAAGCAACTGTGACAGAGACGGTACAGACAGTTAAAACCTATCCGTTCTCTGATCCCGACCCTGTGGCAGATCCTTCCGATCTGTTCTATCCTTATTTCCGCTTTGACGGTTTCTCCGCTGAAGGGATCGATAAACAATGGAAAGTCGTTTCGCTTGAAAACGACTATATCAAGCTGACGCTCTTCCCGGAAATCGGAGGAAAGATATGGGGGGCGACGGATAAAACGACCGGAAAGGAGTTTATCTATAACAACCATGTCGTGAAGTTTCGCGATATAGCCATGCGCGGTCCCTGGACATCGGGGGGGATCGAGTTTAATTTCGGTATTATCGGCCATGCTCCGACTTCCAGTACGCCGGTAGACTATGTGACCCGGCAGAAGCCGGACGGAAGTGTGAGTTGCTATGTATCCTCTTATGAACTGGTTACCCGGACACTTTGGACCGTGGAAGTGAATCTGCCGAAAGATAAAGCTTATTTTACGACAACGACGACCTGGCATAACGGTTCTTCCATCGATCAGCCTTACTATCAGTGGATGAATGCCGGATATGCGGCAGCAGGAAATGCGCAGTTCTGTTATCCGGGAACCAATTATATCGGGCATGGCGGCGAACTCCATTCGTTTCCTTTGGATGAACAGGGCCGGGATATCTCCTGGTATGAAAAGAATGATTTCGGCAATTCCAAATCATACCATATAGTAGGAAAATATAACGATTTCTATGGTGCTTACTGGCATGAGTATGATTTCGGTTCGATCCATCATGCCGATTATGACGAGAAGCTGGGTATGAAGATCTTCCTTTGGGGACTTTCCCGTGAAGGAGGTATCTGGGAAGATCTGTTGACCGATACCGACGGTCAGTATATCGAATTGCAATCCGGACGTATGTATAACCAACCGGCTTCCAATAGCAGTTTTACTCCTTATAAACATACGGCATTCGGTCCGCAGGGTACCGACCGGTGGACGGAGTATTGGTTCCCGGTAAAAGGAATAAAAGGAGTTTCGAAAGCCAGCCGTGTCGGGGCGCTTAACGTGTTGAGGGAAGATGGCTTCCTGAAGTTGTATTTTTCTCCTTTGCAGAAACTGTCTACGACGCTGAAGGTCTGTGAAGGAGACAAAGAAGTACGTTCCGTCCCGTTGAATTGCGGTGTGCTTGAAACATGGAAAGATTCAATCCCTTTGAGTGAAGCAGGCGCTGCCGGAAAACTGAAAGTAGTGGTAGGAGAAGATTTATTGGTGTATTCGGAAGTCCCGTCGGATAATATAATCAATCGTCCGAAACAGTTGCCTGCCGACTTTGACTGGAACTCGGTGTATGGTCTTTATACGCAGGGAGAACAGTGGATGAATCAAAAAGTACTTGATAAAGCAGAGACGTTTTTATTGGCATCTCTGGATAAAGATCCTTATTTCGTACCTGCGCTGACAGACCTGGCTTCCCTGTATTATCGCCAGGGGCGTTATGACGAGGCTCTTGCCCGTTGTAAAACGGCGTTGAGCATTAACACGTATGATGGAGACGTCAATTATCTGTATGGGTTATGCAATAGGGCGCTGGGGAATAACACGGATGCCAAAGACGGCTTTTCGATAGCATCCTATTCGCCGGGCGTACGCAGTGCTGCTTATGAAAAATTAGCCGAAATGTTCCTGATCGATAAGAATTGGGCGAAGGCGGAACATTATGCATTGAAGAGTAAAGACTTCAACCGGATGAACCTGACTGCCGACCATGTGTTAATGGTGGTCTACCGTAAGACTGATCGACCGGAAAAAGCAAAAGCACTTATCGAGTCGTTGTTGGAAGACCTTCCGTTATATCATGCCGCACGTTTTGAACAGCTCTATCTGGGTGAAGGTTCCGGACATCCGATCGATGATTTCCAGTCGTTGATACGTAATGAACTGCCGTTTGAAACCTATATGGAGTTGTCTGAATGGTATGAGTCGGTTGGGTGCACGGAAGAAGCGCTGTCTCTTTTGTCATGCGCGGGTAGTTATCCGGTTGCCCTTTACAAACAGGCTTACTTGTTGCACCGGACAGGCAACGAGGATGAAAGTCAGCAGATGTTGGAACGAGTTGCCGGGATGTCCCCCGCGATGGTATTCCCTTTCCGTCCCTCCTCTTTGAAAGCGCTGGAATGGGCGAGGACAGTGCGCCCGGACTGGAAGATCGATTATTATGAAGGGCTGATCCGGTGGGCCAATCAGGATAAGGCAAAGGCGTTCGCGTTGTTTGAGCGTTGTGGCGACGTGGACTATGCGCCGTTCTATTTGACCCGTGCCTCTTTGAAAGAAGGTGAATCCCGGTTGGCCGATCTGTTGAAAGCGGAACAGGTCGGGCTGTCATGGCGTACCGGTTTTGCCTTGATCAACTATTATGTAGCCGGCAACCAATGGCAGAAAGCAGTCGAGACGGGAAAGAAGTATATGAAGAAGTATCCGTCGAACTATTATATCGGTTTGAAATATGCGAAGGCATTGTGTGAAACGGGCGAGTATCAGTCATGTATCTCCTTGTTGAGCCGGATGCAAGTACTTCCGAATGAAGGCTCGTATGCCGGACGGGCTGTTTACCGGGAGGCTAATTTATATCGGGCAATGGAACAGTTGGGCCGTAAAAATTATAAGCAAGCGGTGAAAAGCGTGGAGGCCTCCAAGGAATGGCCGGAAAATCTGGGGGTCGGGAAACCTTATGACAACATGATCGACAGCCGTCTGGAAGATTATATGGAAGCGAAAGCGATGGCAGGACAGGGGGATGACCGGAAAGCTGTTGCCTTATTCGCTGCTGTAGCCGGATATAAGACATCACGTTCGTATTTCGGTTCCGGTAACTTGTTAAGTGCGCTGGCTTTGCGTGAGTCAGGAAAGGAGCCGGAAGCAGACCGTATGGTAACTGCCTGGAGTACGGATTTTCCGGAAAACCGTATTGTACAATGGTGTACTGCTATTTATCGGGGAGAAAGAGAAAAGGCTGCGGGGATGATTAAATCACGGAATGATCAGGCGGATACGACACCCTGGGAAACCTCTTTCCGTGATTCCGATTTTGACCTGATCGTACGCCTGTTTTCAATAGCCGGATTATAATCCGGTATAAAAGGCTTAGTTCTTGTCAGCCCTGTTATCGGCTTTACCGGTAACAGGGCTGACTATTTCTGCTACTGTCAAAAATGAAAAGATAAACATCAAAATTGAATGTCGGATAACTTTGTGCTATGTTAACTTTGTATTTGTAAAATAACCTCTTAATCTTTTTGTCTCAATGAAATACACATTATTGCAACTACATTGGATATATTTGTTGGTAGGCTGTCTGTTTCTTTGTCCGGCATATGCCTGGTGCACTACTTCCATTCTTTCTCTAAAGGTACAAAATAAGGTGGAGCCACTTGCTGTCGAAGATAAACATCCGGTATTCAGTTGGCAGATGCAATCGGATGAAGTGGGACAAAAGCAAACTGCCTACCGGATAGTCGTCACACGTAAAAGCGATAACCGGGTGGTGTGGGACAGTCGTAAAGTCGATTCGGATATTTCTACCCAGATAAAATACATGGGAGTGGCATTGCAGGCTGAGATGGCCTATGACTGGAACCTGACGGTCTGGGATGCACAAGGTAAAAGTTATACGGCATCTTCCTTTTTTGAAACCGGATTGATGAATCCCCATATTTCGGCCTGGGACGGTGCGGAATGGATCGGCTCGAAAGAGTTGATACTGGATGCTGCGGCTACCAACTATTTTATGATCTCGACCCGGTTCAAATTACTCAAGGGGGATAGGGCTTCGTTCATATTAGGGGCAAACGACTTTCGCCTGATCGATTCTTTTCAGAATGCTGATAACCTGCAAGGGGAAAACTATGTGCGTGTCGAATTGGATCTGTCCGGTGTAGGTAGTGCTCAGGGGGCAGCTTTACATATTTACCGTGTCGGCTATGCGAAATCCGACCGTGCCGATATTCCTTTCCTGACTGTTTCCGCAGAGAAATATCCGGAAACCAATATCAACTCCCTTTTTACATCAGACAATAAAAATACGGAACATACGATAACCGTAAAAGTCGAATCCAGCAATCTCACTTTTACTATCGATGGAAAGGCATTGACTACCACTGCTGCCTCCGGAAATACACCGGCTCGTTTTAATGTCGGTCCCTGGGGAGATACACATGACCAGAATACATTACCGCATCTGGCCTCGATCGGCTTTGCGGCTATGCCGGATTGTGAGGTCCGTTATTCCGGTTATCGGGTGCAGAACTGCGGGCGTAGTGAAGATAACGTAACTTTTGATAAACAGCATTATAACATTTTTGAAACATTGCCGAATGTCCGTGTGGAAGGAGACGATATTCTTGTCCGGAACGATACGGAAAAGATGACAATAGGGTATGCCGATCCAAGTCATGGCGCTTTGACGATGCTGCGCTCTTCATTCTCGACCCGGAATGGGAAGAAAATGACCCGGGCAAAATTGTATGTGACGGCTATGGGTGCTTATGAGTTGTTTATGAATGGGAACCGTGTCGGCGAAGATTGGTTTGCACCCGGTAATAGCCAGTACCGGGAGGTGTTGGGCTATTATGCATATGATGTTACCGACCGGTTGGCGGAAGGTGATAACTGCATTGCTGCCCGGTTGAATCCGGGGTGGTATACCGGCTATATGACCTTTACGATGCCTAATTTTAATTTCTTTGGAGATCACGAAGCTCTGTTGGCCCGCCTCGTCATATCTTATGAAGATGGAAGCGAACAGGTGGTAGTGACCGATAAGGATACCTGGAAGATTTACAAAGAAGGGCCGGTCCGCTCCGGTAGTTTCTTCCATGGGGAACGTTATGATGCGAACCGGGAACCGGCTGTAGAAGGGTGGACTACTACGTCCTATAACGATTCGGCATGGGGGCAACCGGATATCATACAAAAAAGAGACTGGATACATTTTGATATCGTATCACGCTACGATGATCCGGTACGCGTCCGTGAAGTATTGACTGCCAGACAGGTTATGCCGGTGCATAGTGCCGATAAGCATACCTATGTATATGATATGGGGGTGAATATGGTCGGTGTTCCGTCTGTGACTATTCCGGCAGGATGGCTGAAAAAAGGGGATATTGTTATCATGCGTTATGCAGAACAGCTCTATCCGGGTTTAAAGGGAGATGATGCCTGGTATATCGGTGAATACGGGAAGAAGGGAAGAAATATAGCCGGCCGGCCGTTGCATGAAACGATGCGTGCTGCGCTGGTTTCTGATTTTTATATTGCGAAAGATGATGGGGAAGTGACTATCCGGCCTTCGACGACCTACCGGGGCTATCAGTATATACAGATTACGTTGCCGTCTCATTCGGGGGCTTTACCCGTCAGCAGTGTGAAGGGATTGGTCCTTTCTTCAGACAACTTGCCTTCCGGAAAGTATGAGGCTGTTACGGCTGATGGCAGGACAGGTAAACTGGTAAATCAGTTATTCAGAAATATACAGCGTAGCCAGATGGGTAATTTCTTTACGATCCCTACCGATTGTCCGCAACGGAATGAACGTATGGGGTGGACTGGCGATGCACAGGCTTACACGCGTACAGCTACTTACAATTCGGATGTACAGAATTTCTTCCGGCAATGGATGGTGACCTTGCGGGCAGACCAGGGAGTGGGTAGTGCTACAGAAGCTCCGGGTGGAATAGGCAGTACGGTCCCGACTTATAACCTGGCAGACGATACGACGTTTGCCGATGGTACGACTTGGGCTGCTGCTGTCTGTATGGTGCCCTGGCAACTCTATATCCAGTATGGCAACAAACAGGTCATAGAGGAAAATATGGAAGCGATGATGGATTGGTTGAACGGTATGGATTTTTATGATTTTAGTGAGACCTATCCTCATTTGTCGAGCAAAGCAAGCGGATTGTCTGACTGGCTGGCAATGGACCCGAATACTCCTGCTGATCTGGTTAATAATGCTATTTATATGTATATGATGGAAGTGACCGCTTGTATGGCCGATGCGATCGGTCGGGCAGACTATGCGGAGTTGCTCCGTGAGCGCCATGCCTTGGTAAAAGAGGAATGGAATAAGGCATATGTAGATGAAGCCACAGGTAAAACCAAAAATGTAGACGGAAAACTGGTTCATTCACAGTCTTCTTATGCCACACCGCTGAACTTCAATTGTTTTTCCGATAGGAACAAGGCCAGGGCGGAAGCCTATTTGGCAGAATTGGCTGCTAATCCATCTGCCAGTGGTCTGGGTGACGCCAGCTATCCGGCTTATACGATTACGACCGGTTTCTCCGGAACACCGAATATCCTGCCTGCATTGAGTCGTTCCGGCCATGTTAAAGAAGCATATCGGATGTTTACCTGTACTGATTTTACATCCTGGTTATATCCGGTTACTAAAGGGGCTACTTCTATTTGGGAGCGTTGGAATGGTTATGAAGTCGCCTTTGCTAAAGGGCATAGTAATGCTATGAATTCATTCAATCATTTTGCTTTAGGTGCAGTCGGACAATGGATGTATGAATATCAGCTAGGTATTACAAGCGATTACGGTCAGGGAGAAGCCGGATATAAGCATTTTGTTCTGCAGCCTTCAGCCGGTGCCGATTATCTTTCTTTAGCAGGAAGTTATGTCTCCTGCTACGGTGTTATCCATAGTGCCTGGACTGCCGATGGGAAGGGTACATTGACCGGTTATCGCGCGACAGTGCCGGCAAATACGACGGCAACCCTTTATTTGCCTGTCTCTGAGTCTGTTTCTGATTGTAAAGAAATTAAAGGAGTGAAATTTATAAGAAAATCTTCTCGTAATGGAATACCTGTTGCTGTTTATGAACTGGAATCCGGCTCTTTCGAGTTCCTGGTACAGGGCGGTCAGGTAGAGGTGCGTTAATAGTCTTATTCGGGTTTTAGCTGTGTGTCGTATGTGATTCTTTCTGATAGGAGGATCTGGTAAAATAAAGATAGAGCCGCAGCCCGGTAGTCTGGAGAAAGTAGATTTTGATGTATACACAGCAAAAGGGACAGTACATTTTTATTCGCAGGGAAAGAAAGGGAAACGGACCCTTCGGTTGAAGATCCCGGATACAGTGTCTGTCGAATTATGGCTGGATGCACGGGAAGAAATCAAACTACCGTTCTTACGGACTGAGAAAAATGGAATCAAAGTATATAAGATGGAAGGTCAGGAAAAATACGAACTTCATTTGAAATATACTTGATACGTATCTTTGCATGACAAAGAATAATTTGTTAACTAAATTCATTAGGAGATGAAAAAGGATAAGATTATTAGGGGGATGGTTATGGTGTTTTTATGTTCTGTAAACATCTGTGGACTAAAGGCGCAGGAGAAAGCCGAAGAGTGTGTGCCTGCGGATTTGAAGTGCGAGCATCTGATTGCTCCGTTAGGTATCGACCGCCAGGCTCCGCGTTTTTCGTGGCATCTGGAAGATAGCAGGGACGGAGCCGTTCAAACAGCCTACAGGATCACTGTAGGAAAAGATTCTGTCGCTTTGTCCAAAGGAAAGAAGATCCTGTGGCAGGAGAAAAAAGCAGACGGGAAAACGATGGCTGGTTATAAGGGGAAAGCCCTGGAGCCTTTTACGAAATATTATTGGAGTGTTACTGTTTGGGATAAAGACAAGCGGGAATCCCGGAAAGTAATTTCTTCTTTTGAAACAGGTATGTTGACGCCTTCAAACTGGAAGGGAACATTTATTTCAGATGGACAGGATATAGAGTCCCGTGAGACTCCCTATTTCCGGAAAGCTATTCGATTAGACAAAAACGTCCAATCAGCAAGGGCGTACATAGTGGCAGCCGGATTATATGAACTATCCATTAACGGGCAGAAGGTCGGTGACCATTTTTTAGATCCGGCTTTTACCGATTATGACAAGCGGTTATTGTATGTTACGTATGATGTCACCGATCTTTTGAGTAAAGGAGATAATGCCGTGGGGATAATTCTCGGAAATGGCTGGTATAACCATCAGCCGGTTGCTGAATGGTCCTTTGATAAAGCTCCATGGCGTAAGCGTCCTTCTTTCTGCCTGAATTTGCATATAACATATACGGACGGGACGAAAGAGATTCTGGCATCCGATGAAAGTTTCAAGGTGAAAGGCGGTCCCATTACATTCAATGCTATCTATGTGGCGGAAAATTATGATTTCAGAAAGGAGTTACCGGGTTGGAATACCGTATCTTATGACGATTCATCCTGGAAGAATGCAACGGAAGTCGCTATCCCCTGCACGAATATAACCTCTCAGGTGATGCATCCGATCCGTATCACGGAATATTGCAAACCGGTCGACCTGAAGAAAATAAGCGATACACTCTATCTATGTGATTTCGGGCAGAACTGGTCAGGTATTACGAAGTTCACAGCGAAAGGCATACCCGGCACAAAGGTGAAAGTACGTCATGGAGAACAACTGGATTCCCGTAGAAAACGATTATTCGACGATAATAACACCCAGTTTTATCAAAATGTAAATGAACCGTTGAAGTATGGCGTTCATCCGGAAGACGAGCTGTTCCAGACGGATGTATTGATATTGGATGGCAATACGAATGAATATATGCCCCGTTTTAATTATAAAGGGTTCCAATATGCAGAGATATCTTCGGATAAGCCTTTGCATCTGTCGACAGAAAATCTTACTTCTTATTTTATACACACGGATACTCCGGTAAACGGCTCTTTTGAGTGTTCCGATGCGTTTGTCAACAGATTATTGAAAGCGACCAACTACTCGTATCTGTCGAATCTGGTCGGATATCCGACAGATTGCCCTCACCGGGAAAAGAACGGTTGGACAGGCGATGCCCATCTGGCGATTGAAACAGGATTATATAGCTTTGACGGGATTACATTGTATGAAAAATGGATGGATGACCATCGGGATAATATGTATGACGGAGGACGGTTGCGCTGTATTATTCCTTCCGGTGGTTGGGGTGGTGACATTGCCGACTGGACATGCTCAATGACCATTATTCCCTGGGCTTTGTATGAGTTTTATGGTGACCCGACCTGCCTGAAGGATAATTATGAAGCCATGAAAATGCATACGGATTACTGGTTGAAAAAGTATCCGGAAGGACTGATCAGTGATTATTGCCTGGGAGATTGGGTACCTCACAAATCTGTCTCAGATAAGAAATTGACAGCTTCGATTTATCATTATAAAAATGCGGATATCGTTTCCCGTACTGCCAAACTGTTCGGTTTTGAGAAGGATTATGAGTATTATAAGGCAGCGGCAGAGAAAATAAAGAATGCGATCAATGAGAAGTTCCTGAATAGGGAAACCGGTATTTATGCCAACGGCTATCAGACGGAGCTTAGTATGCCTTTATATTGGGGTATAGTCCCGGAAGACTGTAAAGAAAAGGTTGCAGAACAGTTGACCAAACGGGTAAAAGCGGACAAAGATCATTTGGATGTGGGTATTATGGGATGTAAAACGATCCTTAATGCATTGACGGAGACGGGAAATGTAGAACAGGCTTACCGTATGGTAACCCAGCAGGATTATCCTTCATGGGGAAACTGGTTACGTCAGGGGGCGACAACCCTTTACGAGAATTGGGATTATAACGGCCTTGCCTGGGGATATTCGCAGAATCATATCATGTATGGTGAAATTGGAGCATGGTTCTATAAGGCATTGGCGGGGATTAATGTCGATCCGCAGAACCCTGGTTTTAAGAATGTGATCCTGAAGCCTCATTTTGTAGAAGAACTGACCTATGTAAAAGCTTCTTATAATTCTCCTTACGGGTTGATAAAATCAGCCTGGGAAAGAGTGGGTGATAAAGTTATTTATAAAGTAACTGTGCCTCCCGGTGCAACGGCTACATTACATCTGGAAGGAGAGAATACTCCTAAAGAATTGATTGCAGGTACTTATAAGTTTGAGGTAAATAAATAATTACGGATATGAAAGGCATTTATTTAAAAGCATTATTTGCGTTTGTCTCGCTGTTAGCCGTTTCGTGCAGTACCCGTTCGTCGTTGGATATCGATGGTTTGCAGTGTGAGAACTTAAATGAGCCGTTGGGAATCGACAATACCTCTCCTCACTTCAGTTGGGTGTTAAACTCAAAGGAACAAGGTGCCGAACAAAGAGCTTATCAGATACTGGTCGCTTCGGATAAAAAGTATTTGTCGGAAGGAAAAGCAGACCTGTGGAATTCGGGAAAGATGGAGTCAGACAAATCCAATGGGGTTTTATATCAGGGTAGTCCTCTAAGTTCCAGGAGCTTTTCCTATTGGAAAGTGCGTGTCTGGGACGGAAAAGGGAATGTGTCCGTATGGAGTGAACCTGCTTGTTTTGGAGTGGGATTGCTGCATCCGGAAGATTGGACTGCCCGGTATATCGGTATGAACCAGGCCGAAGGCCAAATGGAATCGCCGCTATTCCGGAAAACATTCCAATGTAATACACTTGGAGAAAAGATGTTGCTCCATGTGAATTCGTTGGGTTACCATGAGGTATATGTCAATGGGAAACATGTCGGCGATGCTGTATTGACGCCGGCTGTCTCCCAGTTCGATAAACGTTCCCTGATCGTTACTTATGATGTTTCCGGACTTGTTCAGAAAGGTAGTAATGAGATTGTTCTCTGGTTAGGTAAAGGCTGGTACCGCGACGGACTTCCGGGCGTTGTGGAAGGCGGTCCGTTTGTCCGTGCCCAGCTGGAAAGCAGAGACGAAGGAGATTGGACTACGGTTTTGGTTACGGACGATTCCTGGCTGGCTCGTAAAAGCGGTTATGTCTCGACAGGAAACTGGAGACCGCATCAGTTTGGCGGGGAGGTTGTAACGGCTTCCGAACTGCTTCCCGATTTAACTGCTTCTACATTGAATAGCGTTGAATGGGAAAAAGTAAAAATAGCTTCGATACCGGTCCATAAGGCTACGCCGCAAATGGCAGAGTTGAACCGGATTCAGAAAGAGTTCCATCCGGTATCATGCCAGGCATCCGGTGATACCGCCTGGATCTTCGATATGGGAACGAACTTTACGGGGTGGACGAAAATAAAGTTTCCGGCATTGGCTTCCGGTCAGAAGATACGGATTAGCTATTGCGATTTTCTGAACGAAGAAGGGCAGTTCAGAGACAGACTTTATGAAGATTATTACATCGCTTCCGGTAAAGCAGGGGAGAGTTTCGTTAATAAGTTCAATTACCAGGCCTATCGGTATCTGAAACTGACGAATCTGAGTGAGGCTCCGACGCTAACCGATATAACAGCTTGCCTGGTTCATACGGATTATAACGGAAGTGCCTCTTTTAGTTGTTCGGATGAAGACTTAAATGCAATTCACGATATGATCCGCTATACACTCCGTTGTTTGACGTTAGGTGGGTATATGGTAGACTGCCCCCAGATCGAACGACTGGGGTATGGTGGCGACGGGAATGCTTCGACGCAGACCGTTCAGACAATGTATAATCTTACTCCTTTATACATGAACTGGATGCAGGCATGGGCAGATTGCATGAGAGAAGACGGAGGTATGCCTCATACGGCCCCTAATCCTTATATGGCAGGAGGAGGCCCGTACTGGTGCGGATTTATCATTACAGCTTCCTGGGCTACCTATGTAAATTATGGCGACAGCCGTCTGATAGAACGTTATTATCCTTATATGCAGAAATGGCTGGAGTATGTGGATGAATATACTGTGAACGGTCTGCTGAAAACATGGCCGAACACCGATTACCGGAATTGGTATCTGGGTGATTGGGCTACTCCGACCGGGATCGACCAGACAAATCCTTTATCGGTTGATGCCGTTGATAATTGCTATATATCGGTTTGCTATCAAACGATGTGTAAGATAGCGAATGTATTGGGTAAGGAACAGGATAAACAGGCGTATGCGGCTAAATATAAAGACCTGAATACGCTTATCCATAAAACGTTTTATGATCCCGGGCAGAAGAGTTATGCTACAGGTACGCAGATCGATTTGATCTACCCGATGCTGGTCGGTGCAACACCGGAAGATGAACAGTCTGATGTCAGAAATACTTTGTATCGTGTCACGAAAGACCGTTTTAACGGACATCTGGCAACAGGACTGGTGGGGATTCCTGTAGTAACCGAATGGGCTGTGAAGAATAAACAGGCCGATTTTATCTATGGAATGTTGAAGAAGAGAGAGTATCCGGGCTATTTGTATATGCTGGATAATGGAGCGACTACGACCTGGGAGCACTGGAACGGAGAGCGTAGCCATATCCACAATTGTTATAATGGTATCGGCTCCTGGTTTTACCAGGCTTTGGGAGGTATCAACCCAGACGAAGCGAATCCGGGATACAAGCATGTATTTATTCAGCCTCAACTGGTAAAAGGCATTTCATGGGTGAAAGCAGCGAAAGAAACCCCTTTCGGAATGTTAGATGTGAAATGGGAAAAGACGGACGTAGCCTTTACCCTGGATCTGAGTATTCCTGTTGGTTGTAAAGCTACGGTTTTGTTACCCGTTAAAGCCAAGAGTGTTTCGATTAATGATGTAAAGTCGGACAAATTGGATCAGTTGGAAATACAATCGGGGAATTATCGGATTACATGTGCTCTGTAGGAATGACAGGCAGTAATGAAATATCATTTTTATCAACTAAATTGTCAATTTTATAATTTAGAAGAAAGGCTTAACCTATTCTTTTGTACAAACGAATAAATCTTTAAGTATATGAAAGCACAAAACATTGTAAAATACTTATCCGGTGTTATTGCAGGAAGTGCCCTATCATTCGGTTTGGTTAGCTGTCAGAATACCAGCGTGCAAACGCAGGATTCTTTTACCACTATAGAAAAGGATTTTAAAGATCCGCCTGCCGATTTTAGAAGTGCCCCGCTGGCAGTCTGGAACAGTAAAGTGACCGAGGCCGAAGTAGAGCGTACGATGCGTGAGCTGAAAGAGGCCGGTTTCGGAGGTCTTTTCATTCATCCCCGTCCGGGTATGATCACTGAATATTTGGGTGACGAATGGTTCTCTCTCTATAAACATGCGGTAGAGTTCGGGAAAGAGATAGGTATGAACGTCTGGATTTATGATGAAAACTCCTATCCCAGCGGATTTGCCGGTGGCCATGTGCCGCAGGAAATGCCGGAATCTTATAACCAGGGCCAGGGATTGGCTTTGACAAAGGCTGAATTACTTCCGGAGGATACAGCCCCTTATTACATGTGTTTAAAAAAGGAAGGCGATGCCTGGAAAGATATTACAGCCCAAATGGCTGAATATAAAGGAACCAAAGGAGAATATTACCTGTATAAGAAAACTTATATGGGGAAATCGGATTGGTACGGCGGTTATTCGTATGTGGACCTGTTGGTTCCGGGAGTAACGGAAAAGTTCCTGGAAGTAACGATGAAGAACGGATATGAAAAGACGCTGAAAGGAGAATTCGGTTCATCCATTAAGGGTATTTTCTCTGACGAGCCGAATATTAGTACTCCGGGCGGACTGCGCTGGACTCCGGATCTGTTCGATGTCTTCCAGCAAAAATGGGGATATGATTTAAAACCGTTGTTGCCGTTGCTGGAAGAAGAGACCGGCGACTGGAAGAAGGTGCGTCATAACTATATGGAGACTTTGTTGCAGTTGTTTATCGACCGTTGGTCAAAACCTTTCCATCAGTATTGTGAAGAGAATAACCTGGAATGGACCGGTCACTACTGGGAACACGGATGGCCTTATATGAATGACGGACCGGATAATATGGCCATGTATGCCTGGCATCAGATGCCTGCGATCGATATGCTATTCAACCAGTTTGATGAGAAAAGCCCTGTAGCGCAGTTTGGTAATGTCCGTTCGGTAAAAGAATTGCGTAGTGTCGCCAATCAGATGGGATATTCACGTACGTTGAGTGAAACGTATGGTGGCGGTGGCTGGGACGAAACCTTCAAGGATTTCAAACGGCTCGGAGACTGGGAGTATGTCCTGGGAGTAAACTTTATGAACCAGCATCTGGCACATATGACTCTTACGGGTGCCCGTAAATACGATTATCCGCCGGTATTTACCTACCATTCGCCGTGGTGGGCCGATTATAAGTCACAGAATGATTACTTTGCCCGTCTGTCTTTACTTATGAGCAAAGGGGTTCAGCAGAACGATATATTGATCATAGAGCCTAATGCTACATTATGGAGCTATTATTCACATACTAAGAGCAGTCCGAAACTGATGGAAATCGGTCAGGCTTTCCAGACTTTTATAACGACTTTGGAAAAGAGCCAGGTAGAATATGATCTGGGTTCAGAGAATATTATAAAAGATCAAGGGACCGTTGCCGACGGTAAGTTCATTATCGGTAAAGCGGCATATACGACAGTCGTATTACCTCCGATGATGGAAACATTGAATAAGCCGACATTCGATTTATTGCAGAGCTTTGTGCAACAGGGCGGACGTGTGGTCACTTTCTCTTCTCCTTCCTTGATTGACGGTGCTGAGAATGCGGATTGGAAAACGATACTTTCTGCCCAGTCTGTAACTTCCGTTCCCCAGTTGACGGATGCAGTTATTCAGAATACATTTGCGGATGCAGATTGCCGGTTCTCGTTTAACGGAGGCGATTTATACCACCAGCGCCGTCAGTTTACCGATGGGGAATTATTGTTCCTGGTAAATTCATCCCTGGATGAAGCTGTGGACGGAACGGTTACTGTCAACGGGAAATCAGCTGTTCAGATGGATGCGATGAGTGGAAATATCTATACGTATCCTTCGACGAAAGCAGACGGTAAATTGACAATGAAGTTCCATCTGGAACCAGCCGGAAGTTTACTGTTGTATAGCTCCAAAGGTTCACAGAAGTCTTATCCTGAAATGCCGGCCGTTGCAGGCTCTACTCCGGTTCCGGCTGTTAGTCCGCTTCAGGTTAACCGTTTGAAGGATAATGCACTGAATATCGATTTCTGTGATGTGAGTGTCAATGGAAAGACAACAAAGAATGTTTACTTTGCACAGGCAGCCGATATCGTTTTCCGTGAATATGGTTTTGCGAATGGTAACCCCTGGAATACTTCCGTACAGTACAAGCGGAATATTTTAGATCGGGATACCTTTAAGAACGGTGGCTTTACGGCGACTTACCGTTTTACTGTAAACGATAAGTTCGATTATTCAAATATGAAACTGGTTTCGGAACGTCCTGAATTATTTACTGTTAAGATCAACGGCGAACAGGTGAAACCGATACCGGGAGAATGGTGGCTGGATCGTTCGTTCGGTGTTTATGCTATAGGAAAACAGGTGAAGACAGGTCTGAATACTGTGGAATTGAGTGTTAGTCCTATGAGCATCTTTGCAGAGATAGAGCCGGTTTATGTCCTGGGAGACTTTGCCGTTGTCCCGGAAAAGTTAGGATGGAGTATCAGTGCTCCGGTTGAAAACCTGACATTGGGTAGCTGGAAAGCACAGAAGCAACCGTTCTATTCCTGGGGAGTAAGTTATTCCAAAGACTTTGAGGTAGAATCTCTTTCAACCCCGTATGCTGTTCAGTTGAACGACTGGAAAGGAACGATTGCCGAAGTCTATGTCAATGATCAGAAAGCAGGTATTATTGCATACGATCCCTATCGTTTGGATGTAACATCTTATCTGAAGGAAGGTAAGAATAAGATAGATGTCCGGGTAATCGGCAGCCATAAGAACCTGTTAGGCCCGCACTATCGTAATCCGGCCCCGGGCCTGGCTTCTCCGTGGCATTGGAAAGGAATAGAAAAGCCTATTCCTGGTAATGAATATCAAATGATGGATTATGGTCTGATGACTGATTTCGATTTAGTACATTAGTACTTCTTTTCAGTTCGTTGGTGGAATTATTATAGTATTTGGAAGTTTCTCCGTATTGTTCAGGATGATGCTTTCATATTATGGATAGTTACGGATTGCTCTTTTTGTCGAAAGTTGGCCGTGGCATAATGCTTTTGAATATTCTATTATTGTGTTAATATGTTTGATATTTTAATGAATGTGTAACGGACGTGTTTTTCGGAATAATGCTTTTGGGTGATTTGTTGTTACAATAATTAACAAATTTCTTCATGGATCATTTTCTAAAACTCATTTTAAAGAAATTGTCACTTTGTTTAAAACGAATTTTTTTTTGTTTTAAACGAAGTGATGGTTTATTTAAGATGGGAAAAGTGTTAAAATAGGTTGCCTGAGAGATTGATTGATATTTTTTTTGTCTGAATTGTATGTTTATTAGCAGTTCTTCATCTCTAAAGTCTTAGTGGAACAGAAGGGGAAATAAATGATAAAAATAGCATTAGTCTAGGTTTATGTGGAATAAATAGATACAATAAGTGGGTAAATGTTGTCTGTATGTTCTGTTATTCTGATATTAGTGCTTCTGTTTGATAAGCCTGAACATCCGGAGAATCTCGTAAAATCCACCCATTCGATCCTCTTGGTGGTATAATCGCTCCATCATCGGTTTAAATAGCATTTTGATACATTGAGTATTCAATTTTTTGTTCATTTGTGTCTTTTTTCAAGGAATATCTTTTTAATGAAACAAAAGTTTCTATGCAATTGGTATGAATAAAACTTTTGGGGTAAATTGGGGATAAATTGCCTTTCTTATGATAACTTGCCTTGTCTGTTTTTTTAAGAGCCTGAAAGACAGCAAACTTCTTTTATGTAACTAATATACAAATTGATATTATTATGTAGTAGAGAAAATAGTGTTAAAATGCTGAATACTAAAAAAATACGTAATTATCGTAGTGACTAAAAAAATCGTTCCTTTTTTCTCGCCATCAAAATTAACAATAAATTTTAAATCTGCAATACATTTTGATTTTTTTCTCTAAACCTATATGTTTTTTTATCAATTGAATAACAAAACAACTACGATTTCAATGTTCAATCAATAAATCCTAAAAGAATGGCGAGAAAAAAGGAACGATTTTTCTAGTCATTTCGACTTTTTTGTCTTTTCCATCTGATCGTCAATTAGTAGGAAAAACATAAAAACGATCTTTTCAAAAAAATCGTGGTGAGATGATGATGTTTACCTTATTTCGTAGAAGCGAACAGTGTAAGAGATGTAGTGCTGTAGTAAATTCATTTTTATCAGTCGTTTGTGTTTTTAGTTTATTATATATACCTTAAATTCTGATTTTATATGAGAAATGTTGTATTATCGAAGTCATTAATCTTAGGGACTTCTCTTCTTCTGTACGGAGTCGGTACGGCTTTTGCTACAGAAACGGATTATCAGTATCCTGCATTAGGTGCAGGATTTGCGAATGTGCAACAAGACGGACGGCAAGTAAATTGCCTTATCGTAGACAAGTCCGGACCTATCGTCGGAGCCAATGTAGTGGTAAAAGGAACTACTATTGGTAACATTTCCGATATGGAAGGACGGGCTTTCATCGAGAATATGCCCGCAGATGCCGTTTTAGTGATATCTTATATCGGATATATTACCCAGGAGGTATCACTAAAAGCTCACCAAACCTCTATTAAAATTACGTTGGTCGAAAATTCCCAGGCATTAGATGAAGTTGTCGTAACAGGTTATAGTACACAGGTCAAAAAAGATATAACCGGTTCTGTGGCTGTCGTCGCTACGGACGAATTGAAAGAGACTCCGGTGTCCAACTTTGCTGAGGCTTTGCAAGGTAAAGCAGCCGGGGTGTTCGTACAGGCAGGAGGTGGCCCGTTGGGTGAAACCACCATTCGTATTCGTGGTGTGGGTTCTGTAAACGGCTCTGATCCGTTAGTGATCGTGGACGGTGTATCCGGTGTAGATATCGATGCAGTGAACCCTAATGATATTGAGTCTATGCAGATATTGAAGGATGCCGCCGCTTCCGCTATTTACGGAGCAAAAGGAGCAAACGGCGTAATCATTATTACGACGAAACAAGGCAAGAAAAATGACCGTGTGCAAGTATCTTACAATGGCTATTTTGGCGTTGCGAAGATGGCCAACCATGGTTATGGCTTGCTGGATGCCTGGGAAGCAATGGAATTTCAAGAGGAAGGACAACGCAACCTGTTCCAGTATCGCGGCGGTCAAACTGTGACCCATGCCCAGTTCGGTTCGATCGGGCCGGATGGTACAGGTCATTTGACGATGCCCTACGCAATCAAACCGTCCGGTTTGAGCAAGGAACAGGTAATCGGTCAATTCGGTAGCCTTGAAGCATGGAGGACTTCTTATAAAGATGATGGCACCAACACCTGGTCTCGCTCCGCTTACTATCAGATGCTGGAAGATGGCTGTTCTGAAGAAGAAGCCCGTAAAGGGACGGATTGGTATGACGAGGTTGTGCAGACGGGTAAAGTGCAGGACCATCAGATTTCCGTGACGGGTGGTGGTCAGAAAGCTACTTACTCTATAGGCTTGGGTTATATGAACCGGGAGGGTACGATCAAGGAATCCTGGTTCCGCCGTTATTCCTTGCGTGCTAACACAAACTTCTTCGTAAACGGTTGGTTTAATATCGGACAAAACACGAACATTGCCGTGATCGAAAACTCCGGAGAACGGGGGCGCCAAGGTGACGACAATACGTTCGGTAAAACATTCTCTATCCAACCCTGGGTACCCGTCTATACAATAGGCGGCGACTATGCCGGTTCGCAGAACGCTGAAGGGGGACGAGCCGAGAGTGCCGTAATGGCCGTAAACCATGGCAAAGACAACCGCCGTCGTTTCTTACGTGCGCAATCCGCTGCCTATGCCGAGATAATGCCGCTGAAGGGGATCGGTGAAGATCTGAAGATACGTACCCAGTTCAGTGCCCGTATCAATGGTTCGTGGGATTTCTGGATGAACAAACGTACCATTATGACAAATAAAGAAGGCCGTAACAATAATGAGTTCTATGAACAAGCTAACTACTGGTTAGGCTATCAATGGACCAATACTGCAACTTATAACAAGACTATCAATGATGATCATACGATCGGTGCCGTAATTGGTACCGAAGCTATTCGTGAGGGTCTGGGACGTTGGATCCAGGCAGGCCGTATCAATTACCCGTTCGAAGACGATCCGAACACATGGGTTATCAATAACGGTGCCAGTGCAGACTTAAGGAACAGTGGAAACCAGAATGATGTATCTACTATGTTTGGCATGTTTGCACGTGCCGACTATGGCTATAAAGGCAAATACCTGGCAACCGTAACAGTCCGTCGGGATGCCTCCTCCCGTTTCTCCCAGAAGAACCGATGGGGGACGTTCCCTTCCATATCTTTGGGGTGGCGTATCTCTGATGAAAATTTCATGCAGCAGACGCGTACATGGTTAGATGACCTGAAGATCCGTGCGGGTTACGGTACAACCGGTAACTCTAATATCGATTCGTATAACTGGGCGTTCCAGTACGGTACGGGAGACCGCTATCTATACAGCATTAGTGGTTCCGATACGGAAGTATATCAAGGTTTTGGCGTAACAAACCTGGGGGATATCGAGGCGAAGTGGGAAACTTCTAAAATGCTTAATGCCGGTTTCGATATAACTGCTTTGGACCAACGATTGTCTGTAAACTTCGATTATTATATCAAGAATACTTCTGATATGTTGATTGACGCGAATTGGTCTGCTTTGGCTGGTGCAGCCGGTAAACCGAAAGTAAATATCGGTGACATGAGAAATACGGGGGTTGACCTGAATTTGAACTGGCGTGACAAGGTAGGTGATTTCGACTATTCCATCGGTTTGAATCTTTCACATTACAAGAACAAATTGACCGAGATCGGTACGGATGCCGGAATTTTTACCGGAACCCGTATCTCAAACATGAACGTATTGATGAAAGGACATGCGGTAGGGATGTTCCATGGTTACCAACTGGACGGAATCTATAAGAGTGAGGATGAGGTGAAGAACTATAAGAATGATGTCGGCACTGAAGTATTGCCGTATGGCGTTTCCGACGCATCTGCTTTGAATGCCGCCAATTACGTCGGCCAGTACAAAGTTAAAGATGTGAACAACGACGGTAAGATCGACGCAGACGACCGTACATTCATCGGCAATCCCCATCCGGACCTGACAGGAGGCCTGAACTTGAGTTTAGGTTGGAAAGGATTCGATTTAAGTACTTATCTGTATTTCTCTGTAGGAAATGACATTTTCGCCATGTACAAATACTACACCCATTACGGCTCCTTGCAGTCCGCATACTCAAAGGATCGCAGGGACAATTCCTGGCATCCGGTGACGAATCCGGATGGTATCTATCCGATGTGGGCAACCAATACGGGTGAGAGTACGATCGCTGCCAACGAATCTAATTCAGGTTATATCGAAGATGGTTCCTTCCTGCGTATGCAGACGCTGACATTAGGTTATACGCTTCCGAAGAGTATCCTGGAGAAAATCAAATTTGAAAAGATTCGTATCTATGGCCAGGTAGCCAATGTATTCACATTAACCGGATATTCCGGTTTGGACCCGCAGGTACGTACCGATTCGGACGGTCGTTCAAACGACCGTACCATGGGAACCGACTTTGGTTCTTACGGTATGCCGCGTCAGTTCATCTTAGGTGTAAATATAACATTCTAAGCAAAACCCGGTAAGTTTAGGGAATTGATAACAATAAATTTAAAAAAGATGAAGAAACTGTTTATATATGCGGCGATTGTTGCCGTAGCAGTAGGATGTATGACTTCCTGCTCTGATTTTTTGGATGTGAAACCGATTACAAATAAGCAGGAACCTGACTTTGTGTCACAGGAGGGGGTAACCTTGTTGTTGACTGGCATGTACGCAAGGTTAAATTCTACAGATGCTGACGATGGATATTTCCGTTCGACGTTGACCAATTATGTGTATGGCGACGTAATGGGGGGAGATGCGAATAAAGGATCTACGTATCAGGACCAACCGGATTTCACCAGTCTGGAAACTTATACGTTCACTACCGACAACAGTTATTTCAACACCAAATGGGCTCATTGCTACAACGGTGTATTCTTCGCTAACAATGTGATTAAAGTTGCCGGTCAATGCAAGGAGGAACTCTCTGCCGTAACCGGTCAAAGTAAGGATTTCTACACGGAGGCTATTGCCCAGGCTCGTTTCATGCGTGGTTTCTTTCATTTCGAGGTCGTTAAATTGTTTGGGGCTGCCGTCCCTTACGTGGATGACGTGGCCATGAAAGAAGACGTAAATCCAAAGGTATCCAATGTTGATGAAAGCAGAAATTACATCTATATTTGGGATAAGATTGTGGAGGACTTGCAATTTGCTTACGACAACTTGCCGGACATATGGCCCGTAGAAAAGGGGCGTGTAAACAAATGGGCTGCCGGTGCTTTGCTTGCTAAAGTTAAAATGTACCAATCCTCTCCATATAACGGGAAGAACGGTACTTCCAATCACTGGACTGAGGTTAAAACAATCCTGGATGATGTACTGGCAAACGGCAAGGACAATAACGGAACGAATTTCCAATTGGCGGAGACCTATGAGGAACTTTATACTGCAGGTGAAAGCGACTGGACGGGAGAGTCCATATTTGATGTCCAGGCCGCTGTATCAGGCACTGTAGAGCAGACTTCCAATATAAACGGTGCCTGGCATATCGGGTTTAGCGGTGCATTGGGTACCGGGGGCTGGGGATTCTACCAACCTTCTTACGATCTGGTTAACGCTCATATCGTGGATGAAAAGGGCTTGCCCAAAATGAATGATTCTTACCGCAATGATCCGGTATTATCATCATTGGATGAAAACAACCTGCCTCATACGGATTTGCAGGTCTATACAGATCCGCGTTTGGATGTCTCCACGGGACGCTTTGAGACCCCGTTCCTCGACTGGACTATTCCAAGCATGTTGGATGGCTGGGTTCGTGACGTTTCTAACGGCGGGTTGTATCTGAATAAGAAAAATATCCCGAGAAAAGCCGATAAGGGCAGCTTGTCCGTCACAACTCAAACTAACTCTACGGCGAAGAATTTCCACTTGATCCGTTATGCGGATGTATTATTATGGTATGCTGAAACATTGATTGAATTGGGGCAACCGCAGGAGGCGGGGAAATATATTAACCGGGTACGTGCCCGTGCCGCAAACGGCTATGTTAAAGCCGTAGATCCAACGACTATGTTAGAGACAAGTTCTTCTTATGTCTTAGATGATAAAGTAAATGGCAAGCAAGATGCCGATGCTGCCGCAAACTATCGTGTCGGCTTATATCCGGATTCCCAGTTTGCCTCAAAAGAGAAAGCGTTTGAGGCATTGCGTTGGGAGCGCAGGATCGAGTTGGCAATGGAAGGCCATCGTTGGTACGACCTGGCTCGTTGGGGTATGGCTGCTGAGATATTAAACAGTTATACGAAATATGAAGCTAAATACTTAGGTAAATATTCGAACAGTGTTTACAATGCTAAATGGGCGACAATGCCTATTCCACATAATGAGATCCAGAAGATGGATGGTCTTTTGGTTCAAAATGAAAACTGGAAATAAACAAGTGGATTAACAGTTTGAAGAGAGCGAAGGTGTGTCAAAAAGCAATTAAGGACCGCAGTTGACGCAGACTACGCAGACGCTCGCAGATTTATATATTAATAATCATATTGTCTGCGAGACTCTGTGCTTTGTCTGCGTCAACTGCGGTCCTTAATGTCGACTTTTGACACACCGCCTTTTTTATGTTCGCCTAGTACGAGCATATTCCATAATGAGTAAGTTTAAGTGCCCGAAGAATCATTATTTTAAGGTAGAATGGGTGTTGCCGTGGATAGACAAGGTGCTGAAATAGATTCTTTTCTTATATTTGTACCATCTAATTAATTATCAATTCTGAATAACATGGAAAACATCTCAAGAAGAACAGCCATTAAGACCGCACTGGTGGGTGGGGCTGCGTTAGCCGTATCCGGACTGGATGCAGCGAATCCTGCAAAGAAGAAAAAAGTAGAAACAAAGGAACCGCTTAAGGGGAATATACGTCACTCCGTTAGTAAATGGTGTTTCGGCGACTATCCGCTGGATGAATTTTGCGGGATATGTAAGAATATAGGCATTGAATCGATCGAGTTGCTCGATCCGAAAGATTGGCCGGTGGTACAGCAACATGGGTTGACGGTAGCTATGTGTCAGGGAGCCGGTTTAGGGATCGACCGTGGGTTCAATGATCCTAAACTGCATGATGAACTGGTTGCCAGTTACGAACAGGTAATTCCTTTGGTTGCAGAAGCCGGATTGACCAATCTGATCTGTTTCTCCGGTAAACGGAACGGCCTGACCGATCTTCAGGGATGGGAAAATTGTGAAAAAGGCCTGAAGCGTCTGATGCCTTTGGCAGAGAAGCATAATGTGGTCCTGACAATGGAATTGCTGAATAGTGTGGGACACAAAGATTATCAGTGCGATCATACTGTCTGGGGAGTGGAACTGTGCCGCCGTGTCGGTTCGCCTAACTTTAAACTTCTGTATGATATCTACCATATGCAGATCATGGAAGGAAATATCATTGAGAATATTCAAAAGTATCACGAATATTTCTCCCATATCCATACCGGCGGTAATCCGGGACGTGCGGAGATCGACGAGACACAGGAACTTTATTATCCGGCTATCATGAAAGCGATAGTGGAAACCGGTTATAAAGGGTTTGTCGGACAGGAGTTCGTTCCGCGCCAGCAGGATAAGATCGCCTCTCTTGAAAAATGTATACGTATTTGTGACGTCTGATCGTATGAAGAAAGGTCAGATTATACAGTTGTGTATCCTGTTGTTTGCCGTTGCTTTTATGAGTTGTAAAAGTAAAACAGGGGCAGAACAGGCAGGGGGCGTATTTACTCCCGGTGAACTGTGGCCGGATAACAACGGGACGCATATCAATGCTCACGGTGGCGGTATTCTTCATGCCGGTGATACCTATTACTGGTTTGGCGAGCATAAGACGGAAGGAACAGCCGGAAATAATGCCCTGGTCGGTGTTCACTGTTATTCCTCCAAGGATCTGTATAATTGGAAAGACGAAGGTATCGCTCTGTCTGTCGTGACGGATGATTCGACACATAGCATAGCGAAAGGCTGTATTCTGGAACGTCCGAAAGTGATCTATAATAAGAAGAATAACAAGTATGTCATGTGGTTTCATCTGGAACCGAAAGGGGCGGGATATTCCGGTGCTCTTAGCGGTATTGCCGTAAGCGATCGAGCGGTTGGTCCTTATACGTTCCTTCGTGCCGTACGTCCGAATGCCGGTCATTGGCCGATCAATGTGCAGGATATTCATAAACAGCGGGTTCCGGAATCGGATAGGAGTCAGTTTACAGGCGGTAGTTTGCCAGCTCATCCGGACAGTCTGAATTTACTCGGGCGTGACATGGAAGGCGGACAAATGGCCCGCGATATGAATCTGTTCGTCGATGAGGATGGTAAAGCCTATCATATCTATTCTTCCGAAGAGAACAGTACGCTGCATATCTCTCAACTGACGGACGATTATACCGGTTATTCCGGTGCTTATGCCCGTTTCTTCCCCGGTCGTTTCATGGAGGCTCCGGCAATGTTCAAACGTGACGGGAAATATTACCTGATCATGTCCGGCTGTACCGGATGGGCGCCGAATGCGGGACGCTCGGCCGTCGCTTCTTCTGTTTGGGGACCCTGGGAGGAACTGGAGAACCCGTTTGCCGGGGCGGATGCCGACCTCTCTTTCCATTCCCAAAGTACGTATGTTTTACCGGTTCCGGGCAAACCGGGGCAATTCATTTATATGGGTGACCGATGGACTCCCGACAATGCGATAGATGGCCGTTATATCTGGCTTCCTATCCGTTTCGATGGTGACCAGCCCGTCATTGAATGGCGTGATAAATGGAGTTATTGACTGCCTGATCCGTCGTAATAGAAATTTAACTATCTGTTTTTTATAAATTCATTGGAATCATACCGATAAATTGATTTAATCTTCATTAATTTTGCAGCTTCGTTTTTGCGGAGCTGCAAATTAATAAACTTTTAAAATGAAACCAACTTTATCGATTACCTCAAGGCAGTTAATGCTGAGAGAGCTGCACGATTACCTGATGATCGCTCTTGGCATGCTTTTCTATGCTATTGGGTGGACAGTTTTCCTTTTGCCCAACGACATAACTACCGGTGGGGTGCCAGGTATTGCTTCTATTGTGTATTGGGCGACCGGATTGAATGTTCAGTACACGTATTTTGCAATTAATGGCGGGCTATTGATCGCTTCTCTGATCGTTCTGGGGTGGAGGTTCAGCGTAAAGACCATTTTTGCCGTATTGGTCATGACTTTTATTCTGCCGATTATTCAAGGGGCGACAGCCGGTTTGCATTTACTTGGTGATCAGCCGTTCATGGCTTGTGTTATCGGTGCTTCTTTTTGCGGAAGTGGTATTGGTATTGCTTTTTCTGCTAATGGCAGTTCCGGCGGTACGGATATTATTGCTGCCATTATCAATAAGTACAGGGATATTACGTTGGGGCGTGTCATTCTGATGACGGACATGATCATTATCTCTTCCAGTTATTTCGTACTGCATGATTGGGAAAAAGTGGTTTATGGTTTTGCTACTCTGTATATCTCCAGCTTTGTGCTCGACCAGGTGGTGAATAGTGCCCGCCAGTCAGTGCAGTTCTTTATTATTTCCAAAAAACATGAAGAGATAGGACGTCGTATCAATAAAGATCTCCACCGGGGTGTAACGGTAATAGACGGAACCGGCATGTATACCGGACTCGGTGTGAAGATGATGTTCGTGCTGGCAAAAAAGCGGGAATCGACTACAATTTTCCGTTTGATCAAAGATATAGATCCGGAAGCATTTGTTTCACAGAGTGCTGTTATCGGTGTGTACGGGGAAGGTTTCGACCATATCAAAGTAAAATAAATAACTCTTTATAATCACTTTCTTTCAGGCATGGAATTTATATATTCCGTGCCTGAATAGTTTGTAGGAATGCGTAGGTGATTTTTATAGAAATTTAAGATGGTAAGGCAGGAAGGACTGATTGTGACAGTAGATTTATATAATTAGTACCTTAGTTCTGTTAGAACTAATAACCCAACGGATGCAAATATAGCTCATTTTTATTATAATAGGTTAAATAGGAAGGAAGAATGAACGTTTTTAAAAATCTTTGTTAACAATCAAAGCGTTATACATACAATCAAATCATCGTTTTTTGTAGAAAATAATGATATGCATATTAGTTCTAACAGAACTATTTCCAATCTTTTATTTTCAAAGAGATAGATATGTTGTAAGTGTAATACTATTTATGGACTTATGAAATTATACGATCTTTATACTAATGCTTACTTAATTTTGATGTAATATGAGTGTAATAATGCGTATTTACTTTTGCGCACCAATTGTTGTTGATAAATTATTACAATAATTATAAGTAGGTATTTATATGCAAATATCCGATGAGAAATTATGGGAATTATGTTTGATAGGGGATAAAGAGGCTTTCAGAGAAATCTATTGCCGCTTCTATTCTTTATTATATAATTATGGCTCCAAGTTAGTATCGGATAAGGATTTAGTAAAAGATTGCATCCAGGATATTTTCATAAAACTAATTCAAAACTACCAGTCTCTTTCCGCTACCCCGAATGTGAAAGGATACCTGATCAAAGCCTTACGTAATAAATTGTATGATACACTCGAAAAGGAGAAAGCCACGGATGATATCTCCTTGTATGAAGAAGTGTTTGTGACCGACGAACTGATGCCTTTACTTTCTTTTGAAGATTCGGATGCTGATAATCGGGCTAAACATCTGATGCAGGTCTTTTCGCAATTATCTCCCCATCAACAGGAAATAATTTATCTGTATTATGTCAATGAGCTAAAGCATGATGAAATAGCCGAGATAATGGGAATAAATTATCAATCCAGTAAGAATCTGTTATTCAGATCTTTGACGCGTCTTAGGGGATTGTATCTGAAAAAGAATTGATTTTATTCAAAAAAAGTGAGTACCAAATGAGACCTTTCCCGTAATAAGGGTAAAAAGAGGTTACTTGTGAATAGAAAACAAAACATATTAAATAAGAATTCATTTGAGCAGGCCGGGAAAGACTTACTCAGGAAAGTTCATGAAGCAGAGCCGGATAAATTGCCGGAAGCTCTGGTTTCATGGCAGGAGATAGAAGCCCGGTTGGATCAGCCACATACTTCATTCAGATTACGCGCCCGTTATATCTGGTCTGTTGCAGCATCAATCGCCGTACTTATTTCTGTCGGTCTTTATTTTGGCATGGAAACGAAGAATGATACTTCCATGTCGCTAGCCCTGCTTGAAAACCATACATCTGCTTTGTCCGGTGATGAGATCGTTTTAATTGAAAGCGAGGATAAAATGCAACTGAAAGATGAATCGTCTATCAGATATGATGTGGATGGAAAGTCGAATGTAGAGGAACACGTTGTAAAGAAGGAGACGGCAGAAGATAAGAAAGAGAAAAAAGAGGAGATAAACCAGATCATTGTCCCGAAAGGCAGAAGAGCGGATATCACTTTCTCCGACGGAACGAGGATGCATGTAAATGCCGGTACACGTGTGTTTTATCCGGCAGTATTCAAAAAAGAAAAAAGAGAAATAATTGTGGAAGGCGAGGTTTTCCTGGATGTAACAAAAGATCCTTCACGTCCTTTTATTGTCAAAACAAATGGTTTTGATGTAAAGGTGCTCGGTACACAGTTCAACGTTTGTGCCTATAAGGAAGATGCTTTTGCATCGGTCGTACTGGTTGACGGGCGGGTGGAAGTCGATTCAGGTAAGAATAACAAGTTAGAACTCTCTCCCAATCAGATGTTTGAGATAAATGATAAAGGTACGAAAGTCAAAGAAGTAGATGTTTTTGAGTATATCTGCTGGAAGGATAATATGATGATGTTGAGCGAGCGGAAGGTTGGAGAGACCTTAGATCGGTTGTCCCGTTATTATGGGCGTACTATTTGGTATAATGAAGAGATAGGGAACATACCCATTTCCGGGAAACTGGATTTGCGTGAGAACATGGAAGATGTGATCAATATCGTCTGCCAGTCCCTATTCCTCCAATATAAGACAGACGCGAATAACAACGTAATAATATCAAAATAAAATTGCCTATGTGAAAGACATCAAATTAAAAAAAGAACCGAACGATACGGCCATATCACTCGGTTCTAAAGTTTCTTGTTTAATCTATTAATTTATGTATCAAAGAAAAAACGTTACAAATGTATGAAAAAGAATGAAGAATTCAGCCGAAAACCGGCTCATTTTCTTAAAAGTGCATGTTTAGCCTTATGTCTGGTAAGTTATGGAGGGTCTGTAGTCTATGCAGAATCAACCTATGCGGAACAAACCACATTGACCGTTCGCATGAACAACCGGACTGTAAAAGATGTATTTTCTTACATCGAAAAGAACAGTGAATTTATTTTTGTGTACCACGGTTCAAATATCAATTTGAACAGGAAAGTAAATGTGGACGTCAACAATCAGACCGTTGAATCCATATTGAAAAAAATGTTTGAAGGAACGGACATTGAGTATATCATTAATGACCGCCAGATTATTGTTCGTAAGAACGAAACGAACAGAAAACAAGTTGCTGTTGCTGCTCCCCAGCAGGAAAAGAAAATTTCCGTAACAGGTAATGTAAAAGACGCGATCGGTGAACCGCTGATTGGTGTGAATGTGATGGTGAAAGGAACTACTATCGGTGGTATAACGGATGCCAATGGTAACTTCTCTTTATCTGATGTTGCTCCGAATGCAGTTGTCAGTATCTCTTATATCGGTTATAAGACACAGGAAATTGCCTTGAATGGCAAAACTTCGGTAAATGTGACCTTGAGTGAAGATAGTGAAGCTTTGGATGAAGTGGTAGTTATCGGTTATGGAACACAGAAGAAGGCAGACTTATCCGGAGCGGTGGCGACTGTGCCGAAAAAGGTCTTGGAAAACCGTCCGGTTTTGACGGTTGGACAGGCTTTGCAAGGATCGGTGGCTAACTTGACCGTTTCGATCGGTAGTGGACAGGCTACAGATTCTCCCAGCTTTAACATTCGTGGAACAACTTCTATCAACGGTGGTAATCCGCTGGTTGTAATTGACGGTGTTGTTTCTTCGGCTGAAGAGTTGAACAGAATGAACCCAACCGATATTGGTAGTATATCCGTGTTGAAAGATGCAGCATCGGCAGCGATCTATGGTTCGCGTGCAGCATTTGGTGTGATTTTGGTTACGACTAAGACGGCCGGTCAAGAAAAGCTGACAATCAATTACAATAATAACTTTGCAATGCGTAAGTTAACAGGTATGGCTGATGTGATCACTGATCCTTATCTTGTGGCTTCAACCCGTAATACCATGTCTTATCCCTGGTATAACTTATATAACGAAGAACAATTGGCTTATGCCAAAAAAGTGTCGGAAGATCCGAGTACTTCCCCCTATTTTTTGAATCCGGACGGTACGTATGCTTATTTTGGCAGTACTGATTGGTTTGATGAGGCTTATAAGAATTTGGCATTCTCTACAAATCATACAGTCGATGTATCTGGTAAAACAGACCGTATAAATTATTACTTTTCTGCCAATTACAATTTTCAGGATGGTATGGTAAAGTACGGAACTGATAAATATAACCGTTACAACCTTCGTTCCAAACTGGATTTTAAATTGACAGACTGGTGGACTTTAGGTAATAATACCAGTTTTGTAAATTCAGATTATGATTCTCCTAACTATTTGGGAAATTCTTACTATTGGGAAGTAAACCGTATCAACCCGTTGGATGTGACTTATAATCCGGATGGTTCTTGGACCAAGGCCGGTAGTAGTGTATTCGGCCGTTTGGTAGACGGAGGTCGTTGGAACCAACAGAAGACAACTTTCTCAACGCAATTTACAACAAAGATCGATATTATCAAGGACATCCTTTTTGTAAATGGTTCGTTTAACTATTCGACGAATAAAAATGCAGAGGAGGGATATTCTTTACCTGTCGACTATTATGATGGTCCGGACAGACCGGCTGCTCAGCAGGATCCGGTATCTCAGGCTTACCTGAACCATACGAATGCACGTACTCTTACATTTGATGCATATGCCACTTTCCATAAACTGTTTAACGACAAGCACGATTTTACAGCGATGATTGGTTTCAACCAGGAAGACTGGCGTGATAATTATACCTCTGCAAGCCGTAAAGAGTTGATTTCATCTTCTTTACCTTCATTAGGATTGGCATCGGGTGATATGAATGTAGGTCAACGCATCTATTCACTTTCTATGCGTAGTGTATTCGGCCGTTTAAATTATATCTATAATAATAAGTATATCGTGGCATTTAATGGTCGTTACGACGGAACATCCCGTTTCCCACATGATGACCGGTATGCATTCAACCCTTCTGGTTCTGTAGCTTGGGTGCTTTCAGAAGAAAACTTTTTTGAACCGGTACGTGATGTTGTTAATTTCTTGAAGTTCAGATTCTCTTACGGTAGTTTGGGTAATCAGGATTTAAAAGAGAATTATTACGCTTACTTGGCTACCATGGGATCCGGAAAAATTTCCAATATTTTGGATGGTAAACAACCGATAGGTGTATCTGCACCTGGATTGGTTGCGGGTAACTTAACTTGGGAGAAGGTGACGACTGCCGACTGGGGTATGGATGTCAATTTCCTGAATAACCGATTGACTGCTACTGTCGATGGATATATCCGTCGTACAAAAGATATGTTGACGGCAGGAGCGGAACTACCGAATGTTTTAGGTACCAGTGAACCGTTGGAAAATGCAGCAGACTTGAAAACAACTGGTTGGGATTTGACGATTAGCTGGCGTGATAATGTAAAACTGGCAGGAAAAACGTTGAATTACGGTCTGAGCTTCAATATTGGTGATAGCCGTTCCTGGATCACCAAATTCTCCAATGACACGGGTTCTTTGGATAGTTATTACGAAGGTTGGGAAATGGGATCTATCTGGGGATTGGAAACGGAAGGATTCTTTACATCTCAGGAAGATATTGACAACCACGCCGACCAAACACAAGTTGCTTCTTATATCGGTACACGACCACTTGCTCCCGGTGATCTAAAATTTAAGGATTTGAATGAGGACGGTAAGATTGATAAAGGAGCTTGGACAATTGACGACCATGGAGATTATAAGATTATTGGCAATAACCGTGCACGTTACGGTTTTGGTTTTAATATGAATGCCGATTGGAATGGTTTCGATTTGAGCTTGTTTGTCCAGGGTGTTTTAAAGAAGAATTATAGTCCGAGTGGTGACCTGTATTTCTGGGGTATTTATGCACAGCCATGGACTAATATTACTTATGGTAATTACTATGATCGTTGGACAGAAGAAAATCCAAGCCAGGATGCTTATTTCCCGCGTTTTAAATCGTATGTAGCGGAAGGTGGATCTGAAGCGGCTCTTACTCAGACTCGTTATTTGCAGAACGCTACTTATGCTCGTTTGAAGAACTTGACATTCGGATATACACTTCCGAGAAAGTGGACAGATAAGGCTAATATCCAGCGTTTACGCCTTTTCTTTTCTGGTGACAACTTGTGTGAAATAACAGGTTTATATAAGTATTATAAACTGGATCCGGAATGTTTGGGCGGCCAGATGTATCCGTTACAGCGTTCTTATTCGTTTGGTTTAAATGTTACGTTCTAATTTTTAATTGCTGAAAGTTATGATTATTAATAAAAATATTATGAAAATAGCTGCGATAGGAATCGTCGGCATTTTATGTTTAAGCGGATGTAACGATTCGTTTATGGATAAATATTCTGAGACATCCATTACAGAGGAAGGATTTTTCAAGTCTGCAGGTGATTTGGAAATCTATACAAATAGCATGTACGGATATGTTTCTTCCAATTATTGGGATGTTGCCTCTGATAACGTGATATATGTGGAAGAGGCCAGCATTTATTCAAAGATGCGCGGAGAATTGAATCCTGATAATGCAGGGACATGGGGATGGGGAAACATTCGCAATGTCAATTTTATGTTAGCAAGGGCCGGCAAGGCTGAAGGTGATGTAGCGGAAATTAATCACTATATAGGTTTAGCCCGTATGTTCAGAGCTAAATTGTATTATGACAAAGTATTATCTTATTCGGATGTACCTTGGTATAGTCGCGATTTACAGACAACGGATACAGAAGAATTGTTTAAACCACAGGATTCGCGTGCTCTGGTTGTCGATTCTATTATGGCGGATTTAGATTTCGCGGTAACTAATATGAAAGATGAAAGTAGCGGTCGAACGCGTTGGTATCGGAGTGGTGCTTTAGCCATGCAAGCACGTATCGCTCTGGCAGAAGGTTGTTGGCGTAAATATCATTCAGAATTGGAATTGAATGATGCTGATCGTTTCTTCCGTGTGGCAGCTGATGCATGTAAAGCGATTATGAATACAGGCAATTATGAGTTGTCAACCGGCGAAGGGGCTTATGAAGCTTTATTTAATAGCCAGGATTTATCTTCTAACAAGGAGATGATCATCTTCGAAGATTACAGTAATGAGTTGGGACGTAAGCATGGTGCTGGCGCTCGGTTTGACTGGACGACCGGTTTATCGCGTGACCTTATGGAAGATTACTATGTGATCGAAGATGGCAAGACGAAGAGATTCCAGGATGTACCTGGTTATGACAAGAAAACATTCCTTGAAATTTTTGAAAACAGGGATCCTCGTTTGGGACAAACCTTTATGATGCCAGGTTTTATGCGTCCGGGAGAAACTGAACCTCATCGTCAGAAAATTACTATCGGCGGTTATCCGCAGGTAAAATATTCTCCGCTGACATTCGATCAGACGGAATGGGATAAAGCTTATACAGACCTGCCATTGATCCGGTATGCGGAAGTATTATTGATGTATGCAGAAGCAAAAGCGGAATTGGGAGAGTTGACTCAGGATGATATCGATCAAAGTATCAATCTAATCAGAGAACGTGCAGGTGTACCTCGGGCAACTTTAACAGATTGGATGGCAAATGTTGATCCTGTTCAGGCAAATCGTTATCCAAACGTCACTTCTGCACAGAAGGGAGCTATTTTGGAAGTTAGACGTGAAAGACGTATCGAATTGGCTTGTGAAGGATTTCGTTATGACGATTTAATGCGTTGGGGAGCTGGTAAATTAATGGAAAGGGCTCCGGAAGGTATGTATATTGATAAGTTGGGATATCTGGACCTGACAGGGGACGGTCAGCCTGATTTTGCCGTGGTGGCAACGCAGGCAGATGCTGATGCTATTCCTCAGGCAGATAAGGAAAAGTACAAATTGAATGTAGAGATTTTAGCAGGAAATACATTTGAATTGACTGGTGGTGATAAAGGATATATCCGTCTGATCTCTCAGGTTAATAAATGGAACTTTATAGAGCCGAAATATTATTATAGTCCGATATCGACTAAAGATATTGTATTGAATAAGAACTTAGTTCAAAATAAGTTTTGGGCTAAATAGTCGATATTGTTTTTTACTCTTTTGAGCAAAAAACAATAATATGTATATCCTAAAAGTTATATCTATTATAGGTGTGGACTTTTGGGATATATTTTTGAATCATTTTTATCTTTCTATCTTTGTGGTAGAATTATATTAATATCGATAAGTTATGTACATGAAAACACGAATTTTTACCAGTATAACATTTGTAATACTAATTCTAAGTCTGTTCATATCTTGCTCAGAACAGAAAAAAGAGCAACAACTCACCGTCCTTTCCTGGAATGTCTGGCATGCAGGTCACTCAAAAACTTATGGACAAAAAGCCTGTGACGGCATCATCGGCATTTTGAAGAAAAGCCAGGCGGATGTCATTCTGATGGTTGAAACTTATGGGGCGGCTCCGATGATCGCGGACTCGCTCGGATACGAACATTATCTGATTTCCAGTAACCTTTGTATCTTTAGCCGTTATCCGATCGTAAAGAGATATTCTTATCCCGATGTGATCGATACGTTTAATTTCGGAGGGGTAGAAATAGATATGGACGGGACACCGGTCCGTTTGTTCGATACCTGGATACACTATCTGCCTGATATGCGTCTGACCCTCACCGATAAGTCGGAAGAAGAAATACTGGCCTGGGACGATGCCGGTACACGTGACGACGAGATACGCAAAATATTGGGTGCCCTGAAACCGATGATAGCGGAGACAGATAGCATTCCTATCATTATGGGAGGCGATTTCAACAGTCACTCTCATCTGGACTGGACGGAAGCGACCAAAGACATGTACAATCATGGCGGCGCTGTTGTCAACTGGACAGTATCCAAAGAGATGGAGGCGGCCAATTTCAAAGACAGTTTCCGTGAGATCAACCCCGACCCGGTGAAGAACATCGGAACGACCTGGCTGACAGATGCCGACTCGCTGGAAACGGTGAACCGTCAGGATCGTATCGACTTCATCTATTATCAGGGTAAAACGATACAGGCAGTAGAGTCCCAATGCTATGACAATATCCTGGGTGAAACATTCTCATTTAAAGGAGATGACTTCTTCTATGCTTCCGATCACGGATTCGTATTGACAACCTTCAATATCAAAAAATAGTTATGATGAAACACTTATTCTTATCCCTTCTTATCTGTCTGGGATTCGGTTCCTGCCAGAAAGAAACGAAGCCTGTTACATTTGCCATCGTATCGGATATACATCAGGATATCGCACATGATGCGGAAGAACGTTTGAGTACCTTTTTACATGCAGCCGAAGAGAATCAGGTCGACTTTATCATCGAACTAGGTGACTTCTGTATGCCGAAAGAAGAAAACAAGCCTTTCCTGAAGCTCTGGCAGGATTATCCTGGCGAGAAGCACATGGTGTTTGGAAACCATGATATGGATAACTGTTCGAAAGAGGAGTTTATCCGGTTCACAGGGATGCAGAGTCCGTACTATTCTTTCGATAAGGGAGATTTTCATTTTATCGTACTCGATCCGAATAATATCTATGACGGAGAAAAGTATCTCCCTTACGACAAAGGGAACTATTATAAAGCGGAAAAGATTTCGTTGGTGGATCCCGAACAAATGGAATGGCTGAAGAAAGACCTCCAGGCTACCGACAAACGTTGTATCATCTTCTCGCATCAGAGCTTTGAATGTTCTTCAGAGAACCGTGAAGATATCCGGAAGATCTTTGAGGAGGAGAACCGGCGTGCCGGATATAAAAAGGTGGCGGTCGCTTTCAGCGGGCACGATCATACGAATTATATGAAGGAGATCAACGGTATTGCCTATATCCAGATCAACAGTGCTTCCAATCAGTGGGTAGGCGAGAAATATGCCTGTCCGGAACGTTTCAGCGACGAGATCAATCAGAAAAGACCGGCTTTGAAATATACGCTGCCTTATAAAGACGCCCTTTACGGGATCGTTACATTGACAGATAAAGGTATGGACCTGAAAGGAGTAAAGAGCGAGTTCATTGCTCCCGGACCTGAAGAACTGGGTATTACAGATCGTTCGCAACCTTTAGTTCCCTGGATAGAAGATTTACAACTAACATTCTGAATATAAACACATCAATCACATGAAAAAAACATTTCTGAACATCGCCCTGTTGAGCTGTGTGGCATTCTCTGCCAGCGCTGCCTATACAGGACGGGTCTTTGTAGATAAGAACAATAACGGAGTTTTTGATAAGGGAGAGAAACCGATGGCTGGTGTAGCTGTTTCCGATGGACTGAATGTCGTGAAAACGGCTTCCGACGGTTCGTTCTCCTTGCCGGGACATCCGAGGGAACGGTTTATCTTTATCACCACTCCTTCGGGATATAAGACGGATAATAAACATTATATCCGTATCGACGGTGAACAGAAAGGGTATGAATTCGGTTTGCAGCCTTATAACGGGGGTATCCAAAAAGATGGCAGTCATAAATATGTCCATATCGCCGATACGGAGATCTTCAATACGGAGAATCACGGTGACTGGGTAAATAATGTGCGCGATTATGCAGCCAACGAACAGGTTGCCTTTATTATGCACACAGGCGATATCTGCTATGAAAAAGGTCTGAAGGCACATATCCAAATGATGAATACCGCCAATATGGATTGCCCGATGTTTTATGCCATCGGTAACCATGACCTGGTGAAAGGAAAATATGGTGAGGAACTTTTTGAAAGTATCTACGGGCCTGTTTATTACTCTTTCGATGCAGGTAGCACGCACTATATCGTGACTCCGATGGCCGGAGGCGATTATCAGCCCGGTTATACGAAGGAAGATGTCTATCGCTGGCTGAAGAACGACCTGGCACAGGTTCCGCAAGGCAAGCCGATCGTCGTTTTCAACCATGACCTGCTGACGTATGGCGACCAGTTCATTTTCGGAATCAACGATCAGGAACAGATCAACCTGAACGAACATAATCTGAAAGCCTGGGTATACGGACACTGGCATATCAACTATATGAAGAAGCAGGGAGATGTATATTCCGTTTCTACGGCAACGTTGGATAAAGGTGGTATCGACCATTCAACCAGTGCTTTCCGTGTCTTGCATGTTGATAAGAAAGGAGATTTCGTTTCCGAGCTTCGTTATACTTATCTGAATAAACAGATTCAGATAACCTCCCCGGTTGAGGGACAGGTGCCTGTATTGGCTTCGGGTGCCGTACCTTTGGCGATAAATGTCTATTCATCCGTAACGCCGGTAAAAGAGGTGACTTATACCTGTCTGGTAGATGGTAAGGCCTTGTTCAGTAATAAGAAACTGCAAGAAGCTACCGATTGGTGCTGGAATGCCGAAGTTCCTTTGACTGCCAAACAAGAGGGAAAGGCTGTTACTTTAAAGATAAAAGCCCGTTTCAATAATGGAGAAACAGCTGAAACAGAAAGTGCCTTTACATATCATGCTGCTCCTGTGGAGGTGAAACTGGGCGGTAACTGGGTGAACCTGCTGGAGAATCCTCAGCATGCCTTACCTGCTCAACCTGCACTGAACCAACCTTTACAGATGGCCTGGATAAAGAATGTAGGAGCGAATATTTATATGACATCGCCTTTGGTTTATAACGGAAAGATCTATATCGCTTCTGTGGATGAGAACCTGAAAGGGGAGGCCTATGTATATGCCCTCGACGGTAAGACCGGTGAACTTATCTGGAAATATCCGGTACGCAACTCAGTTAAGAACACGATCGTTATAGATAATGGTCAGGTTCTGGCACAAGATGCACAGGGGTATTTATATGCCATTCATGCCGAAAGCGGTAAACTCAGCTGGGAAAAACAGTTACCGATAAACGGTCTGCCTTCTCTGATCGAAGGACTGGTTGCTTCCGACGGTGTTGTTTATGCAGGTACAGGTAAAGGGCTTTGTGCTATCGATACGAAAGACGGTCGTGAAATCTGGCGGAATAAAGCCTGGGGGCAGGGCGAAGGAACAACAACGACATTCTCTATAGCAAAGAATGTATTGGTCGGTTCTTCCCAATGGCGTGCACTTTACGGAAACGACCTGAAAACCGGAGAATTGAAATGGGAAGCCAATACGAACGGCCTGCGTAACCGTGGTGCTTCGGCAGCTGTCCATGGTGACCTGCTGTATATCATTTCGAGTGAATCGTTCTTTATTCTGGATGCCAATACGGGTCGCGTGGTTGTGCGCAAGGAGTTACCTTTCAGTGTGGATGTGACTTCTACACCTTTGCTGACGGATAAAGAGATCATCTTCGGTTCAGCTAAAGACGGTTTGATCGCTCTGGATAACGAGACACTGGAGTTGAAATGGAAGTTTGCAACCAACGACGCTTTGGTATTCACTTCTCCTTATTCCCGTAAACCTTCCGCAACGATCGAAACCAGTCCGGTTCTGGCAGGTAATACGGTTTATGTAGGCGCTTCCGACGGAACTATCTACGGAGTGAATAAAGAAGACGGTAAACTGGTATGGAAACATGCGACAGGTGCTCCGGTATTCGGTTCGGTGACTGTTTCAGGGAATGCTTTGATCGCTGTTGATTTCGGTGGAAATGTTTATACATTTGTGGCAGGAGAATAGGAATTATGTATATCTTTGTGAACTACATAACATACAAAACACTTAATTATGAAAGATTCAGATCCGAAAGCCATGGCAGAGAATGAAAGAAAAGAGTTGCAGGACCGGTA
>OGEN01000063.1_pt1 | contig 157880 bp, 103 predicted proteins | sample 1570671 | NCBI WGS metagenome assembly OGEN01 (sample SAMEA2582128, study PRJEB24529) | metagenome | biome: Human gut stool | place: China | collected 2011 | reverse complement strand
CGCGAGCTGGGTTCAGAACGTCGTGAGACAGTTCGGTCTCTATCTATCGTGGGCGTATGAAATTTGCGTGGCTCTGACACTAGTACGAGAGGACCGTGTTGGACAGACCTCTGGTTTACCGGTTGTACCGCCAGGTGCACCGCCGGGTATCTAAGTCTGGATTGGATAAGTGCTGAAAGCATCTAAGTACGAAGCCAGCCTCAAGATAAGATCTCCCTGAGGGTCGTTGTAGACTACGACGTAGATAGGCTACAGGTGTAAGGGCAGTAATGTCGAAGCCGAGTAGTACTAATAGCCCGAGACTTTCTTTTTCCGGGGAAAGGGTTGATATATCAGCAGGTGGTAGGTAGAAATGCCTGTCATAAGCTCAAAGAAAATGAGTTACGTTAGAGTAACGTTGTCCAAAGTCAAACATCTTAAAAGGTATTAAGGTGGTTATAGCGTTGGGGATCCACCTCTTCCCATTCCGAACAGAGAAGTTAAGCCCAACCACGTCGATGGTACTGCGTAAAAGTGGGAGAGTAGATAGCCGCCGTTTTAGTAAGCGAGAGCTGAAAGGTAGAAGGAGTTCATTCGAAAGAGTGGACTCCTTTTTTTATTTATCATGGTTTCACTTTTCTTTATTGGCATAATGGAACCGACTCCTTTTTTGTTTTATACAAATCCTTTATCTTTGTCCAAAAATCAATGCTTTATGATCAAGTCTTATATTTTATTTGTATTCCTTCTCGTATCCTCTGTTCTTTCTGCTCAGAAAGATATAAGTTATATCGTAGAAAAAGATGTTCCATATCGTACGACAGGCGATCCTTATGGCCTGGAACGTTGCAAAGTGGATATTTATTATCCGGAAAACCTGGAGGATTTCGGAACAGTCGTTTGGTTTCATGGTGGGGGACTGTCCGGTGGAAGTAAATTTATTCCGGATGAGTTGAAAAATTGCGGACTGGCAGTTGTTGCCGTCAATTATCGTTTATTACCCAAATGTTCTATTAAAGATTGTATCGATGATGCGGCCGCTGCGGTTGCATGGACTTTTAAGACAATCGAGAAATATGGAGGTAGTCGGCAACGTATTTTTGTCTCAGGACATTCTGCAGGCGGCTATCTGACAAATATGATCGGATTGGATAAAAAATGGCTCCAGGTATATTCGATAGATGCCGATTCTATTGCTGCGTTAATACCTTTTAGCGGGCATGCTATCAGTCATTTTGCGTACCGGGAATCTTTAGGGATGAAAGAGACGCAGCCCAGTATTGATGAATATGCCCCTCTTTATTATGTCCGTCCGGATGCTCCTCCTTTAATAATTGTGTCCGGAGACCGTGAAATGGAGATGCTGGGACGCTATGAGGAAAATGCATACTTCTGGCGTATGATGAAGGTGGCAGGACATAAAGAAACTTATTTGTATGAACTGGATGGCTATGATCACGGCTCAATGGCGGCTCCGGCTTTTCATATACTGAAGAATCATGTGAAAAAGATTTTGGAAACGCGTTGAAAGGGCGAAGAAAACCTGTTCCCGTGATTGACACGGGAACGGATTATATCATTCGTAGCGTACTGCTGTTCCGGCAGCTGTGACCATCAGCATACTTCCGCTCCCTCCTACAGTTTCATAGTCCAGGTCCACCGCAATGACAGCATTGGCGCCCAGGCGGGCAGCATGCTCGCTCATTTCCTGCAAGGCCGTATCTTTTGCTTCGCGTAACACACTTTCGTATGAGCCGGCCCGACCACCTACGATATCGCGTATTCCTGCAAAAAAATCTTTGAATACATTTGCCCCGATGATTGTCTCGCCGGAAACTATTCCATAATATTGGGTGATCTTTTTCCCTTCGATGTTGTTTGTCGTTGTTAATAACATAGCTTTTTTATTTTATAGTCTGCAGCAAATATATCCATTATATTGAATAGATGATTGGATTTGGAACAAATAAAAACGGGCAGAGGTTCATTTGTATGGAATCTCTGCCCGTCGTTTATCGGATGCCTATCCGTTTGTCATTGGATGCTTATCCGCTTGTGAACGGATAAGCACCGGATTTTTACGGATGTGTGTTCGTCATTTCAAATACAAGTTTACCACCTTTAACGATATCATTATGCGAGATAAACGGAGTATCCAGTACTTTGCCGTTCAGCAAAACTCTTTCTATATATTTGTTTTCCGGACTGTTGTTTTCCACCCGGATCTCAAAAGCTCCCCCTTTCACGCGTATTAAAGCACGATCTATCATCGGACGTCCCAATGTGTAAACCGGAATACCCGGAGCAACCTGGTAGAAGCCTAATGCACTCATAACATACCATGCCGACATCTGTCCGCAATCTTCATTACCGATGATGCCATCCGGTTTATTCGTATAGAATTCACGCATAATATAGTCCAGGCGTTCTTGTCCTTTCCAGGGTGAATCCGTCCAGTTATATAAGTAAGCCATATGATGGCTCGGCTCGTTACCGTGAGCATACTGGCCGATCAGACCGGTGATATCGCCTGATGCATGTTCACCATCGACCTGTGAAGATGTTGTAAACAAGGTATCCAGACGTGTTTCCAATTCTTTCTTGCCACCGATCGTAGCAATGAAGTTATCCATATCATGCGGTGCGAAGAAACTCCACTGGAAAGCATTTCCTTCCGTATAATCACTTCTCATGTGTGCGGAGTAACGCGGATTGAACGGAGTGCGGAAAGTTCCGTCACCCATAATGGGACGCATCATCTTTGTTTCCGGGTCCAGATAACGTTTGTAGTATTCCCCTTTGGCAGCATAAGCCTGTGCCAACGAATCCAATCCTGCTTTAGCAGCGATTTGTGAGATACACCAATCTTCATAAGCCATTTCCAATCCCCAGGATACGGATTCGGGAACGGAGTCAGCCGGAACGAAACCATATTTTTCTTTATAATAAGGATGGCGGGTGATCAGATCGAGTTCGCGTGTCCCCTTGAACTTTTCAGCCAGGTCTTCACGGTAAACAGAAGAACGTGCACCAGCTTCCGCCCATGTTTTCAGGTCACTGTCAGCCAGGTCTTTACAAACCAGGTCAGCCAGAACGGATACGGCAGGATAACCTACCATACAACCTGTGTAGCTGGAAGCTAACGGCCATTTCGGCAGGATACCGCCTTCTTTATATCCCTGTACCAATACTTTACCCCAGTCGGCAGCCAGATCCGGATTGATGATCGTCATCAACGGATGCAAGGCACGGAATGTATCCCACAAAGAGAATACGGAATAGTTCGTATAACCGGGTTCTGCCTTATGTACTTTTTTATCCATACCCAGATAGCGCCCATCTACGTCCTGATAAGCGAACGGAGCGATCATCGTATGGTATAGAGCTGTGTAGAAATTCACCATTACAGTAGGATCTGCCTGAATTTCGATTGCATTCAGCGCGTCGTTCCATATCTCAGCCGATTTGATGCGGGTGGCTTCGAAATCCCAGCCTGGAAGCTCTGCTTCGAGATTCTTTTCTGCTCCTTCCGTATCTACCATGGAAAGTGCCACCTTTACGTACAGAGGTTCTGCCTTTTCCGGGAATTTATAATGGAATTTCAGATCTTCAGTAGTATTGATACGCAGGAACAATGAATCCTGGCGTAATTTACCGTCGATATATTGGTATATTGTTTCGATAGGTTCAGAGAAGGTGATCCGGTAAGAAACCGAGTGGAAATGTGCCCACCCTTGTGTACGGACAGTACCTTCAACTGTCGAATCATTCACGAACAGGTAGCTGTTATCTACCAGTTTATGTCCCCAGTTCGGTTGGAGGATATGCCCCAGGTCGAGCATTACGCGGCGATCTTTAGGGTTGTCGTAGGTGTATTTGTGGAAACCGACTTTATCAGTACTTGTCAATTCCACGTTTACGCCGAAGTTATCCAGGCGTACGGCGTAATAACCCGGAGTCGCTTTTTCGGTGTCCTTATTGAAAAGACCGACAGGTTTGATTGAGTCGGCACCGGAGAAAGGCAGTAATGCTACGTCCCCCAGGTCGCCGATTCCGGTACCTGAAAGGTGTGTATGACTGAATCCGTAGATTTCCCGGTCGTCATAATGATAACCGCTACTGGCATCCCAGCCCATGATATGAGTGTCGGGGCTAACCTGTACCATGGCGAACGGACGGGTGGCACCGGGAAAGGTATGTCCGTGGAATCCGGTTCCGATGAACGGATCGACATACTTGATTTCATCGCTTAATAAGCCGCTGCCGGGGGCTGACTGGCATCCTGCCAGCAGGCAAAGTACAGCAGCCTGGAGGAATAAGATCGTCTTTTTCACTTTTTATTTATTGATTTAGTTTGATATTATGCGTATCAATTATTTGTTAGAACTGCTACAAATATAATGAAAAAGAACTATATAGCGGTGTTTTTCTATCATCTGGTAAAAAAAAGTGACAGGAAACTGCAACCTTTTACCTGGGTTACTCGTCTAATATAACAGAGATGAGAACAGACGAATTCATAACAAGGATACTGCCGCTAAAAGACAACCTGTTACGGGTTGCTTTCAGGATCACCGGTAATGCAGAGCGTTCGGAACAGATCGTTCAGGACGTCATGTTGAAGGTTTGGAATGAACGGGCCGCATGGATCGTAATAGAAGATCTTCCTTCTTATTGCCTGATGGTCACACGGAATATGGCGTTGGAAACAGTCAACTTAAAGAAGAAACGAACAGAAAGTTTCGTAGTCAGATAATATTGTTTAAACAGCGAATATGGATTGTAACCGTATTACATTATTGTTGGACAAATACTGGGAGTGTGCTACCACTATTGAAGAAGAACGGGAATTGCGTCACTTTTTCTCGGCAGAAACATTGCCGCCGGAGTTACGCCCTTACCGTGCCTGGTTCATGTCTCCCGAAGCTGAGATCCTGCCACCGTTAGGGAAGGAGTTTGACTTGAAAGTTCTCCAGCGGATCAGCAGGGAGAAGAAACGGCGGCATCTTCGTCTTTTCTATTCATTTACCACTTTGGTAAGTGTCATTATTATCCTTTTGTTAGTCCTGTTGCTGACATCTTCTTTTATGATAGAGAAGAATTGCTGTGTTTGATATATTCTTACCTTTGCAGGAAATTTGAAAGATCATGTTCACGGTAATTGGAATCATGTTTGGTGGCATCGCTGCCGGATATCTTTTGCGGAAGGTGGAACTGCTGCAAAAGATCGGTAAGCCTATTTCTTATACAATCCTACTCTTGCTGTTTCTGCTGGGTATCTCAGTAGGGGCGAATGATGCGATTGTCAATAATCTGACAACATTGGGCGGACAGGCTTTTCTGATCGCTTTGGCCGGAACTGCCGGAAGTGTGCTGGCTGCCTGGGGCGTTTACCATTTCTTCTTTAAGGAAAGGAGGGGGGAATGAGGGGGAGTCTGATCGTTGTCGCTTTCTTTGCATTCGGCTGTATCCTGGGATGGAGCGGGTATCTGCCGGATGTAATCGTTGAAAATAATATGACTATGTATGTGCTTTACCTGCTGATGTTTCAGGTAGGGCTGAGTATCGGTAGCGATAAGAAGTTGAAAGAGATCTTGTGCAGTATCCGACCTAAACTATTGCTGGTCCCTTTGGCTACTATTATCGGGACACTGACAGCTTCGGCTCTGATCAGTCTGGTGATAACCAAATGGAGTGTGTTCGACTGTCTGGCGGTGGGTAGCGGATTTGCTTATTATTCATTGTCATCTATCCTGATAACGGAATTGAAGGAGGCCTCTTTGGGTGTCCAGATGGCTACGGAGTTAGGAACGATCGCATTGATAGCCAATATAATCCGTGAGATTATAGCTCTGCTGGGCGCTCCTTTATTTGTCAGATATTTCGGCCGTTTGGCTCCTATCTGTGCCGGAGGAGCGACGACGATGGATACAACATTACCGATTATTACCCGTTATTCAGGAAAAGATCTGGTATTCGTTTCTATCTTCCACGGTATTCTGGTCGATTTTACGGTACCATTCTTTGTCTCTTTTTTCTGTTCAATGTGAATAGGATAGTCAATAAAGATAGCATAATGACCTGTATGAGAAACTTACTTATTGCTATATTGCTGCTCATTTCGTTCTGCGCAGCCGGACAGCCGGGGCGAAGACTGGATAAATTGGGAGATAACGATGCGATCCCGGCCGGACAAGCCGCATTTTACGGTGATTTCATCCAACGCCTGAAAAAGTTTAAGAGCGGAGGTTATCCCCAGGATATCCGGATAATCAATATTGAGACGAACGAAGTATTTATCTTCAGGGTAAAGTCTACCTTTAAGACCTCCAAGGAAAATCCGTTCTGTTACCTGATTGAACCGGGAACGTATGCGATCCTGAATTATTGGTGGACGGAAAGTAAATGGTATGGCGGTAAATCCTATATGGAACCCATTTATAAAGGAGAAGACTCTATCCTGGAGACGGAACGGAAGATAAAGAACAAGGAACAACGCCCGGACGAACTGGTCCTGTTTAAATTTACCGTTGCCCCGAATACGCTGAACTATGCCGGCACCTGGCATTTCGAGCAATCCCCCGTTTATTTTACCGACGATAAGGAACAAGCCGACGATCGAATGAAAGATAAATATAAAAAGCTGGACTTTTCATCTTCCCGCATGGCGATACCCGATTAAAACAGTCATTAGTTGTCTGATAGAATCTGTGTTTATCAATGATTTACTATCTTTGTACAGGTTTTAGATACAAGCATTGAATGACAAATCAGAATAACTCTTCCGGCAACCGGTTATTTAAAGGACTATTCGCAGATCCTCTCCAACGTAAACGTTATCTTCTGGCATTGGGCATGATCCTGCTGATGGTAGCTACAGCAGGTTTGTTGGGTGAGACAGAGGTTATCTTTCCTGAAATGGCCGCCCTCACGATCGGTATGTGGATTATCGATAAACGTGTGTGGAAAGTGAAACGCTGGCAGATGGTCACCCTAATGACTGTTGGTGCAATAACCGGCGTGTGTCTGGTCCTTTATTCCCCGTTCCCGCTGCTTGTCAATCTATGTCTGGCTTTTCTGTTTGCTGCGGTTTGTTTGTTGATCTCGCGGGCGACACTGATACCGTTGATTTCCGCCTGTATGCTTCCTGTTTTATTGAAGACGGAGAGCTGGATGTATCCGGTAGCTGTGTTTGTCATGTCGATGATCGTCGTGAGCGGGCAGAAATGGATGGAGAAAAGCAATATCCGGCATGAGGTTGTTTATGAACCGAATGAACGACTTTGGAAAAATGATATTATTCGTTGGATCAGCCTCTTGACGAGTATTTTGGCGATTGCTTCGTTAGCCTTGTTTACAGATAGTCCTTTCCTGATCGTTCCTCCGCTGGTCGTTGCTTTTGTGGAATTTACCAATTCGAAAGCCGGTTTCAGGAATCGTCCCGTGCAGATGATACTTTTATTGATAACAGGGGCTTTGGTCGGGTCGTTCAGCCAGTTGATCGGACATTATTATTTAGGGCTTCCGGAAACAGCGGTTGCCTTATTCGTGTTTATCATCCTTTTTACCGTATTCGAATGGGTCGGGAAGTTCTTTGCTCCGGCAGGTGCACTCGCCTTGCTTCCGATGTTGCTTCCGCAGGAGGCGTTGGTCTGGTTTCCTTTGCAGGTGGCTATCGGGGCGATGTTGTTTATCGGTACGGGACTCGTCTTTTTCATGCGATGCTATAAATGGCCGCATGCCCAGCTGATCTATTGCCTGACACCAGTTTATCTGCGTGATCGTCTGCCGCGTGGTAACAGGGGAAAAGAATGATTTAAATAAATCACTACCTTTGTGGAAAGTATCCGTTAAAAAGGTTATTCCGTCATGATAAAGTATATAAAAGTTCCGACAGCCCTTGTTTCGGGTGATTGTACGCAAAGTTCGCTCCGGTTGGAAGGGGGAACTGTTATTGAGTCCTGCATTCATAGCATGGGATCTTCCGGTACGATGTTCCTTGAAGAACATATGCTGATGATGGTACTCGATGGTACGGTAACCCTCCGTTACGGCAAACAAACCTATGTTGTCGGAAAGCATGAGATGATCTTGTTGCGAAAGGCGACGGTAGTCAGTTATGAAAAAGAGGGAAACCCCGATAATGCCGACATATTCGACAGCCAGATGTTTTGCCTGAAAGACGAGTTGCTGAAAGAGTTCCTTACGATGCAGCATGTCAATATTCCCCGTATGACGGAAGAGATCAGGAACACGGTCAATCCTATGAGCGACTGTCTGGTTGCCTTTGCCCATTCTCTGAAACCTTACTTCAATGCCCCGGCTTCCGTCAATCCTGGACTGTTGAAACTAAAGATCATGGAGATGCTGTATGATGTCTCGGAATGCAGCAAGAATATATTCCGCCAGATATTACAACTACGTCAGCCTGTGCGGACAGATATCCGGCAGGTGGTGGAGCAACATTATGCCTCACCGATCACCCTCCCCGAACTGGCTTATCTTTCCGGTCGCAGCCTGTCGAGCTTCAAACGTGACTTCCAAAGTACTTATAATATGCCGCCTGCCCAATGGATACGTGAACATCGTCTGAGCCGTGCGAAAGAGATGCTGCAAAATACGGCGATGTCTGTTTCCGATGTCTGCTATTCGTTAGGCTTTGAGAATCCTACACATTTCTCCCGTATCTTCAAAGATCACTACGGGATGCCCCCTTCCGAATTGTTGAATAAGAAAAGTATATTGAACTAAACAGTCATATTCTTTGAGCCGGATGGAAACTTCCGAAGACTTGTCTATCGTTAACTTTGTATACAACTAATAGTAAAAGTAGCGATTATGAACAAGAAAATCATTATTCTGAACGGCAGTCCCCGTCTGAAAGGAAACACGGCAGGACTTATCGACGCATTTGTGCAGGGAGCGGAACAGGCTGGACATACAGTGAAAACTTTTAACTTGCAAAAGATGAATATCCATCCTTGCCTGGGATGTCTGGGAGGAGGTAAAAATCCGGACAGTCCTTGTACCCAGAAAGATGACATGGACCAGATCTATCCTGTTTATGAGGAAGCGAATATTGTGGTACTGGCATCACCGATGTATTACTGGAGCATTACCGCCCAGTTGAAAGCCGCTTTCGACCGTCTGTTTGCCGTAGCCGAAAAAGACGGAGATTACAGAAACCAGAAGAAAGAATGTATCATGTTGATGGCGGCTGAAGGAGATACCAGAGACAATTTTGAGCCGGTAGAACATTATTATCATGCTTTATTGAAACATCTGGAATGGAAGAATGCCGGTGAGGTATATGCCGGAGGTGTTATGAAGATCGGAGATATTAAAGGACATCCGGCTTTAGATGAGGCACGGCAGCTAGGTTTGTCAATCCGGTAATCCGATTGTTTATCTGATAAAAAGCGGATGAGATCAGAGCCATTAAAGCTGGCTACTGATTTGATCCGCATACATGTGGCTGTAGTGCTGGTAGGCGGCTGGTTCTGTAAATCGATAAATGTCATCGGAATGTCGATTTATACTTATAGAATATCGATATTCTACATAAATTGCCAAAATGATATCCGGTATTTTTGTGTAAACTTAATTTAGAAAACCATGAGAATACGGATTATGCTAACCATGATTGTTGCTTTCCTGCTCTGCTTATCGGTGGGAGAAGCAACCGTACAGAAGAAGAAAGCTCCCGATCCTTTAAAGATCTCTACACAACAGCGGATTCCCTCTGATTTTATTCCAGGTTCATTTTTTGTTTCCAACCGAATAGAGAATTGGAAACCTAATGAGACGGCAATTATCATTTGCGATATGTGGGACAAACATTGGTGCAAAGGTGCTACAGCCCGTGTGGCGGAGATGGCCCCCGCATTGAATGAAGTACTTATTCTGGCCCGCGAAAAGGGAGTGACGATCGTGCATGCTCCGAGCGATTGCATGGATTATTATAAGGATTACCCGGGTAGGAAAAAAATAGCCGGATACAAGGATAAGAAAATCAGCGAACTGGCGAACGGAGAAAAACTACCGGCGGAAGAGAATGCTGCATGGCCGGTCGACCAGTCTGACGAAGGTTGCGATGACGATCCTTCCTGTCAAAACCATCGGGCCTGGACAAAACAAATCGATGCCTTAACAATACAGGAGAACGACCTGATCAGTGATTCGGGAAGTGAAATAGGTACTTATTTTAAAAAGAAAGGTATTAAGAATGTGATCCTGGCAGGTGTCCATACCAATATGTGTGTGATCGGTCGTTCTTTCGGACTGCGTGCAATGAAGAAGATGGGAATGAATGTCGTGCTTATGCGCGATATGACCGATCTGATGTATAACCATCGGAGGGCTCCGCAGGTAGACCATTTCTCCGGTCTCGACCTGATGGTAGAGTATATTGAGAAATACGTTTGTCCTACTATTGTATCCTCTGATTTTACAGGAAAAAAACAATTCTGCTTTCAAGGTGACAAGCGTCCCCGCATCGCGTTTGTGACTGCCGAAAGTGAATATCATGCCAATGTACGTTTACCGGAATTTGCACACGAATTAACCCTGAATAATATACATAGCGATTTTGCGTTGGGAGTCCCTGTCATGACAGGACCCGGACGACATAATCTGGAAAACCTGCAAATACTGGAAGATGCGGACCTGGCAGTTATATTTACTCGTCGTCGTGCTCTCGAACCTGAAAAAATGAGAAAGATAAAAGAGTATGTGGCAAGCGGACGTCCCTTGCTCGGTATCCGTACGGCATCACATGCATTCGACGCCAAGGGAAACGTGCCTCGTGAAGGTGGCGGTGTTGTAACGGCTCAGGAGAATGCTTCGGACCTGTTGGCTCAGTGGCCTGAATTTGATAAAGAGATACTCGGAGGCAACTATACCGGGCATTACGGGCATCTGAAAACTGGAACGGATGTGAAAGTAGTTCCCGGCATGGAAAACCATCCGATCCTGAAAGGGGTGGCGTCTGAGTTCAATAGTCCGAGCTGGCTATATAAAAACCGCCCGCTCCGTACCGGCAAAGCAACGATTCTGCTGTTGGGAAGCAATCCGGGAGTACCCGACGAACCGGTCATGTGGATCAATGGAAAAAATGTGATCTATACATCTCTGGGGCATTGGGATGACTGGAAAAACGAGAGTTTCCGGAACCTGATGTTCAATACTGTCGATTATCTGTTGAATAATTCTCATAAATAAATCAGCAAGTATGAACAGAAGGAATTTTATCAGGTCGGGAATGTTGGCTACAGCCGGCGTCTCGCTGGGAATGGGAAGCCTGTTGAGTACTTCGTCGTGCGTAGGGGCGAACGACCGTATCGTGTTGGCTTTGGTCGGTTCCGGAGGCCGGGGACTCGGAACGATCATAAATTGCTGTAAGATCAATGAAAATGTAGTGATTAAAACGGTCTGCGACGTGAACCGGACCAAATTGGCGAATGCGATTGACAAGGTGGAAAAAGAACTGGGGTATCGTCCGGCAAAAACAGAGAATATGCAGGAAATATTCGATGACAAAGATGTGGATGCTGTCTGGATTTCGACACCCGAGCATTGGCATACACTTGCCACGATATGGGCCTGCCAGGCGGGAAAGGATGTTTATGTAGAGAAAAATCCGACGATCAATATCTGGGAGGGACGTAAAATGGTGGAAGCTGCAAAAAGGTATAAACGGATTGTACAGGTCGGGTTCCAGAACCGCAGTGCGCCTTACGGATTTACCGCACGCGATTATATCGCTTCCGGTAAATTAGGGAAGATCGTAACCGTTAAATGCTACAATATGTTGGGAGGCGCTAAGTTTGAAGAAGCACCTGAAACAGCCGTTCCACAGTGGCTCGACTGGGATAAATGGTTGGGACCGGCACCGATGAGACCCTATAGTCCGACTATTGTCTCCGAAAACGGGCGGGGAGGATGGCTTAACTATTGGGCATATAGCGGAGGCGGCCTTTCTGACGATGCGTCGCATGTGATGGACCTGGCACGTATGGTGATAGGAGACCCCGGTCATCCGAAGTCGGTTTATGGTTGGGGTGGGAATCATGTGTTTGGCGGTACGCGCGAAACACCGGAGTTTCAGTCGATCGTTTACGATTTCGATGAGTTCACATTGACATGCGATAATGCTTGTGCAACCAATTACATGATCAAGACGCCGAATGATATTCGTCAGGATAACACTCGTTTCCCGGATTGGCGCAACAATGCCACCCGGACAGAGATTTACGGAACGGAAGGGCTGATGTATCTGGGTCGTCATGGGGGTGGCTGGCAGGTGTTGGGGCCTGGTAACGAGATCGTGGCACAGGATGGCGGCGTGATGCCGGATGCCGAGCACCAGATGGATTTCATCCGGTCGCTTCGCACACGGAAAACACCTAACGGGGAGGTGGAAGAATGCCACCGGAGTGCAACGTTGGTACATTTGGGTAATATCGCTTTCCGGACGGGGAACAGACAGCTCCTTTTCGACCCTGCTACAGAGCAGATCAGCAATAACGAGCAGGCAAACAAACTGGTACGAGGTAGTTATCGGTCCGGTTATGTGATCCCGGAAAAAGTATAACGAAAACAGAATAAACCATGATAGCTGCAAATGACAAGGTAGTCCTTGCGCTGATAGGCGTGGGTGGACGGGGAACCCAGCTCATACTTAGTATGCTGCAGTGTACGTTCGGCGTTGAAGTTAAATATGTCTGTGATGTAGATGAATCCAGGGGTGGAAATGCAGTTCAGGAGTTATCGAGGTTACAGGGGTATAAGCCGGTCAAAGTAGCAGATATGCGGACTGTGCTGGACGATAAAGATGTGGATGCCGTCGTGATCGCGACACCTGAACATTGGCATGCGCTGGCTATGGTCCGGGCCTGCCGGGCAGGTAAGGATGTTTATGTGGAGAAAAACGTCTGCCTCTCTTTTGAAGAAGGACGGAAAATGATCGGAGCGGCGACCGAGAACTCCTGTGTGGTTCAGTGTGGAACTCAGAATCGTAGTGCCGGTTATGCTTATGCCGCAAAAGAGTATCTCTCTTCCGGTAAACTAGGGAAGATAGTGGCGGTGAAAACCTATTGTATGCTGCCCGGAACCCGTAAATGGGTATTGAAGCCGGATACTCCTGCCCCTACGGGGTTGGATTGGAATCAATGGTTGGGACCGGCAGAGCAAGTCCCATACAACGTGTCCCGTCATAAAGCCTGGTCCGACTGGTGGGCTTATTCAGGTGGCGGAGCGATGTCCGGTGATGCATCGCATGTGGTCGATCTGGCCCGGTTGGTTTTAGGAGATCCCCAATTACCTCACAATGTGTTCTGTGCCGGAGGAAGGGTGATCTTTGATGACGAACGTGATATCCCGGATAATCAGACTGTAGTCTTCGATATGGGTGACTATCCTCTTACACTCGAATCTTCACAATACGGAGATTATCTGGAGAAGACACCGCAGGAAGTCCGTTTCAGTGACAGATTTCCGGAATGGAGAACCAATTCCACGCGCATAGAAATTTACGGAACGGAAGGGTTGATGTATCTCGGCCGTCATGGTGGCGGATGGCAGGTTTTCGGAAAGGATTGGGAGTTGCTGGCCGAGAAAACCGGTTTTTTCCCGGATGAGGCACATCATAAGAACTTTATTGAATGTATCCGTTCGCGAAAAACGACAAATGCTCCTATCCGGGAAGGCGTTATGAGTGCCAATATGGTCAATCTGGCTAATTTGTCTTATCGTTCGGGGAAAAAACTGATCGGGATCGACCCTGTGACAGAAACGATAACAGGCAATGAAGAAGCGGTACGTCTGGATAAGAGAACGTACCGGGACGGTTATCAACTTTGACGGTATGGGTATGAAAAGAACTATAAGTAAGAGAAATATACTGATCGCGGTAGTTGTAGGATTGGCTTTGCTGGTCGGGATATCCTGTCTTGTCGTTCTGCAGACATGGCACCGAGTACAGGTCGAATTTAATATCCATATCAATAAAGAAGCGGTCTATCTGTCTGCCTATGCGGAACCGCCTCAGTTCGCTATCTGGTTGGAGGATCCGGCAAGCGGTAAGTTGAAGCAGGTATTCGTAACTTATCGTGCCGGGGAAAGCGATTGGGAAGGAAAAGCGGATGTTCCGACTGCCATCCCGCACTGGTCGGATGTGTTCGGTAGTACGAATCCGGACGGGCAACAGGATTATGACGGTATATCTGGGGCAACTCCCAAGGATGAATATTTTCGTGTCCGGGCAGAGGTAAAACCGGGCAGCGAATGGATTTGCTGGATAGAAATGAACCTGGCTGGCGATTATAACGAGTTTTACCCGTTTTTCAACCGGGAGACTCTCCGGGAGGATGAGTATTCATGCGGCCAGCCCGCTCTTATTTATAAAATAAATATCAAAGCGGATAAAGGTAATTGCTATATACCGGAACTGACTTCCATGTCTTTGTGGGAAGACGGGATAAACAGGTTGCTTCCTGTCGATTCAACAATCACTACAGCGAAAGATATTTTTGATCATATCGATATCCGGGTCATCACTCCCAGACCCCGGCTGATCGATCATTATAAGGTAAAGGAGCAGAACGTATTGAATTAACTAACTTTTAATTGTAAATGAATGAAAACTACTAAATTAGGTAAATCAGACGTATCGGTATCTGCCATGACGATCGGCTGTTGGCCTTTCGGAGGAGGCGAGTATTGGGGTGAACAATCCCAGAAGGATGTAGACACGGTCGTTCATGCAGCTCTCGATCAGGGTGTGAATACATTCGATACGGCAGAAATGTATAATAACGGGGCGAGCGAATTGTCTTTGGGAAAGGCCTTGAAAGGATATAGAGAAAAAGCAGTGATCATATCCAAGATCAGTCCTTCTAATTGCCGCCAGGTACGGAAACATTGTGAAGCAAGCCTGCAACGCCTGGGAACGGATTATATCGATGTTTATATGCTGCACTGGCCCATTAATAAACTATCATTGGAACATTTTACTTCAGACAATGATGTTATCGGGTTGCCTCCGACTGTCGAAGAGGCGTACGCGCAGTTGGAGGAGTTGAAACAGGAGGGATTGATCCGCTCGATCGGAATGAGTAACTTCGGTCGTAGCCAGATGGCTGAGGTATTGGCAACAGAGGTACAGGTCGATGTGAATGAAATATGTTATAATGTCGTATCGAGAGCTATTGAAGCAGAAATTGCCCCTTATTGCATGGAAAACAAGATTGGTATTATCGGCTCGATGGGTTTACAACAAGGGGTGTTGGCAGGTATTTACAAAACTCCGCAAGAAGTGCCTATGCACCAGGCTCATTCGCGTCATTTTACGGATTCCAGAGGAGGAGGAACTTCACGGCACGGAGAAAAGGGTGCGGAAAAAGAAATATTTGAAGTGGTGGAACGGTTGCGGGAAATAGCGAATGATTTGCATATTCATATGGCTCAGCTTTCGATAGCATGGATATTGAAGAAGTCTTTTATGGCTTCGACATTGGTCGGGTCACGAAATCTGAAAGAATTGGAAATGAACATTGCTGCATGTAGCCTGGAAATACCGGATCCGGTGGAGGCATTGATCGATCGTATAAGCCTTCCCGTATTGGAGATACTGGGTAATAATCCGGATTATTACGAACATAGCTCGAAAAGCCGTATTTATTAACGATACTTGAAAAACAGGAGGATCCATTATGTTAAGAGGAATCGATAGAAAAATCTCACCGGAACTGATCAAGTTACTGATGGAAATGGGACATGGGGATGAACTCGTATTGGGGGACGGTAATTTTCCAGCCGCTTCGCATGCACAGCGGTTGGTACGTGCCGACGGTCATGGGACCGTGGCTATGCTGGATGCCATATTACCGCTTTTTCCACTCGATTATGCGGTCGATTTTACAGCAGTGGTCATGAAATATCCGGGTGAGAAGGAACCTGCCGTCTGGAGTAAATACAGGGAACATTTACAAAAATATCCTGACGGAAATAAACTGTTTATTATGCTGCCCAAACCGGAGTTTTACGAACGGGCAGGAAGGGCCTATGCCATTATAACGACCGGCGAACAGGAAGGCTTCGCTAATATTATTATCCGAAAGGGAATTATTAAAGCTGAAAATCATGAAAATAGATAAACTGGAGTTATTTAAAATACCACCAAGATGGTTATTCCTGAAAATCACCACGGACGATGGCTTTATCGGGTGGGGAGAACCTGTCGTTGAGGGACGGGCAGACACGGTAGAGGCAGCAGTCAATGAATTATCCCCGTATCTGATCGGGCGTGATGCGTCGCAGATAGAAGATATATGGCAAACCTTATACCGGGGTGGATTTTACCGGGGCGGTCCTATCCTGAGCAGCGCGATCTCGGGGATCGATGAAGCATTATGGGATATCAAAGGGAAAGCGGCGAACCAGTCGATTTGTAGTTTGCTGGGGGGCGCGGTCCGCCATAAAATGATGGTTTACCAGTGGATTGGCGGTGACCGTCCTTCGGATGTAATCCAGGCGGCAAAAGAAAAACAGGAGGCCGGGTTGAAGGCTGTCAAAATGAATGGAACCGACGCACTGGAATGGATCGATTCGTTCGGAAAAGTGGAGGAAGTGATCGGGCGGGTTGCCGGCATACGTGAGGCATGCGGGAAGGAGTTTGGTATAGGCATCGACTTTCATGGGCGGGTACATAAAACAATGGCTAAGGTGCTGATGAAGGAGTTGGAGCCTTATCGTCCTCTTTTCATAGAGGAACCGGTATTGGCGGAGAACGGTGAGTATTTTAAAATGTTGTCCGAGTTGGTATCGATACCGATCGCGACCGGGGAACGGCATTATACCCGTTGGGATTTCAAATCTTTGTTTGAACAGGGCGCGGTCGATATTATCCAGCCGGACCTGAGTCATGCAGGTGGAATTACCGAATGTAAAAAAATTGCGACTATGGCTGAAGCCTACGATATAACGGTTGCACCGCATTGTCCGCTCGGACCGATCGCTTTTGCCTCTTGCCTGCAACTGGATTTTAATACGGTCAATGCGGTTATTCAGGAAACAAGCGCCGGTATTCATTATAATGTAGGGGGCGATTTGCTCGACTATGTAAAGAATCCGGATGTTTTTGCATTCAAAGACGGATACATCGAGATTTTCGATGGTCCCGGATTGGGAATCGAGATCGATGAAGAGAAGGTTCGTGAAATGGCCCGGATAGGACATAGTTGGAAAAACCCGGTGTGGAGAACTCCTTCCGGAGTGATTGCAGAATGGTAAATGGAACCGAAAAAGAGGATTACTATGGATGTTTTGCATATATTTAAAGAGCGGTTAGCAAAAGGAGAAGCTGTTTATGGCCCTTTTATGAAGGCTACGGATGCGGCTTTCGTAGAGTGTTCCGGATATGCAGGGTTTGATTTTGTCATTCTGGATATGGAACATGGTCCTGTTGGATTTTCCGGTTTACAGCATCTGGTCAGAGCTGCGGAGGTCAGTGATGTCATATCGGTAGTCCGTACCTATGATTCGTTGGAAATGACTATCGGTAAAGCGTTGGATCTGGGAGCAAAAGGAATACAGGTGCCACAGGTCCGTTCGGCTTCGGAGGCCCGTGAAGTTGTGAAAGCAGCCCGCTTCTTTCCGGACGGAGAACGTGGCGTGTGCCGTTTTGTAAGAGCCGCCCGTTATTCGGCCATTCCCCGGGATGAGTATTTCAGGAAAGCAAACCGGTCACTGGTTATTCTGCAGATCGAAGGAACGCAGGCGATCGATGAGCTGGATGAAATACTACGGGTGGAAGGTTTTGATATTCTGTTTGTCGGTCCTTATGACCTTTCGCAATCGTTGGGAGTACCGGGGCAAGTTTCACATCCTTCGGTCATCAAGGCTATAGAAGATATTACAGGGAAAGCACGGGCGGCGGGAGTTGTACTCGGAGTTTTCTGTGATACGCCCGAATCGGCTGCTTTATGGAGAAAGGCAGGGATTCAGTATATCTCTTATTCTGTCGATGTAGGCATTTATATGGAAGCTTGTATATCTATTATTCACAAATTAAAACACGAAAACCATGAATGACACAAAAGATAAACCACATCTTATAACACCGGGATATACCTTTACTTTTATATTAGTGACGCTCCTCTTTTTCATGTGGGCTTTACCGAATACGTTGAATGATGTGTTGATCAAGCAATTCATGAAATCGATGGAGTTGTCGCGACTGGAAGCCGGTTTTGTACAGTCTGCTTTTAAATTGGGGTATTTTTGCCTGGCTATACCAGCGGGACTTTTTATGCAGCGGATGGGCTATAAAGCGGGGTTGATTGTCGGATTGTTGTTTTTTGCCCTGGGTTGTTTTCTTTTCCTCCCTGCGGCAATGGCAGGAGTTTATATCTATTTTCTCGGAGCTTTGTTTGTTATAGCCAGCGGATTGGCCTTCCTGGAACTGGGTGCTAACAGTTTTATCGTCGGACTGGGTGATCCGGCAACCTCTGAGCGAAGGCTGAACCTGGCCCAGTCTTTTAACCCGATCGGTGGTATTACCGGCGTAGCTGTCGGTACGATCTTTATTTTTTCGGGGAATGAACCGACAGCAGGGGAAATACTCGAGATGAAAACAGCCGGGACATATCATGCCTTTCTGGAAGCGGAGAACCTGCGTGTCGGTCCTACCTATATTATTCTGGGTATTATTGTACTGATAGTAGCCTTCCTGATCTGGCGTACTAAATTTCCTAAAATAGAGACATCGGGCGATACCGAACACAAAGGTAGTTTCAGGGCGTTGCTACAATACCCGCATTGGTATAATGCCGTCATTGCTCAATTCTTTTATCTGGGGGCACAATTGGGAACCTGGAGTTATCTGATCACCTATGTACAGGAAAACAGTCCGATGACGGAGAAACAGGCCGGAGGGTTATTGATACTGAATATGGTCCTGTTCATGTGCGGCCGTTTTTTCTCGACGTTTTTGATGAAATATATAAAACCTACCCGTTTGATGGGCGTTTATTCACTGATCAATATCGGACTGGTTTTGATCGTGATCGCCTCTTCCCGTTGGGCGAATGTGTTCGGATTACATGATCTTTCCCATTGGATCGGTATCGGTGCTATGATTTGTACCACATTCTTTATGTCGTTAATGTATCCCACTATTTTTGCATCCGGAGTGAAGGGGTTGGGGCAAAATGCAAAATTAGGAGCTTCCGTATTGATCATGAGTTTGATCGGAGGTGCGATCCTGACTCCTGTTATGGGACTTATCGCGGATTCTCATTGGGCGCATGCCGTAGCACCGGCGATGATCGTGCCGATGTTCGCCTATTGTGTAGTCGCTTATTTTTCTTTTATCGGTTCAAAACCCGGTGGACCTGTCTGTGAATGAAATAACTGCTATACCCGATATATGGAATGAGATTCATATAAAATTATATCTTTGTAGTAGCTATTATGGAACCTCGACCCCTCCCCATATGAAAGAAACTTATGGAAGAAAAAGGAGATCTGAAGAAAATAGCTTTTGGTGACATGCGGGCTTTTGAACGGATATTCATGCGTTATCAGCCCAAACTTGTAACTTTCCTGGCGGGCTTCCTCCAGGAGGAAGAACTTTGTCGTGATATGGCCCAGGATATTTTCCTCGATATCTGGGAAAAAAGGCATCGGCTGGCTCATGTGGAATCATTTACCGCCTACCTTTTCCAGATAGGCCGTTATCAGGTGTATAATTATTATGACCGCTTGATCGTGCATGAGAAATATGCCCTTAGCCAGATTCTCCACCCTGCTCCTGCTGAAACAGTCGAAGAAAGTCTGTTCCTCCAGGACCTGCAATTACAGATCGAAATACAAATCAATCAAATGCCGGTCCGGCGTCAGCGTATTTTCCGTATGAGCCGTTATGAAGGACTGAGTAATGAGGAGATTGCCGGAAAACTGAACCTCAATAAACGCACGGTGGAAAACAATCTGAGCCTTGCTCTTTCGGAACTGCGTAAGGTGTTGTTGTATCTCTGTCTTTTCTGTTGAATAACAGCTTTTTTCTTCGTGCGTATCACCTTCTTTCCTTTACTACTATATATAAAGGAAAAAGAATATGGAAAAGAAAACGATCGATCATATTATTCGAACCTTCTTTGGCAAACGCTTCCCGAAGCATACACGGCATATCTTCGGTCAATGGCTTTGTGCCCCCGGCGGGCAACAGGAAAAAATAGAGGCAATGGCAGAAGTGTGGAGAACTATTCCTGAAACTGCCGACGAACAAACATATAAAGACTGGCTGTCGGTTGCCGGCCGCATCGGAAATCGTAAGACATGGCGGACCGGACGTACACGGTTATACAAATGGAAACAATATGCAGCAACCATAGTGGTACTGGCCTTTTCCATCGGTATGACTTACCTCGTAACTAATCGGTTGACTCCTTACAAGACGATTGATATGGTGGAAGTTTTTATTCCTTATGGGGATACCCGGTATATCCGGCTTCCCGATGAGACGAAAGTCTGGGTAAGTGCCGGGTCCGTACTTATTTACCCGGAAGAGTTTGCTGCAGATGACCGGCCTGTATTTCTCTCCGGAGAAGCCACCTTTGAAGTGGAGCCGGACTGTGACAAACCGTTTTATGTTAAAACCCACTATATCGATGTGGAAGTAACCGGTACAAAATTTACAGTTAAATCTTATCCCGATGATCTCTTTACGACAACTACGCTAGAAGAAGGAAGGGTAGCTGTTGCAATCAAAAATAAGACATCGGGACGTTATCTGCTTATTCCCGGCCAGCAGCTGGTCTATTCAAACCGTGAAGGTTCTTTTTATGTCCATGATATCGATATGGATATTTACAGGATGGAACGGAAAGGATTCCTTGTATTCGATAATACTCCGGTCGAGGAAATACTTGTCGCACTGGAACGTAAATATAATGTGACATTCCATTACAACACGTCATTTTACAGGAACCATACATACAATGTGAAATTTATGCCGGGTGAAACGGTCGGCGAGGCTATGGAGGTGCTTCGTTTGCTGACCGGCATGAACTATACCATCCAGGGAAGAAATATTTATATTAATGACAAAAGGAGATAACATCATGCAAAAAAGAAACCGGGAAGAATAACCTTTGCCGATTTGCTCTCCCCGGCGTTCGAGATCTCAATGATTATATCTGTAACGAGAACCAATCAAATCAATCTCATAAATCATATAAATATACAAAGATATGAAATTAACCATTCTAATACATAATCGCATGTATAAAAATAAAACCCGGATACTTTTCATTGTTGCACTAACCCTTTTTTGTGTATCCGGCCATGCCCAGCAACAGCGGGTACGTATTGCAGGGAATAATGTAACGTTGAAAGCAGCTTTCAAACAGATCGAACAACAAAGTAACCTGTCTATCGATTACAATGCCCAGGAATTGGATGATAGCGGAGTTGTACGATCGCTGCCTGTAGAGGGAACCGTACAGGACGTTTTACCGAAGATTCTTCCCGGACGTCATTTCGATATCAAATATCAGGGGAGCCACATTGTCATTACCCGGATAAATGATAACAACACACAACGGGAGAAAATAATTTCCGGAACTGTAACGGACGAAAACGGTGATCCTATTATTGGTGCTAATATTGTAGAAAAGGGGACTACCAACGGTCTTATTTCCGATCAGAACGGGAAGTTCTCTTTATCGGTAGCTCCCGGGGCTGTAATACAAGTCACTTATATAGGTTTCATGACTAAGGAATTTACCGTAGGAGCACAGCTACACTATGCCATACGTCTGGAAGAAGATAACCAGACTTTGGATGAGGTGATCGTTATCGGTTACGGAACCGCTCGCCGCCGCGAATTTACCGGTTCGGTAAGCTCCGTGAAGCTGGAAAACTCTCCCGCAGCCCTTATGCCCAACCTGAACGTGCTGGAGTCGCTGAAAGGAAATGTATCAGGTCTGAATGTCGGAGCCACCGCCGGTGTCGGATCAGACCCGGAAATGCTGATACGCGGACAAAATTCAATTAACGAATCGTCGAACAAGCCGCTTATCGTATTGGACGGAGTCATCTATATGGGGGAGATCGGCGATATCAACCCGAGTGATGTGGCTAGTATCGATGTACTGAAAGATGCAGTTTCTGCCGCTGCCTACGGAACAAGGGCAGGTAATGGTATTATTGCGATCACGACCATGAAAGGACAGACGGATAAACCGGTCATCACGCTGAATGCCAATGCCGGTGTACATGCCTGGCAAAAACGACCGAAAGTAATGGGAACCGAAGAGTGGATACGTAAAGTCAATACTGCCGGTGGATATTCGGAAGGTGAAACTTCCTGGATGAAACCCGGGGAACTGGCTAATTATCAGAATGGTGTAGAACAGGACTGGTTCGATGAGATCAGCCGTACAGGAACTTTTCAGGATTATCAGTTATCTGTTTCCGGCCGGGGAAAAGGCGTTAACTATTATCTATCTACGGCTTATGAAGAAAGCCACCATGTGATCAAGGGAGATGATTACAATCGCATCTCGGTCTTCGGTAAGATCAATACGGATATAACCGACTGGTTGAATATCGGGGTCGATGCTCGTTATTCCCGCCGTGACTATTCCGGCGTCGAAGCCAGTGTAAATTCGGCCTTTGCCCTGACTCCTGTAGGTGTGATCTACCGGGATGAAGAAGGCAACCTGGAAAAATATCCGCGTGAAATCGGTTCGACCAATGCGTTGTGGGATGCAAAATCCGGAACGCGCGATAATAAGGATATCCGTCAGAACTTCCGTCTGAATGCGTATGCGACGGTACAGGTCCCCTGGGTGAAAGGGCTGAGCTACCGGCTTAATTTCCAGCCAAACCTGGACCTTACGGAAACGGGTAACTTCTACCATGAAGGTTATTATATAACCGAAGGGGCAGGGCTTGAACGTTATTCGCCTGCCGCACTCGAAAACCTGTTGGCTAAAGCTAATGGTGACTTGCAGAATACGAAGACATACAGTTATGTAGTAGATAACATCATCACCTATAAAAACCGGTTTGGCCTGCACGATGTGGAAGCAACTCTGGTTGCGACCCGTGATGAGATGAAATATACGCGTAACCAGATCACAGGTAGTGATTTTGCTTCTGCCGGTAGTACAACATTGGGATCTTCCGGCCTTCATTACGCCACAGTCCAGAAATTCAATCTGAATGGTGCTTACAGAAAGGCTAATATCGGTTACCTGGCCCGTGCGAATTATGGTTTCAACAGCCGGTATTACCTGACGGCTTCTGTTCGCCGGGACGGGGCTTCCGTTTTCGGTTCCAATACTAAATGGGGAACATTTGCATCTGTAGGAGCTGCCTGGCGTATCTCCGAGGAACGTTTCCTGAAGAACTTCAAACCGTTGGATAACCTGAAGCTGAAGTTTTCATGGGGACAGAACGGCAACCAGGCTATCGATCCGTACGCAACCTTGTCGAAAGTGCAGAACGGACCGGCAGGAGGTATTCGTTACGAATTCTCCGATACGGGAGATAAGATCTATTATGGTTTGGTACAGAGTAATATGGGAAACTATAACCTGGGATGGGAGAGTACGGATGCCTTGAATACCGGATTTGAATCGATTTGGTTGAATAACCGTTTGTTTGTCGATATAGATATTTATCATTCCAAAACATACGACCAGTTATTCAGCCGTGTGATCCCTTCTATGACAGGTTTCTCCAGTATCACTACTTCCATGGGACAGGTGAACAATACGGGAGTGGAACTGACGGTTAATTCGGTCAATGTCCAAAACAAAGATTGGAGATGGTCTACCTCGGTTACTTATTGGAAGAATAAAAACAAACTGGTAAAATTATATGGGGAAGATATCGATGGAGACGGAAAGGAAGACGATGACATCGGTAACTCGCTGTTTATCGGTAAATCGTTAGGTGCCATCTACGGTTTCAAGCAGATAGGCATCGTGCAGGAAGACGATGCAGAGTATATGGAACTGACCGGTGCCCTGCCCGGTAATCCGAAATATGCAGATTTGGATGGGAAGCCGGGTATCACAAACGATGACCGGACGATCCTGGGTTACTCGAAAGAAAACTTCAGGCTGAATATGAGTAACACCGTCAGATATAAGAATTTCGAGTTATATATCATGTTGGTGGGTATCTTCGGAGGTAATAACTATTACATGAAAGAAAATCCGAGGGCTTTCCAGATCAACGGATCAGGCATGTTTATGGATAATACGATCTCGATCCCTTACTGGACTCCGGAGAATAAAAGCAATACCTATCCGTCGGCGACTTTTACAGGCGATAACCGTTTCAAAGGATTACAATCGAGGACCTTTGTAAGGGTACAAGATGTCTCCCTGTCATATACCTTCGACCGTTCATTGCTTAAGTCGGTCAATATCAATAACCTCAAGGTTTATCTGACAGCTAAGAATCCTCTGATATTTACTAAGTGGGAAGGTGTGGATGCCGAAACAGGGCGTAGATATAACGATGGTAACCTGCCGGTACTGTCTACCTATTCGTTAGGGGTAAACATCAGTTTTTAACAGTAACTTAAAATATTCCGAATATGAAAGCAATAATATCCATATTAACTGTCTGCATGTTGGCCATACTGTTCAGTATGACAAGCTGCAATGATGATAAATTCCTTGAGGAGAATCCGGAATCATTCTATACCATCGATAACATCTATTCGACCTCTGCCCAGGTAGACCAGATTGTGATCGCTATCTACTCGCAACTCAGAACCATGTGGACCAATCCGGGAGAAAGTGCTTCCTATTACGATTGGAGAGGCAAGGGGACGGATATGTACGATGTAGGCAGCAACCGTAAAGGATCGACTTTCAGTGATTATAGTACCATTAACTCGAATCATAATACATTTAAAGATATCTATGCAGATATGTATAAGATCATCTCCCGTACTAACCTGGCGATGTATGCGGCAGAACTGCCGCAGATTACCTGGGCTTCGGCGGACGAAAAAGCCTATATCATTGCACAGGCTAAATTTTTCCGTGCGTTTGCCTATAGGAACTTGGGAGAATTGTTCGGAGGTGTCCCCATTGTGGACGAGTTGGTTACCGGTCCCCGTTACGATTTTGAAAGAAGTACGAGGATACAGACCTATCAGTTTGCTATCGACGATCTGGAGAGTGCATTGAGCGATTTGCCTGAAACTACAGCCAGCGGAGGGCGGATTGTCCGGGGGGCGGCACAACATAACCTGGCACAATTATATCTTTCGCTCGGTATCCAACTGGAGGCGGAAGGTAAGTCGGGTGAATCACAGGCAGCTTATACTTCCTCTGTCAACTATGCAAACCAATTGATCGACGGAGGAACCTATTCTCTGATGACGGGTCGGTTCGGTAAACGGGCGAACGAGGCGACTTTTACGATCGATATTCATGAAAGCGGAAACTCCGCCAGGGCGGTGGTGGACACTCTGCTGTTTTATCCGAATCATTTCTGGGATTTATTCCAGGATGGAAATATCAATTATCAGGATGGAAATAAAGAGAGTATCTGGACTTTACAAGTCGATTGGGATGCCTATCAGGCAGAAGATAAGCAATCTTATCTGAAATATACGCGTGCTTACGGTCATTCGTTCCGTGACTGTATTCCGGACGTCATTACCGGTATGCTGGAGGATATCGGTGGCCGCGGAATTACCCGTGTCAATGCAACGATGTACACACGTGATTTCATCTATGACGATAAATGGGGTGAAGACCTGCGTAATTCGGAAGTAGTCATGCGAAGGCGCTTCAAAGGGAATGTTCCGGGTTCCCCTTATTATCTGAAGGTAATCCCCTGGGATTATATCTATTATGGCAATACGAGCAGTGCCGTCAACGATAATAACCGGAGCCGTGCCTGGCCTCAGTCGTGCAAGGTGACTACCGATAAATATGTAGGAACTGATATGGGGCAGGACCGCAGCAATCTGTTCCGCGATGATTATTACATCCGTTTGTCGGAAACGATTCTTCTCCGGGCGGAAGCGAAACAACGTTTAGGAAATAAACAAGGGGCGGCATCCGATATCAATCTTTTACGGGCACGTGCCCAATGTAGTTACATGGTGACTGCGGCCGATATGGATGACAATTTCAATATGATCCTGGATGAAAGAGCACGGGAATTGATATATGAAGAAACTCGCTGGAATACATTACTTCGTATGGGCGGCACGATTGCTGTCGACCGGATACGTCAATATGCTTTCTGGCCGGAAACAAAAGCGACTTTAAATTTCAACTATAATCTGTGGCCTATTCCCCAATCGGTTATTGATACGAATAAAGATGTCGTTCTGCAACAAAACCCGGGTTGGACAGACAGATAGGCTAAATAATCAAACCGGCAGCAGATTTGTCAGAAAAAAGGTCGGTCTGTTGCCGGATAAATAAGATGATATATGAAATATAAACTATCTGTTATCTGCATTTTGTCCTGCCTTTTCCTATCTTTTGCATATGCTCAGCAGGAAGAGATCCTTCTGGCTCCAAAAGAGCACAGGAGACCGGAAGGATATGATCCTGCTCCCTATCGTTATCCCTATTCCCTATTTGATATGAAAGAGAAATTCTCTGATGCTCTGATGCTACACGCAGCCGGAGAATATCAGCGGATTATCGGTGTGATTGAACGCGGAAGATATAAAGCAGAGGGAGAGTCTTTGGACCGGCATCAGACACCGGAATGGTTCGAGGATATGAAATTCGGGATGTTTTTCGATTGGAACCTCTGGTCTCTCGCCGGTTACGCTACCGAATTGGAAAACGAACCGGTTTATCCCGACTGGTACGAATACCGTATGGTACCGGGCAGGCCTTATAAGGACAGGCAGCCGAACCTCAAACCTTACCATGATAAGAATTGGGGAACTGATTTCGGCAGAGGAGATTTTATTCCATTGTTTAAGGCAAATGATTATTCTCCTGAACAGTTGACAGACCTGGCGTTAGAAGCCGGAATGAAATATGTGATTCCGTTTGCCAAACACTTTTCCGGTTTTTGCCTCTGGCCTTCTTCTTATACCCACATGGATATGGGAGACAGACACGATAAAGATTTGATAGCCCCTCTTGTAGCCCAATGTAAGTTGAAAGGCTTGAAATTTGGCTTTTACTATTGTACTCAGGACTGGGAATATCCGATCATAGGGGATAACGGCGAACTTTTACAGCGGACCTGGTTTCGTGGAAATACGAATATAGGAACCGATGTCCCTCTGTCTGAAACGTCGTTACCTGAAGCTGAAACGTGGGTAGCCTGGGAGAAACTCATTCCCGGTAAAATACCGGTGAAAGATTATCTGAAAGACTATCTCATTCCTCAGGCGGCCGAGTTTATAGATATGTATGATCCGGATATCCTGTGGTATGACGGGGACTGGACTACTCCGGTTGAAGAATTGGGAACCTATGAAATAGCCGCTTATTTCTATAATCAGGCGGAAGGGCGGAAAGAGGTGGCGGTAAACGATCGTTACGGCATGGTAGGCGGTAGAACATTACGCAATATACGGGGGGATATTTTTACCAGCGAATATGGTTATGGGATATCCAAAGGCTATAAAACAAAGTTGTCGCATGCCTGGGAGGAAAACCGGGGTATCAGCCAGTCTTTCGGCTTTAACTGGCAGGATACGGAAGAAAATGTCGTTACATCCAAGGAGTTAGTGGATATGTTGATAAATATTGTTGCACGGGGTGGTAATTTATTGTTGATCGTCAATCCGGACGGTCAGGGAGCATTGCCCGATATGCAGGTGAAAAGACTGAAAGAGATCGGACAATGGTTGAAAATAAATGGGGAAGGTATTTATTATACCCGGCCTTATGATATTATCGCCGAAGAAGCAATACGCTATACTTGCAGTAAAGACCGGCAGACCGTATATGCTATTTCTCTGGACTGGCCAGGTGACCGGTTGGAGTTAAATACAGTCAGGCCAGCTGATAACAGTAAAATTTATTTATTGGGAAACGATATCCCTTTAAACTGGGAATACAAAGATGGTAAAACGTTCATTTTCATACCCGAATATTTACAGGATATGGAAAAACGGCCCTGCAAATATGCTTATACTTTCTGTATCCGCCAATAGGCGGAATCCGGCATGATTTTTATGAACTCTAATAATCAATGATTAAATGAAAATAAAATATATTATAACGCCTCTTGTCATACTTTTTTGTATCGGGTCTGTAATTGCGCAGGTTACTGACCTGAAAGGTGGTCCTATGGGAGTAGAAAGAGTTGCCGGCAGGACGCATGAACCGGCATACAGGTCGCAACCAGGCAATTTCCCGGATACTTGTTGGATACAGGTAGATCTTGGCAGGTCTTTTTCGATCGAAGAGGTAAAACTTTACCCGTATATACGTGATAACTGGGACCGTTACACTCGTCCCGGTTTTCCTTTACGCTTCAGGATAGAGGCATCCGATGAAGAAACATTCTCCCAATCCGCATTGATAACCGATCAAACGGAAAAAGATTATGAAGTCACTATTGTCGAGAAGATAGATACTTATGTCCCGCAAAATCCTGTATCCGGCCGTTATGTCAGGCTCACTGTGACGAAACCGCCGCAAAACCGGAATAAATATTATTTTGATCTCTGGCGTTTCGAAGTGATTGCAGAAAACCGGAATGTGGCAGAAAACAGACTACTATCCGATTCGGGTTCCGGTTATCTCGGCAAACATACGCTGCTTCGTCCCCGTCGTCCCGTAGGAGAAAGTGTTGTCTATGACCATATAGAGAATGTGACTTCACCTGAGAACTGGAAACCTGTAAATACTCAAATGAAAGTCCCTCGTACAGGTGTCTGTGTTGGCGGATTATTTAAACAGGCGTTAGAACGTAATGCCGATTACCTGCAAACCTCGTTCAGTATTAACGATGTAGTACGCGATTTCCGCATCCGAGCAGGAAAACCCGTCAGTGAAAAGAAAGACCGGCCTTATGAAGCCCCCTGGGTCAGGATATTAGGTGGTTCTCTTGCCGGGCGATACCTGATGGGAGCGGGTAATCAACTTCGGTGGCTGGAGGATAAACGATTACGTAACGGCATGAATACGGTCATCGATGTAATTGAAGAATGTGCCGACCCCGACGGATATCTGCTCGGTTTTCCCGAAAGAAATATATTGTTCTGTGAAACCGGTGGCTATAGCCGTTCCTGGTTGACCCAGGGATTGATTGAAGCGGGCTTGTCCGGAAATCCCAGGGCCTACGAATTATTGCGCAATTTCTATGATTGGTTCAATACCTGCCCTTATCTTGAAGAATTGATGCTTCGGGGAGGATTCGGTATACAGGGTGTTATTGCCAATACTCGTACCTATCATACTCCGGTCGGAGTGCCGGAAGATATCCAGACCGTACAAAGATATTATCAGATGAATTTCTGGTTGGAACAACTGAAAGACCGGGACCCGGATGCACTTTGGCAATATCCTTACGATCGCTCACACTGTTATCTGATCGTCGTATTGAGTGCACTGATCGATATGTATATGGCAACCGGGGATGAGATGTATCTGCATGCGGCATTGGGTGGTTGGGATTTGATACACGACTATTTTGAACATACCGGAGGTAGCATTGCTCTTTCCGAGCATAATGACTATCCTCCTAAATCCTATCATTTGCATACGGCAGATACCGGAGAGTTGTGCGGCAGTTCGTTCTGGACCTTTTTTAACCAACAGTTACGCCTGCTTTATCCTGATAATGAGAAATATGCGAATGAAATAGAAAAGTCTATTTACAATGTGGCATTGGCTAACCAGGATCAGAACGGCAGGATCCGTTATCATGTCCGCCTGATCGATAAAAAGAAGAAAGGAGATCAGGATAATACTTGTTGCGAAGGACAGGGAACCCGTTTGATCGGAGCTTTACCGGAATTTATTTATAAAATAGCGGATGATGGCATTTATGTCGATCTGTTTAACCCTTCAACTCTCACCTGGAAGCAAAATGGCATTCCGTTAACTTTGCAAATGGAAAGTTCTTTTCCGGAAAATCCTGCTGTAAAACTGGTCCTGACGACAAAGAAAAGCATTACCGGTAAAATACGCATCCGTGTCCCTTCCTGGGCCTCGTCGGCTATGACCGTTACAGTCAATGATAAAGAAAAGTCGACCGGCATTCCGGGCAGCTATATTGTCCTTGACAGGAAATGGAATAATAAGGATGTCATCACCTTCTCTTTGCCGATGGATTTTAGACTGGTTAAATATGCAGGTATATCAAAAGACTTTGAAGGGCAGGATGCTTATGCTCTGGAATATGGACCGCTTCTGATGGCCGTAACCGGGGATTCTATCCAAAAAGGAAGGCTTCAAATCCCTCTTTCTCATGATGAGTTGACACGAAGGCTTGATCCGGCCAAAGATAAACCGCTTCATTTTACAGTTTCTTGCGGCAATAGCTCATTTGAGTATAAGCCTTATTATATTATCGATACGGAGTTGTTTACGTGTTATCCCTTCATTTCCAGGGAGAAAATTTCTATACTTTAAGTCTCTGGGTATGTTATTCCTCATTCTGGAATTGTGCTTTATATGCTTGAGGAGATTTACCGGTTATTTTTTTAAATAACCGGTAAAAATAAGACAGTTCGTTGAATGAAAGGTTGAAGGCGATGTCTTTGACAGGCTTTTTACCGATGACCATCATCAATTGTGCCTTCTCTATTTTCTTCTGATTGATATATTGTAAAGGAGTACAATTCATCTCTTTTTTGAACAGGCGGATAAAATGATCTTTGGTCAGATAGCACATGGACGATAAATCTTCAATTTTAATATTTTGATTTATGTTTTCTCTGATGTAACGTAATATATTGACGATCCGCTCATCGGTAATAGTTTGTTTGGACGATGATTTTTCCAGAAAGCGGGAAAATAGTTGTATCAATATACCGCTTGTTTCTACCACGGAATAATAAGGATACTGGTCATTTTTAGCGATACTTTGCATTAGAGTAGGAAAATTATCATAGGTATCAGGATCCGACCGTTTCAGTTCCCTATCCGGGTTGATCTCCAACAGGCGCTTCATCAGTAAGACATCTATTTCTTTTGCGGGAACATCGAAGGGGAATTTTAACCTGTCAAAAATATTTTGTTCATCATAAATGTGCATATAATAAAGGACAAACGTACTGTCGTTTTCATATCCATGCGTCACGAAAGAAGGAACCAGATAAAGGTGTCCCGGTTCTATCGTAAATGTACCGTCCGGCATTAGTATTTTTGCAGAACCGCTTTCCACCATATATAATCGGGCGAAAGGACTGTTTACTCCTTTCCAGTTCCAATCGGCGTAATGTACCTTTCGTGCAATATTCAATAGTATCAGATTCAGAGATTCTTTCCTGTTCATGATCAAGTTTCTTTCTATGATTCATTACTACAAAAATAATTTTTTTTGAGGAAAAACAGCTTGTAAAAAAGGAATTCTCTTTTTATTTCTATCAAATGGAGAAAGTACAATAAAAAAGCGGATCAAATCAGTTGCTGTTAAAAGGCAACTGATTTGATCCGCTTTTTTATATTTGTCAGGTATTTACTTTTTTACCGTCTGTAACATAACTTTCACCGCTTCTTCCAGTTGATGGTCTTCGCCTTTCAACTGTGATTCCGGGGTGTTGTAGATTTCAATATCCGGTTCCAGTTCATGGTTCTCCAGGTAGTTACCTTGCATATCCTGGACACCAACCTGCGGAATACCGAATATAATAGATGGATCGATCTGAGCTTCCCACCAAACGGCTGTCATAGTTCCCGGCACGGGAGCACCGATCAGCTTACCGATACCCAATGTCTTGTATACCCAGGGGAAGCCGTGGGCGTTCGAATAGTTATCTTCGCAAACCAGTACACACGACGGTTTCAGCCATTTGTTGAACGGATCGCTACCGATATACTGTCCGCGTGGCATGAAACGCTGATATTCTTTACCGCTCAATAACGTAGCCAGGTCGTCATGCAACCAGCCTCCACCGTTGTGGCGGGTATCGACGATCACCGCTTCCTTGTTGCGGCAACGGCCCAGTAATTCGGAGTAGACTTCGCGGAAACTTTCGCTGTTCATGCCTTTGACATGTACATAGCCGATTTTTCCACCAGAAAGTTCGTCTACTCTCTTGCGGCAGTTTTCTACCCAACGTTTGTAAAGCAGGTTCGACTGTTCACCGTAAGAGATCGGCTTAACCTGTTCCTCAAAACGTTCTTTCGTTGCCGGATTGTAAACGGACAATAGCACTTTTTTTCCGGTTTTTCCGCTTAACAACGGATAATAATCTTCCCCATTCTTAATCGGTTTCTCATTGATCTTTTCGATGATACAACCCGGTTTGATCTTGGTATCTGCCAGGGTCAACGGGCCTTTTGCGATGATCTCGGCAATCTTCAAACCGTCGCCGTTGTAGCTGTTATCATAGAATGCCCCCAGGCAAGCCGTTGCCGGAGTAGCGGAGCTGGCATAGTAACGGGCACCTGTATGTGAACCGTTTAATTCGCCTAACAATTCCGATAACATTTCCTGGAAATCGTAATTGTTGTTGATGTGCGGCAAATAGCGGGCATACGCTTTCTTATAGCTTTCCCAATCGATGCCATGGATAGTCGGATCATAGAATTTGTCTTCCACCTGACGCCATACATGACTGAAAATATATTCGCGTTCCTGTGGAGGACGGTAAGAAAATTCAGCTTTGAACGGGATATTTTCAGTCTTGCTATCCTTGACTGCTACCTTTTTCAATTGGCCACCCGAAACAAGGAAGAGGTTTTCACCTTTTTTGTCGGTAAACATTCTTCCGCCACCAACACCTTTTATCAATAGCTTAGTTGTATTTTCTTTGAAGTTGCGTTCCCACAGGTCGTAACCGCTTTCAAAAGCGGCGCAATAATAAAGTTTATCGCCTTTCGGTGTCAATACAGCATCTCCCATGTTGGAGGAATTGATTGTCAGGCGGATAACACGGTCTTTGCGATTCTCCAGGTCGAACTTCAACGGATCGACAGGCTTATCCTTGTCGTCTTTTTTATCTTTATCGTCTTTCTTTTTATCCGCTTTTTTCTCTTTGGAATCCTTTTTATCATCTTTTTTGTCCTTGTCCTTCTCTTTGTCTTTATCTTCATCTTCGATCAGGGCGAGTTCTTCTTTGCTCAGACGGAATTTATCGTAAGCTTCGGCATCAAAGAACATGATATAGGTATCGTCCTGTGAACCCCAGCTGCCATGACTGCGGTAACCAGCCCGGTCGGACGACCAGATCATTGCTTTCCCATCGAGTACCCATTTAGGATTACTGTCCGAATAACCGCTTTCCGTCAGATTGGTAATATCTCCGCTGCCATCCGCTTTTACCAGTGCGATGTCTTTGTTATTCCATCCGCCGATAGCTATATATTGTACCAGGAACCATTTGCTGTCGGGTGACCATTGATAAGTCTGGTCTCCGTCGCTGTAGGAGTAATTATATTTACCATCCAAGACTGTACGTACCTGTTTGCTTTTCAGATTGATCACACGCAATGTCGTACGATCTTCCAGGAAAGCAACCTCTTTTCCGTCAGGTGAATAAGCCGGTTGGAAAGATGTTTTTTCCGTTACAACCAGCGGTTCCTCTTTTATTTCCTGTGCATAGGTAAAATATTTATCGTCTTTACGAACCAGGCTGCTCTGGTAGATACCCCATGTATCTCCCCGTTCTGCAGAATAAACCAGAGAACGACCGTCAGGGCTGAAATCGATGTTACGCTCCTGTTGCGGTGTATCGGTGATCTGGCGGGTTGTTTCAAATTCAACGGAAGTAACATATACATCACCTCTTACGATAAAAGCCACCTCTTTCCCATTCGGAGATACGGCAATGCTGGTTGCTCCGTTCGACATCAGACGGTGGACCAGATCGTTCTCTGTCTGGTCAGAGATAATGCTTACTTTTACTTTTGAAGGTTGGCCGCCCTCTTTGACCGTATATATTTCACCGTCATATCCGTAGCAAAGCATTCCGTTATTGTCGGAAGTCAGGAAGCGGACGGGGTGTGTCGTATGATTGGTTATCTGTTTGCCGTTTTTGCCGGTCAGGTCGTTCTTGAAGATGTTGAAACTGCCTTTTTCTTCGCTTAGGTAATAAAAAGCTTTTCCGTCGGCTGTCCAGACCGGGTTACGGTCTTCACCGCGGAAAGTGGTGATCTTCTTGAAAGACCGCTCGTTATCCAATGAACATAGCCAGATATCACGTGTGATGGAAGATTGGTGATGTTTACGCCAGGGATCTTCATATCCTTTGAAGTCATTATACAACAGTTGGCTTCCGTCTTTGCTGAACGCTATGTTTTCCATTGCCAGTGAAGAGTATAATGTCGGTCGTCCCCCGGTAGAGCTGACCTGATAGACCTGTGAAAACAGTGACGAAGGGAACTGGCTGTCTTTTACGTCCTGTTGGATAGAGGCTGTATAAAGAACGTGGTCGTTGTCGCTGAATGTTTGAGGATATTCGCTGGCCGAATGGGTCGTTAGTTGAGTCGGTGCGCCTCCTTCTTTATTCATAATGAAGACGTCGAAATTTCCGTTACGGTCGGAAGCGAAAGCGATCCGTTTTCCGTCGGGCGACCAGACCGGGCGTGTGTCATGAGCCTGATGGGTTGTCAACTGGGTGGCTTTACCACCGGTAGCCGGTACGGTATAGATATCACCTTTGTAGGTGAAAGCTATTGTTCCTCCGTCCGGAGAAATTGCCGGATAGCGCATCCATAACGGATCGTTGTCGGCAAAAACGGACCCTGTTAACAAAAGGGCCGATGTTAAGATTAGTAATTTTTTCATGCGTTTATGAATTTCTACAAAAGTACAGGATTATTTTCACACATGAAAAAAATTAGGAAGATCTCTCTATCTGATGTTCCTGGTATTCACTAGGACTTTCTCCAAAATGTCTTTTAAAACATTCACGAAAATATTTGGGTGAATTGAATCCGCACCGGTAAGCAATTTCACTGACAGTCAGATCACTGTCGGACAGGAGTTTTTTGGCCTGCTCCAATCGTATGTTCTTTAGAAAATCGTTGGGAGTCTGATTGGTCAGCTGCTTTATTTTTTTGTAGAAAGGAGTATGGCTCATACCCAGTTCTTTCCCCAGGTCGTCTATTTTCAAATCGGAATTGCTCAGGTTCTCCTTTATTATTCCGATCAGGTGAAGAAGGAATTGATTGTCTTTATCTTCAACAATAACTTTTTCGGGCTGAAGGGCCTGCAAGGTATTATTCCGTCTGGAGATAAGTATGCGGCTTTGCAGAATGTTTACAATTTTTGATTGCAGGATCGAGGGATTGAACGGCTTAGTGAGGTAATCGTCTGCACCGGCATCCAATCCTTCCACCTGATTCATGTCGGAAGCCAGGGCTGTCAACATGATGAAAGGAATGTGACAGGTATTGACATTCTGTTTTATATGTTTACAAAATTCTCTTCCGTCCATCTCCTGCATTAATATATCGGAAAGAATAACATCGGGTTGTTCCTTTTGAGCGATCTCCAATGCTTCCTTACCGTTTTCTGCAGTTAATATGTTGTAGGCATTCGACAAAAGGCTTGCGATATATATACGAAGCTCTTTGTTATCTTCCGCGACCAGAATAGTATGATGTTTAACCGCAGCTTCTTCATCCTGTTTTTTTTCGTTTATTCCGTTTGAAGGAACCGATAATGATTCTTTTTCCACTAAAGTCTTAATTTGCTGTTTGTCTGATTCTACGGACTCGATATAAGGAATTTCGACAATGAAAAGACTTCCTTTTCCTATCTCACTTTCCACTTTGATATTGCCTTGATGCAGACTCACTAATTTTTTTACAAGGGCCAATCCTATTCCGGTACCGGCAGTAATATCTTGTTTTATCTGGTAGAAACGTTCGAAGATAAACTCCTGCTGATCTTTCGGTATTCCTTTTCCTGAATCTTTGATGCAGATGTATATTTTTGAATTTGTTTCTTCCTTGTCTTTTCGTAAGGAAAGGATTATTTGTCCGTTTTCAGGTGTATGTTTAATCGCATTCGACAATAAATTGGAGATGATTTTCTGAATTATGACAGAATCTGCCTGACATATTAGAGCCTCCTCCTCATAATCGAACTGTAGGTTGATCCGTTTTTCTTTTGCTAAAGGGTAGAAGGGCTGGATCTCGTTTTTTAAAATGGCTGAGAGATCGGAACAGATTGGCGAAAAGGTGAAAAATCCGGCTTCGGATTTCGAGAAATCAAGGAGTTCGTTTACTAATCCTAATAGTTTCAACCCATTATTTTGAATGATTTTCAGATATTCGTGTTGCATAGCCTTACCGACATTCTTGTTCAGTATACTGTTCACAGGACTGAGTATTAATGTTAAAGGCGTCCGGAATTCATGGGTGATATTTGAAAAGAACTGTATTTTTAGTGAGTTTAATTTTTCCAGTTGCTTTCGTTCGAACTGCTCATTGGCCAATAAATTTCTCATTTTTATACGGTTGGTGTAAAAGCGGGTAATCAGGTAAAAAGTATAGATGATAATAATAATGTATATGGCATAGGCCCAAACGGTTCTCCACCAAGGAGGAAGGATAACGATTTTCAGCGTACTGCCATATTCATCCCATATTCCGTCGTTGTTGGAAGCGATAACCTGAAAGTGATAAGTTCCCGGATCCAGGTTGGTGAACATGACATTTCGTTGTTGACCAACGAATCTCCATTGGCTATCATAATTTTTTAACCGGTAGGCATATTGATTTTTTTCCGTATTAGTATAGTTCAATGCTACGTAATGGAGGCTGAATACTGAATTTTCGGGAGAAATCCGGATCTCATTTTTTCCGGTGACCGGTAGATAATGTGTTTTTTCTATCTTTTCTTCCTGATCGTTATTATAGAACTGACAATCGGTAATAATCACTTTAGGCAGGTTGGGATTGACAGAAATTTGTTTGGGGTCAAAATGATAAATGCCATTGACGCAGCCAAAGAAAAATTTACCGTCCTGGTCATGTAAAAAGCTCATATTATTAAATTCCCGGTTCAGAATACCGTCCTCGGGACCGAAATTGGTAAATCTTTCATCATCTAAATTCAGACAACTCAAACCTTTGTCGGTAGAGATCCATAGGTGATTGTTATCCTGATCATACAACAAACCTTTTATCAGGTTGCCCGGCAGTCCGTCGTTAGTTGTATAGTGTTGGATTTCTCCGGATTGGAGGGTATATTTTATAATACCGTTATACGTCCCCAACCATAATATTTCGTTTATGAATCGGATGGGGGCGATTTTGTTTTTGTCTGCATACGGATTTTCTTGATCGGGTTGACAGATTAACTGGAATTCATTGCTAAATTCCTCATAGCAGAATAGTCCGCAGATACTTCCTGCCCAGATCCTCCCTTCACAATCTTCGTAAAGGGACAGGATATTGTTGGGGTTAAGTTGATTGTTGAATGTCCGGTAGAACTCTTCGAGTATTTGTTTTCCGGGGTTGTAACGGAATATTTTCCCTTGTGAGGTCGCAATCCAGATGTGATGCTTTTTATCTTCGATGATAAATTTGATAGTTGTGGAAGAGGACAGCTTTTGCCGGATAAGCCGCTCTATATGGCTTCTTTCCGATTCCGGTCCGAGTATTTTCAATGATTTATCGTATGTTCCGATCCAGGTGAAACCTCTGGAGTCATATAGGGAACTATTGATAGGTGTGTCTTTTAATCCTGTAAACCTCTCATTTGCTTCGTGTGGAGCAATTTTATTGGTTGTTTTGTCATATATATAAAGACCTTTATTGTCTATGCCTACCAATAGCTTTTGTTCGCCTTGTTTACTAAGAGTCAAAACAGACTGGATACTGTTGTGCGAAAGGTCTTTTGACAAGATAGGGATATATTTGAATAGATTACGGTTGGGGTCGAATTTATTGATGCCTCCGTTGGTGGTACCGACCCATAAAATGTTGGTACGATCTTTATAAAGGCAAGTAACTGCGTCGGAGTTCAGGTTTTTATTATTGACAGTGCCAATGGTGGTACTATTTCCGGTTTGTGTATTATATTCGAGTAGACCGCTGTTTTCTGTCGCAATCATGATACGGGTATCGGAGATAGCACAGAGGCTCTGTATGTCTTTGATAGTTATAACCGGGGATGCCTCTCCGTATTTTAATAGTCCCTTCTCTTTACTTCCGATCCATAGTTCGCCGTTGGAAGCATTCAAAAAAGAAATAATAGAGACATGCGTATGGAGTGAGTCGAGTGATGTCTGATACATTTGTTTGCTTTTTGTATCTAAGTGCATAAGTCCGAGCTTTGAACAACCGATCAATAAAGAATCACGGTAAGAGGTAACCGTGCGGATAGGATCCTGGCGGATGGTAATATACGACTCCAGTTGTTTTTCTTTCGGTAAATAAGCGTATAGCATACCTCCGGCCGTACCGATCCAGAGTGTCTGATTTTGATCTTCGAACAGCGCCGTGACATGACGATTAGCAGGAGAATAGCCTGATAATTGTTCTAAATCGACATGTTCGAAATTATCTGTTTGAGGTTGGTAGCAACAGACTCCGTTGTTTGTTCCGATCCATAATCGCTCCGATGAATCATTATAAATAGTAGAAATATAATTTCCTTTTAATGAATGAATGTCATTAGGAATACTATAATATTCTCTCATTCGGTAACCGTCGTATTTATTTACTCCGTTGGTGGTGCCGATCCATATAAATCCCTGCGAATCCTGTTGGATACAGGTGATGTAGTTTTGTGATAGCCCATGTGTGGTTGTTATTTGCTCAAAATAATAGTCATATAAGGTTTGTGCATTTGTTACACCATGCAAGATCACGAAAAAAAATAACAAGTGTATTCTTTTTAGCGTTGGTATCCGGGGATTATCTAAAATTTGTAATGTATTCATTTCATTAAAACTGTGGTTGTTTAATAATAAATAGTACAAACGAACCTCTTACTTTGGTAAGCTCTGTTTGCTAATGGTAGAGGTATGATTTTCTTTGAAAAAATTAATGGTATTTTTGTTTTTACTCCTTTCTCTCTTTCCAGCTTCCAATTGTCATAAGCTAGCCGTTTTTCCTACAGTAAATCTCCTTTTATACGCTCTCCTATTTCTCAAATTTAGATTATCTGGTGAGATATATCCTCTTATTTTTAAAAAAAGTAGGATTTTTCTCCTTTTTGGTAGGATTTTTTCTTTTGGCTGAGAATATACGACCTGTTTAAAACATATTTCAGAAACCTGTCTTGGGAGGGAAAATTACATTTGCCAATGTCTTTCGGATGAAATTCAAGCATGTAAATTTTCAATTATTAACTTTTAAAGAATGTTCCTGATGACACAAAAGGTATGGAAATATCTGGTACTCTTTCTGACTGGAAGTTTGTTTCTGTTTGTGGGTTGTTCGGAAAAGGAGAACAACAAAAAAGACGACAATGGCTCCATCGAAGAAATCTCTGCAGAACGGTTCCGCAGTAACCGTATATTCATTAAGCATGGGTTGCAGATACAATGTTGGTTGGCTACCGATAATTTCAAGTTAGCAGGTGAGGCAGGTCAACCGGCCTATGTGATGCAGCCGTCGGATTGGGCATTGACGGGATTTACCGGTCCGACTTTTTATGGTCCTCCTCTTGTCAACACCTCTTTTTTTAAACATTTCCCGGGAAATCAATGGGCTATTGCGAAAGCACCACATGGCGACCAGATAAAGGTTGGTCCCACCGATCATGAAAAGCAAAGCGGTTTCCTGTCGGACGATCAGAAAACTTATCTCGATAAGCTGGTTACGATTTGTTTTGGCGATGAAGAGGTTTACTCCGATACGAATCTTTATTTCCTGAAAGATTGGTATTTGACGGCACGAAAACATTATCCGGATGCCCTGTTACACAATAACCAATATCCGGGATTGTGGTCTACTTCCAATCTGCGCAAATATGTGAAGGTGGCCCTGCCGGATCTGATAACCTACGACAGGTACTATTTCCATACTTCTGACAACGACGATTATATCGGTGTGAGAGACATGTCCCAGCATCTGAAAACTTATCGTGATGTTGCTTTGGAAGGGTGGGATGGAAATAAAAAGGAGTATATCGCTTTCGGACAATACATTCAGGGATTTGTGAATCAAGGTACCTATAAACTGACCGAATCTCAGCTTCGCCTGTATTATTTTATGACTCTGACATTCGGCGGAAAATGGTTGAATTGGTTCCGTTATCTGCAAGGTGACGGCTATGGCGGAGCTACGGCACCGACTCCCTGGTCGCTCTTGTTTGAAAACGGTATACCGGGACGTCCTTCCATTTACATGACCTGGGCTAACCAGTGTAATAAGGAATGTTTGAATCTGGGTGATTACCTGGTTCGCCTGAAAACATCCGATGTACGTTATGTCGCCGGAACTTCACGTTATTCGGAAGGGCAACCGGATAATGTCGATGTTTTCAATCCGACAGGCAGTTGTATCAAACAAATCTGCGGACGTTTTTTTATTGACGGACTTGAGGCGGATGACGGTGCCGACCTCTATCTGGGTTATTTCGATATTATACCGAAAGAAGAACAGGGCGATCCCTCTTTTTTCAAGAAACAGAATGCCGATTTCTTTATGGTGACTAACGGTATGGCATCGAAATTGGAACAAGAGGCAACAGCCCTTAGCCAGATGGTGACACTCACGCTCGATTTATCTGATTTTGACAGTCAAAAACTCTATTGGATCAACACGGAAACCGGCGAAAAAGAGGAGCTGGAAGCCGTGAACAGAACAGAAGAAGGTTCGACCTACAAATTCTTGTTGAAAGGTGGAACCGGAACTTTATTTATTGTGGAATAATCTTATTTTAAACATGTTATTATGAGAAAAACAAAAACTAATTGTGCAAATGTGATCTTTCGGTTGCGGCATTATTCGCTGTTTTGGGGGATTACCGGTATTTCTTTGCTGGGGGCAGCAAATGCTTCTGCGGAAAATGTATCAGAACAATCGTCAGAGAAGGTCTCTTCCGTGTTACAATCCGTTCAGTCGAAGTTGAGAATCCGCGGGCAGGTATATGAAAAACTGGCCAATCCGATGCCGATGGTGGGCGTGAATATTACTGTGAAGGGCAAGCCGGTAGGTGTGACCACCGATATGGACGGTATTTTCGATATAGAGGTCGATAAAGGAGATGTACTGGTTTTCTCGTTTATTGGTTTTAAGACGGCGGAATACAGGGTGGAACGGCGTGAAGCTAATCTGGTTATTTCTTTGGAGGAAGATGTTAATACGTTGAACGAGGTAGTGGTAACGGGTATCTCGGAAGAACGTAAACTGAATTCTATTTCCGCCATATCGCAGGTTAAGATTGAAGCGAATGTGGTCAATAAACCGATTACTTCTTTATCGCAGGCATTACAAGGTGGGATTACGGGTATTTCCGTATCGCAGGGAAGCGGTCTTCCCGGTGGCGATGCTGCCACGATCAAAATCCGTGGTATATCGACGATTGGCAATAGCGACCCGCTGGTTCTGGTAGATGGTATTCCTATGGATATGAATCAGCTGGATCCGAACACCATCGAGAGTGTGACTGTACTGAAAGATGCTGCAGCTGCGGCTGTTTACGGTTCACGTGCAGCCAATGGTGTGATTGTCGTAAAAACCAGACGAGGGGATGTGGGGAAAGTAACCGTGAATTACAGCGGATACGGAGGTGTGCAGAAGGCTACTTATATGCCCGAATTTGTAAATGCTCCTACTTACATGCGAATGGTAAATGAAGCCTATGGCAATATCGGAGGTGATCCGGTGTATTCAAGCTCGGCTATTGCAACAACAGAGGCCGGGACCGATCCGTTACATTACCCGAACACGGATTGGATGGATTTACTTTGGAAAAACCAGGTGTTGCAAAATCATTCGCTCTCCATTTCCGGTGGTAATAATGTTGCCCGTTTCGCAATTACCGGTAATTATCTGAAACAGGATGGATTTATGGATAATTATGATTATAACCGGTTGAATTTGCGTGCCAATACAACAGTTAATCTGAGGGAGAACATCAGTGTCGATGTTGACCTGAATATGATACGTTCCAGCCAGCGTACACCCTCGGTGGCTGATTCGGGAGGTTTGGATATGTTGTACTTATTGTATGGTATCCCGCCGACAATTGTAAGTAAATATCCGGAACGTGAGAACGACCCGAATACGTATTATGGCAATTATGGTTCCAACATGCAAAACCCTTTGGCGCAGTTGGAGCAAGGGGGGTACACACAGAACGTAACCGATAATATCAGTGTGAATTTACAGCCTCGCTGGACTATCATCCCTTCCCTCACCTGGCGTGGTCAATTCAGCTACCGTGTAAATAGCAGTACCAAAAAAGAAGAACGTCATGCATTTAATTTCTTCGACTACGACAACGGACAGCTTCTGGCAACCTGGGGAAACCGTTTTGCTGCCGGCCTGACCCGCTCCAGCTATTATTACCTGGGTACGACATTGGAATATACCCTTGAAAGAGATAAGCATCGTTTGTTTGCTATCGGAGGTACAAATGTTGAGTTGAATAATTCGGATGCCTGGAACGAGTATTCTATGCATTCTGCATTCATAAAGGCAAATTATACATTCAACGACCGCTATCTGCTGGAAGGAACCCTGCGTGTAGACGGATCTTCCCGCTTCGGTAAGAAACATAAATATGGATACTTCCCTTCTGTCGGTTTGGGATGGAATATATCGGAAGAGTCTTTTATGAAAGATATTAAGGAGATTAATAACTTAAAACTGAGAGCTTCTTACGGGCAGCTGGGCAACGAGAACATCGGTCTATATAAATACCAGACCTTGATCGATCCGGGTAACGGTAATGAAACGACATTCGGTAATCCGGACATCAGTTGGGAAAAAGTGAATATGTTCGATATCGGTGCCGATATCAGCCTGTTCAACGGTATGATTGACATCGTATTCGATTATTACGACAAACGAACCTCGGATATTTTGCTGACACCCCCTAACTCAATGGTCGGAGGTATGGGAACAACGACGATCAACGCAGGGCGTGTAAACAACAAAGGATGGGAGCTAAGTGTAAATGTTGCAAAGAAGTTCGGGGATTGGGATTTCTCTGTTTACGGCGGTGTATCACAGAATAAGAACAAGATAACCGATTTGCTCGGTGGTCCGTATGATAATGGGAATTCGATCCATACCGAAGGGCATGCCTTGAATAGTTTCTATATGTATAAATCAAACGGGTTGTTGCAGGAAGACGATTTCACGACGGGTGCCGACGGTACACTGGTTCCCAAAGAAGGTGTCGTCATTATCGATGGACAGAAACCTGGTGATATTCATTATGTAGACGTAAACGGCGATAAAGCCATTACTGCCGACGACCGTGTGATTATGGGTAACAGCGAGCCTAAGTTTAACTATTTTGCCAATATCACTGCCAGATGGAAAGGTATCGACCTGGAAATTTTATTTCAGGGGGTAAGAGGTGTCGAAGCCTATTATGGCGGTAATTTCGCTGTGCCTTTGCGTTTGGACGGAAACTCGACGACTCCGCAGGAATTCCATTTGGATTATTGGACTCCGGAAAATCCGGGAGCCTTTTTCCCGCGATTGACTCCGACACCGGGAAATAACTCTCTGTCTTCCGATTACTGGAAGTTTGATGCAAGTTATTGCCGTGTGAAATATATTCAATTGGGATATACCTTCAAGCAGGACTGGACGCGTAAATTCTTTGTAAATAACCTTCGTCTGTTTGTGAACTTTCAAAATCCGTTCACTTTGTCTGCCGAAAGTCGTGTAGATCCCGAAGGACGTGGAGGTCATACGACTTATCCGATGGTTAAGACTTATTCAGCCGGTTTAAATATTACATTTTAATAGATTACAAATATGAAAAAATATATTTATATATTGGGTTTGGCTCTGGCAATGAGCAGTTGTGAGGATTTTTTGACACGTGACGATCCTCAGGGTATTACGGATGAAGAATTCTGGAAAACCAGCGGACAGGTTGAATCCGTTTTAGGACAGTGTTATAATTTACCGCACGGATTTCACCATTATACAGCACCGTATGTCTCGATGGTTCATGCGGAAGGACTGACGGATAATTCTTATCATGGGGCCGATTACGAAGGATGGATTGTTTCGGTAGCGAACGGTACCGTTACGGCTGAAGAAGGAAAAATGAAAGATTTATGGTCTGAGCGTTATAAAATTATCCGGAAATGTTGCCGTCTGCTTGAGAATATGGACAGAGCTTACTTTGTCGATGAACCGGAACGTGAGAAGATACGGGGAGAAGCGATCATCCTGCGTGTCTATTACCATTGGGAGTTAATGCGTTGGTATGGTTTGGTAGAGGGCATTCCTATCGTTGATCATTCACTTACCCCAGTCGAGAATTTTATGCCCCGTTCTTCGGCCAGCGAGGTATACGACTGGATGCTGAATGAGCTTGACAGGGCAATCGCTGTTGCCGATTTGCCTTTCAAATATGACGATAGTCGTAAAACCAAAGTAGACCGTTCGGTAGCCTATGCATTGAAGTCGATCATCGCCTTGAATGCAAAACGATATGAAATTGCCAGGGATGCAGCCAAAAGGATCATCGATTCCGGAGAATATGAATTATATTATACTTCTCAGGCCGACAATGATCCGGGTAAGAATTTCCGTGATTTATTCCGCTCGGTAGGTCAGAATAATAAAGAACGTATTCTCTATACATCTGCAGGATTGCGGGAAGCCTTTTTCCGTAGTGCAGGTCCCGGGTTAGGGCAACAATGTACAGTGCATCCATTGCAGGGGTTTGTCAATGCCTTTGAAACGATGCAAGGCAAGACGTTGGAAGAGTTGGGAACCGATTCCCTGGATATCTATTCCCGCAACCCGTTATACCATAATAACAGAGATCCGCGTTTAGGTTTATCGGTTATTATGCCGGGCGACAGTACAACTTTTACAGGTTATACTTATAATCCTTTTAGTGACGGACCGGAAGCTATCGGACGGCCAAATGCAACACGTTCCGGTTTTATGCTGAAGAAATTCATAGACCCGCTGGACCGTAACAAGCCGTATAACGGATCGAATGCATTCTATATTATTCGTTATCCGGAAATTTTGCTGAATTATGTAGAGGCTCTGATCGAACTGGGCGATTGGCAGAATGCCGATGTCCTGAGATACATCAATGACATTCGCCGTCGTGCCGATATGATAGAAGCGACTGCCGGTGTTTACAATACGCAAGACAAAGTTCGTCAGTTGATGCGCCGCGAACGGAGAGTTGAGTTAGCCTTCGAAGGAACGCGTTATCTGGATATCCGTCGATGGGGAATAGTGAAAGAAGTAATGGATGGTCCTATCTTCGGAGCTATTCATCCTGATACAGGTAAGCCGATCCAAATTGAAGAACGAATCTTTATTTCCGGCAAAAATGAAGTATATCCTATCCCGCAGTCGGAAATTCTGGCGAATAAAAATATGACTCAAAACAAGGGTTATTTTGGTAACGAATAAAAGTCTGTAAATCAATATTGGGAGAAAAAGAGTAAGGCTGTTCAACAAATCTTGAACAGCCTCTCTTACTTCCGGCTTGATATTTATAGAGAAAATGATGTATATTAATAGTTAAAGATATGATTATAAGATTTTTGACCTTTTGTTCCTTTTGTTGTGCACTTCTTCTGTCCGGATGTATACAGGAACAAAAAAGTTTTACCTTCGATAATGCTTGCATTGTGATCAGTCCTGATCCGACCAGTTCTGTCCGGTTGGCAGCAACAGAGTTACAGTATTTCATTCATAAAACAACAGGTTTTTGTCTGGAGATTATTTCCGAATTACCCTCTGAAAAGACCAGAGCCATTTTTGTTGGAAAAAGTGCGTACACAGAAAAAATGAAATATCCGGATAGACCCTTTGAAGAACAGGAATATTTGATCGACATCACTTCCGGACATATCGTTTTGATCGGTCAGGATGAAGACTATCAGTCGGATGCCGAACGTAATAAAGGACGGGACAATAACGGTCTTTCTCCGAAAAAAGACCGGCTTGTACTGAACTATGCAGCTGCAACCGGTGATTCTTCCGTAAAAGACGTTATGTTTGCTCTTCCTTCTATCTATGATGCACAAGGCACCTGCTATGCTGTTTACGACTTCATCGAACGTTTCCTGGGGGTACGTTTTTTCGGTCCCCATCCGGAGAATGTCTTTATTCCTGCCGCAAAGAAAATAAAAATCGATCGACAACAAATTCGCCGGACTCCGGCAATCAAACATCGCCATACAACATATACTTTCGATTGGCCGCTTATTAAAGACCAATATATAGGAGCCAGTGTAGAAATGCAGCAACTTTTTCTCCGCCGCTTGCGGATAGGAGGGCGTAAATGGGCCTCTAACCATGCTTTTACCGGCTATCAGGCCCGTTTTTTGCAAACACATCCCGAATACTTTGCCAAAGGTCGTGGCGGAGGAGCTTCTGAACGGCAATTCTGCTATACCAATCCTGGATTTATCAGGCAAGTAGCCCAGGATGCCGTCAATTATTTTAAGGGAGGAGGAACTATTGCCGAACAGGTTGCCCTGGGTGATTATTTTGCAGTTGTCCCATTGGATAATGCCAGCTGGTGTACCTGCAATGCCTGTCAACAGGAATTGGCTTTGGATAAAGAGAATATTGTTGGAGAGCATTTTAATTGCGGAACGGCCACACATTATATGTGGAACTTTATTAATAATGTAGCCCGGGAAGTCAAAAAGGAAGTGCCGGATAAAAAGATTGCAGCTTTGGCTTATCATGTTTATGCTTATCTGCCAAAAGATGTGGAGTTGGAAGATAATATATCGGTTGCTCCCTGCCTGCATCCACGAAACTATTGGGCTCCGGGGATGGAAAGAAATGAGATGAGTTTTTATAAAGCCTGGATAGAGGAAAGTAAGAAGTCAGGGCGGGATATTTACCTGTGGAATTATTTATGTTTTCCAACGGAACGTGGGTTGGTCACGGACTTTCACGTATTCCCGGGTTTCAATATCCATAAAACAAGTGAACAACTTCGTATGTATGCTGCCGATCAAGTGAAAGGTATTTTCTTATGTGGAACCGGCGAGCAACTGGATTTTTATATTACAATGAAATTGATGGATGATCCCAGCCTCGATACCGATGTCTTGCTGGATGATTTTTTTACCAACTATTTTGGTTCTGCCGCATCCGCCATGAAACAGTTTTATCTGAAGATAGAGTCGGTGTATAGCGATTCGAAGAATTATCCTGAAGAAATTCAAACCAAAGATGCCCAGTATCACCAAACTGAAGAGCTTGCCTGGAAATATCTGGGAACAAAGGAGGTGATGGACGAATTGGGTGAATACATAGCTGATGCCCGAAAGACCGCTTCGAATGAGATCGAAAAATCTCGTGTGGAAAGCTGGGTAAAAGGTATTTGGGAGTATATGATGGAAGGCTATCATGCTTACAATCAAAAATAGAGGCATTTATTTTTTACCTGATAGCACTCAATGTCTCCGATAAATGCAGGTTGAAGTTGTTCTGTAATATTCGAAAATAGAAACTAAAAAACCAAAACAAAGTAATATAAGTATATGTTTAATAAATATGAAGTATAGTCAATAAGGCGAGATAGTTAACAATTTATTCCTATACAAATACTATTTAAAAACAAATTTTGATCACTAATGAAAAAGTATTTTGCAGAGATGATCGGGACAATGGTGCTTGTCCTGATGGGCTGCGGTAGCGCAGTGTTCGCAGGGACGGTTCAGCCGTTTGCATCGGTGGGTACGTTAGGTGTTGCTTTTGCTTTCGGGCTGGCTGTTCTGACGATGGTTTACACGATTGGAAAAATTTCCGGTTGTCATATTAATCCGGCTATTACGCTGGGTATGTTGCTCTCTAAAAGGATTTCGGGAAAAGATGCGGGAATGTATATGGTATTCCAGGTGATCGGTGCGATCATCGGCTCGTCTATCCTGTTTATCTTAGCGAAAGATTCAGGTTCGACTACGACATTAACGGGGGCGAACGGTTATCACGATCTCGTCCAGGCTTTTGTCGCCGAAACGGTATTTACATTCATCTTCCTGCTGGTGGTTCTGGGTTCTACATCCAAAGGAGCCAATAACAAGTTTGCCGGTATTGCTATCGGTTTGGCTCTGGTATTGATCCATATTGTTTGTATTCCTATCACCGGGACATCCGTGAATCCGGCACGTAGTATCGGTCCGGCTTTGTTCCAGGGTGGTGAAGCTCTCTCTCAATTATGGTTGTTTATCGTAGCTCCGTTCCTGGGTGCAGCTATTGCTGCCTTTGTATGGAAAGGTATTGATACGGAAGAGGCATAATCCTTTGTTACTACATTTATATTCCAATCCCCGGAGGACAGTTGTTTTCCGGGGATTTTTTGTTTGACAAATTGATACTACATTTAGTTGTTGTATTGAAACTTTTCGAAAAATTTGTTAATCGGGGATAGGGCGAGTTATTGTATATTGATTACTATATCAATAAAGTCGTATGTATTTCTATGAATTTACTATTTGCCTATAAAAAAGACTATGTTTATCAATTAGTATAGATTTTGAATGGAAAAATTAACCTTTACCATAGTTCTGGTAGAACTCTTTTATTTTTCGGGTTAAATATATGATATTTTTTTTAATAACTAATTGTTTAACAGGAAAAATTATTAAATAAATAATATTTTATAGAACATATATGAAATATAGAGGACAATAACCAGATCGATTTCAAATGAAGAAATAAAAGCCTGTAAAATGTTCTAAATTCCACTCAAAGTTATAAAATGCAAGTAAAGTCCTACCAGAACTAATGCACATTGAAGCAAGCAATGTGACCCATATAATAGTGTGCTATCTTATGATATTACTTCGGTATAAGCTTTAGATTTAAAAATACCTTTTTTGTCTAATGCACTTTGTATTAATTAAATGATTTAAAGTACTATGAATTACTCAACCAAAAGAAGACAACTATTGTTGTCGATGATTGGAGTGGCTCTTTGGCTAGGATTTGCCTGCAATAACAAAGAGAACGGAATTTCAGAAGGACCCTATGATCCTTCCAGACCAGTGAAAATAACAGAATTTTACCCCGATTCAGGCGGAATGGCTACAAAAATGATCATTAAAGGGGAGAATTTTGGAATAGCCTCAGAAGATGTGAGAGTCTATTTTAACCAGAAAAAAGCCGCTGTAGTTGAGTCTAATGGCGATATGCTGTATGTAATCGTTCCCAAACAACCAGGCGACGAGTGTAAAGTGTCAGTAGCCGTAGGGAATGATTCTTTGGCTTTTGAAAAGACGTTTTCCTACATTACATCTGTGACTGTTTCTACTATTGCAGGTAAAGTAGGTGTACAGGGAAGTACGGACGGAACCTTGGCGGAAGCTGAATTTCATTCTCCGCGCTATTTGATTATAGATGCAGAGAAAAACATTTTTGTATCAGAGTTTAATAACCATATGCTTCGTCAGATCAATGAAGAAAGTAATATGGTAACAACCATTCATAAAGGAAATGGCATGACTAACCCGAATGCACCGGCTACGGATGCTGATAAGAAAGTTATTTTCGTTCCGAATGATGGTGGTAATGTATTCCTTGAGTTTGATCCTGAATTACAATGGGCCGGAAAGAAAATATCTCCCCGACCAGCTGAGGGAGAGTCTTTCTCTATTGACTATAAGCATTCGTTGGCCCCTAATCCGAAAGATGGAATGATCTATACACGTGCTTACAATGGGCAGTTGATAAAATTTAATGCACGTACGAAAGCAGCTTATGTCGTTGCCATAGATTTGATGCCGAACTCAGACGGCTATTTATATTTTCATCCTAAAGATCCCAATCTTCTCTTCCTTTGTTATCAGAAAAAACATTGTATTTATACCTTCGATTTAACAACTAAAGAGCATAAATTATTTTCAGGAACACTTAATCAGGCAGGTTGGATGGATGGTGAACGTGAGTTCGCAGAATTTAATGCTCCACGCCAGATCTGTTTTGATAAGGATGGAAACTTATATGTAGCCGATGGAGGTAATCACGTAATCCGTAAAATCGATACAAACGGTATCGTATCAACAGTTGTTGGAATTCCTGGTGTGAAAGGTTACCGCGACGGTAATCCCGATGAAGCCATGTTCAATGCTCCTGACGGCGTAGCTATTGATGATGAAGGTATTATCTATATTGCTGATTATGAAAATAGACTAATTAGGAAATTAGCAATCGAGTAAATGTTAGCATAAATTGAAATGATTATGAAAAGAAAATTATACATTATACCGTTCTTTTTATTGACGGTTCTATTTGCATTTGCACAATCCAACCAGATTATATCAGGAGTTGTAGTGGAAGATAGAGATAATGGTGAGCCTTTGCCTGGGGTAAATGTCTATCTAAAGGACCGTCCGGGCGTTGGAGTTGCAACAGACATGAATGGACACTTCTCAATCAAAGCTGCCATCAATGATATTTTGATCTTCTCTTATCTGGGATACAATAATTATGAACACCGGGTGAATAAACCGGATGATAAACTGACAATTCGGATGACAGAATCTTCTACCATGCTGGAAGAAGCAGTTGTAATAGGTATGGGTACACAGCGAAAGATCAGTGTAGTTGGTGCAATTACCAGTGTAAAAGCGGAGGATTTGCAGATGCCGGCAACTAATATCAATAATGTATTAGGAGGACGTGTACCTGGTATTATTTCGGTGATGAGCAGTGGCGAACCAGGTAAAAATATTTCTGAATTCTGGGTACGTGGTATCGGTACTTTCGGTGCCAATTCCAGTGCTTTGGTTTTGATTGATGGACTGGAAGGGCGTTTGAGTGATGTCGATCCTGCTGATATTGAAAGCTTCTCCGTATTAAAAGATGCTTCAGCCACGGCCGTTTATGGAGTACGCGGTGCAAATGGTGTTGTTTTGGTAACGACAAAGCGCGGTAAGGAAGACCGCTTGCAGATCACCGTCCGTGCCAACCTGACGATCTCTCAATTGACTCGACTGCCGGAATATCTGGGTGCTTATGATTATGCTAAGCTTGCCAATGAAGCTCGTGCCGTTTCCGACATGGAACCGCTTTATTCGCCGATGGAACTCGATTTGATCAGATACAAGCTTGATCCCGAACTCTATCCCGACGTAAACTGGCAGGATGAAGTATTGAAAAAAACATCATTGCAACACACCTATTACATGAGTGCTCGAGGAGGAGGTAGTGTAGCTCGCTATTTCATCAGTTTAAATGCTTCTTTGCAGGAATCAGCGTATAGGCAAGATCCGACATCCCGTTATAAATCAAGTGTAGGATACAATAACTATGGATACCGTGCTAACATTGACATGAATGTGACTAAGTCGACTAAATTATATTTAGGAATGGAAGGATTCATCTCTACCAAAAGCGAACCGGGTATGGCTAATACCGACCGGATCTGGGCCGCACAGGCGGCGTTGACTCCATTGACGATCCCGAAAAGTTCTCTAATGGTGCTCTTCCTGCTTACGATGCAGATAATGCGTATTCCCCTTATGTGATGTTGAATCATACAGGTACACACTCTTTCAGCGAATACAAGAACATGGTAACATTAGCTTTAGATCAGGACTTATCAATGATCACCAAAGGTTTGACAGCCACATTGCAAGGTGCGTTAAATACGGAATCCAATTATACGGAAACCCGTTACATCATGCCAGACTTGTATGCCGCCGTAGGTCGTGCGACAAGTGGCGAGCTTCAGTTGGTTCGTAAGGTAAATTCTGCTGCTGCAACTTATTCAAATAAGACTTACTTCTGGCGTAAATATCATTTCGAAGGGAAATTGAACTATGACCGCCTGTTTGCAGAAGACCATCGTATAGGCGGATTGCTATATTATTATATGAGTGATGCGCAGAATAACAATGTTACAACCAGCATGGCTGCTATTCCGGTGCGTTATCAAGGTCTTTCTGCCCGCCTTACTTATGGTTATAAAGATACGTACATGATCGACCTGAACTTTGGGTATACTGGTTCCGAAAACTTTGAGCCGGGAAAACAGTTCGGCTTCTTTCCTTCAGTAGCTTTGGGATGGGTATTCACAAACTACGATTTTATGAAGAATAAAGTGCCTTGGTTGAATTTTGCCAAGATCAGAGCATCTTATGGTACGGCAGGCAACGACCGTATTTCCAATACTCGTTTTCCGTATCTGACGTTGGTAAATTCGGAAGCTGAATCAGGCTGGGGATCAAACACCGGAGGTCTTATAGAAAGTGTCATCGGTGCCAATAACCTCGGATGGGAACGCGCTTTGAAAACAGATATAGGGCTGGATGTCCGCATGCTAAATGATAAAGTATCATTTACAGTAGATTATTTCAACGATTTGCGTGAGGGTATTTTCCAGCAACGCACTCAGATACCTGAGTTTGCGGGAACAATCACCATGCCTTATGGCAACGTCGGGCGCATGAGAAGTTACGGTTCTGATGGTAATATATCTTACTCTGATAACATCGGTAAAGACATTTCTTATACCATCAGGGGCAATTTCACCTATTCAACAAACTTTGTAGATGAATGGGAGCAGGCCTATCCGAAATATGGTTACCAAGAGATAGCTAATAACCCGTATAATATAACCCGTGGATATATTGCTTTAGGTTTATTTAAGGATGAACAGGATGTAAATAGTAGCCCGAAGCAATTCGGAACAGTCCGTCCGGGTGATATTAAATATAAAGATGTCAATGGTGACGGCATCATTGATACAGATGATAAAGTACCTATCTCTTACTCCCGTTTCCCTCGTTTGATGTATGGTTTCGGTGGTGAGTTTAAATGGAAGAACTGGACATTGGCTGTCATGTTCAAGGGCACCGGACGTACGGACATTTATCATGTAGGGGATGGTTATAATATGGGATATATGCCATTTGAAGGAAATAAGACAGGAAATGTCCTGAAGATTGTCGGTAATCAGAATAACCGTTGGACGCCCGCTTCTTATTCGGGTGATCCTTCTACTGAAAACCCGAATGCGAGGTTCCCCCGTTTGACTTACGGACACAATGAAAATAATACGCAGCTCTCTACTTTCTGGCATGATAACGCAAGATATTTGCGTTTGGAGGAGTTGAGTCTGACGTATAACTGGGTTCCTAAAAAGTTAGCCTTCCTGGGAGTTAAGTCTATCGACCTGCAGTTTGTTGGTTACAACCTGGCTGTATGGGACGAGGTCAAACTGTTTGATCCTGAGCAGGCGTATGCAAATGGGACGGCTTATCCGATCCCAAGACGTTTTGCATTCCAAATGTATTTAAATTTTTAACGGCATAAATCTTATATATATGAAATCAATTAAAACAATAGTAGGTACAGTTCTTGTAACTGCTGCAACCATGTTTGGCTCATGTAATTTTTTGAATGTGGATGATTATTTTGTGGATACATTCAATTATGATTCCATTTTCGTTAATAAAATCAACTTGAATAAATATTTATGGAATATACCTACCATGTTTGATGACGAAGGAGGAATTTGGGGATCTACCAAAACCCCGGGTATTTTTGCTTCGGGTGAAGCTTTTACTCAATGGGATCAGGATGAATATCCAGGCATGAACTTTGCATTAGACAGGATCACTCCTGATAAACTGATGGGCTTTGGTGACGTGTGGCCAAAAATGTATAAAGTGATCCGTCGTTGTAACACAATCCTGGCAAATATTGATAAATGCCAGGACCTGACAACATTGGATGAGAGAGAAGTGCTAGGTTATACTTATTTTATGCGTGCCTATGCCTATTATAATATTTTGGTTGATTATGGTCCTGTTGTTTTACTGGATGATGACCTGTTAGAAACCAATGAGGAACCTGAATATTATAACCGTCCCCGTTCAACTTATGATGAATCTGTTGATTATATCTGTACACAGTTAGAAAAAGCAGCAGAATATATGCCATTGAATGTGACGGTAGGACAATTTGGACGTCCAACCCGTGGGGCTGCCTACGGACTGGTTGCTCGTTTAAGATTGCTGCAGGCAAGTCCAAGTTTTAACGGAGGCGCTTCTGCTCGTCGTTATTTTGCTGACTGGAAAAGAAGTACCGACGGAGTCAGTTATGTATCCCAGACTTACGACGAATCGAAATGGGCTGTTGCAGCTCATGCTGCCAAGCGTGTCATTAATATGGGTATTTATCAGTTACATACCGTCAAGCGGGATACAGCAACAGCCTTATTGCCAAAGAATATTCCGAGTGGGAATTTCCCGGACGGTGCAGGCGATATCGATCCTTACCATTCTTATAAAGACATGTTTTCCGGTGAAGCAATTGCATTTAAAAACCCTGAATTTGTTTGGGGGCGCAATTCCGGGCAAGTTAAAAACTATACAAAACATTCTTTCCCCGTCTTATTGCTGGGAGGTTGGAATGGTATTGCTATTCCCCAGAAATTTGTAGATGCCTATTATATGGAAGACGGTAATGATATCCATTCTTCGAGCGAAGAGTATCCCTATAGTGAAGAAGGCTTTACGATCGACTCAAAACGTAGGTCAGGTTATCAGCAGCAGACTGGTATTTCAAATATGTATAATAACCGTGAATGGCGTTTCTATGCCAATATAGGTTTTAGCGGTTGCTTCTGGCCTTGTAGCTCTACTTCTGAAAATAACCGTAAAAACAAAGATGTCACCTATGGTTTGGACGGAACTGCCGGGAAAACCCAGACTGATGGCGATTTACGTAATTATCCGGTTACAGGATATGTATCTAAAAAGTTCATCCATAATGATGACGCCTGGGCAGGAAACGACTCGGAGGTGTTAAATAAAACATTTGGTATCATCCGGTATGCAGAAATGCTACTTTCTTATGCAGAAGCGTTGAATAATCTGTCAGGTTCGCATACCATTACCGACAAAGATGGCATCGCTTACACATATAGCCGTAATGAAGCTGAAATAGCAAAGTATTTTAACCAGATCCGCTTTCGTGTTGCTTTGCCGGGATTGACAAGTAACCAGTTGGGAAACCCCGGTGAGTTGAAGAAAGTGATTGAACGCGAGTGGATGGTTGAATTCTTTCATGAGAATCGTTATTACTATACGATCCGCCGCTTGGGAACTATGGAAGATTGTGCCCGCGAACCTATTGTCGGTATGAATACGGAAGCCAAAGAGAAAGAAGGCTTCTATACACGTACAACTGTTACCCATCCGTTTGCCCGTTATCGCGGTACGGATAAAAAGATGGTATTCTTACCGGTCAGTAGAAATGAGATCCGGAAAGTTCCGATGATGGATCAGAATCCGGGATGGAATAATTAATCATATAATCAGTAATATTATGGAATGTAAATTGAAAAAGATAGTTGCCTTATTAGTCATAGGATTGATTTCGGTATCTTGTAATGAAACAGGCCGGTTCGAGAAAGAACAGTATGAAAAGATCGTATATGCATTAAGCTACACCGACCATGCGTTTCCTATTTCCCATATGTTGACAGGAGAGGCTTCTGTCGGATATGTATCTGCGGGACTGAGTGGGACATTATCTGACAATGAAGATATTATAGTAGAGTTTGAAAGAGCTCCGGATGCTTTGGAACAATATAACTTGCTGAATTTCGATTTGGATGAGACGAAGTATGCTCGGGAATTAGGTGCACAACATTTTTCCATAGCGGATTACAAAGCGGTCATTAAAGGCGGTGAAGTATTGGGTACGATGGCAATTGAGTTTCGTCCCGAAGGGCTTTCTCCGGATTCTATCTATATGATTCCGTTAAAAATCAAGTCTGTATCCAAGTACACTTTCAATGAGAAATTGCAAAGTGTACTTTACCGTATCATGCTTGAAAATGAGTATGCCAGCCAAGATGACCAGACCACTTACTTTATGAAAGGTGTCGAGATCAAAGATGGTTTGGAAACAATGATTGCTGCCGGCAAACGAATATTTCCTTTGACGAGAAACCAGATTCGTACAACGGTTCATACAAAGCCTTATAAAGAAGATGCTGCTTACATCCGGGAAAATAGTATGGTGATAACCATCTTGGAAGGTGATGCTTTGAATGTTGTTCCTGTTGATAAAAATTGTATGGAAATAGAGCAGATCGGTGGTACAGCTGAGAATTATTATGGACCTGACGTGGCAGGCATAAATCGCTTTAATCTCTATTACAGGTATCGTACCAGAACATTTGATTCTGAGAGTGACAGCTATGACAACTGGAGTGAATGGAAAGTTATTAAAGAGAATCTGAAGCGTCAGTAAGATAATAAAAGGAGGATGTTACAAAAAATCAGCATCCTCTTTTTTATGTTTAATTTGTCGGAATTCTTTTTCAATGTATCTGTTTTTTTACACGTTTTTGGATGATACTATCCGGAAAGATTTTTTCTACCTTTGCGACATATTAAATTAACATTATATGAAGAAGAAAGTTATCCTTTTCTTACTTGCCTTAACCGGTACTCCGACTTTGATCATGGCTGCGGACAATGCACGCCTGTTGCGTTTTCCGGCGACTAATGGTAATGAGATCGTTTTCTCCTATGCCGGCGATCTATATAAAGTTCTGGTTACAGGTGGAGAGGCCCAGCGTCTGACTTCGCATGTTGGGTATGAAATGTTCCCTCGTTTTTCTCCGGATGGTAAAACAATTGCATTTACCGGACAGTACGATGGAAACACGGAAGTGTACACGATCCCTTCTACGGGAGGAGAACCTTTGCGTGTTACCTATACGGCAACCAACCAGCGTGATGACCTGGGCGACCGCATGGGACCTAACAATATCGTAATGAACTGGACTCCTGACGGAAGCCGTATCGTTTACCGTAACCGTATCAGTAGTGGTTTCGACGGGAAATTGTATACGGTGGATAAAGAAGGCGGCCTTTCTGAAGTGATCCCTTTGCCGGAAGGCGGTTTCTGTAGCTATTCTCCGGACGGAAAACAGTTGGCCTATAACCGCGTGATGCGTGAATTCCGTACCTGGAAATATTATAAGGGCGGTATGGCCGATGATATCTGGATCTATAATCCGGAAAAGAAATCGGTAGAAAACATTACGGACAATGTCGCACAGGATATTATCCCGATGTGGATCGGAGATGAGATATTCTTCCTCTCGGATCGTGATCGTACGATGAATCTCTTTGTCTACAACACAAAGACCAAACAAACCGCTAAAGTGACTAATTTCACGGAATACGATGTGAAGTTCCCGAGCGCAAACGGCAATACGATCGTTTTTGAAAATGGAGGTTATCTTTATAAAATGGATGCGACTGCCAAGAAGCCGGAAAAGGTAGAGGTCAAGTTGACGTCTGATAATATTTATGCGCGTAGTGAGATAAAAGACGGTTCTCAGTATCTGACTGAAGCCAGTATCTCTCCTGACGGCAAACGGGTTGTGGTGACTGCCCGTGGCGAAGTATTCAACTTGCCGGTAGAGAAAGGCGTAACGAAGAATATCACTCGTTCTCCGGGTCAACATGACCGGGAAGCACAATGGTCTCCCGATGGTAAAATGATCGTTTATATTTCTGACGGTACCGGTGAAACTGAACTTTATATGCAGGACGCAACAGGCGGTGAACCTGTTCAGTTGACAAAGGACAACGATACTTATATCCGTTCGTTTGTATGGAGTCCGGATTCAAAAACGATCGTCTATACAGATCGTAAGAATCGTGTTAACCTGCTGGATATAGCGACCAGGCAGGTAACGACTTTGTTGCAGGATCCGATGGCTGAGATCCGGGATGTAACCTATTCTCCCGACAGTAAATGGCTGACTTATTCCCGCCCGGGAACGAATGAGCACAGTATTGTTTATGTCTACAATATCGCGGAGAAGAAAGAATATCCTGTAACGGATAAGTGGTATAATTCGGATTCACCTGTTTTCAGTCGTGACGGAAAATATCTGGTGTTCTCTTCTGCCCGTGATTTTAATCCGACTTACGGCTCCTTGGAATGGAATCATGTATATAATAATATGGAAGGTGTTTATCTGGTATTGTTATCGAAAGATACACCTTCTCCTTTCCTGGAAAAAGATGCGGAAGTGGCTGTAGCAAAAGATGATAAGGCGAAGAAAGAAGAGCCGAAGATAGACGGAAAGAAGGAAACAGCTGCTGAAAGTCCGGTTGTGAAGATAGATATGGATGGCATTTCCGACCGTATCATCCAGCTTCCGCTGGCAGGTTCCCGTTATGGAAATTTCTATGCAGACGGTAATAAAGTTTATTATTGGGGCCGTGGTGGTGTGAAAGTATACGATCTGGAAAAACAAAAAGAAGAAAGTGTAGCCGACGGTGCTTCCATGTCTGTAGCTCCCGGTAGCAAAAAAGCGTTGTTCTATAAAGGCGGACAGATATACGTGACCGATATTCCTTCGGGTAAGGTCGATCTGAGTGAGGCCGTGAATCTTTCCAACATGAAGATCACAACCGATTATCCGAAAGAATGGGCGCAGATCTTTGATGAGGCATGGCGTGCTTACCGTGACGGTTTCTATGTAGAGAATATGCATGGAGTGGACTGGAAAGCTATCAAGAAAAAATATGAAGTCCTTCTGCCTTATGTAAAAACTCGTTTGGACCTGAATTACGTAATCGGCGAAATGATCGGTGAGCTGAACTGCGGTCACGCTTATGTGAACCCGGGTGAACTGGATCGTCCGGACCGTGTGCAGACTGGTTTATTGGGAGCGGAGATCTCACGCGATAAGAGTGGTTTCTTCCGTTTGGAAAAGATCTTACCGGGTGCTTCCTGGAGCAAGGACTTGCGTTCTCCGCTGACGGAACCGGGTATCGAGGCCAAAGCCGGTGAGTTCATCGTGGCTATAGACGGTGTTCCTACTAACAGCGTGAAGGATATGTTCTCTTTGTTGGTCGGTAAAGCCGGTGTGCCTACCGAACTTTCATTGAACAGCAAGCCCCAGTTGGCTGGTGCACGTAAGATCGTAATAAGCCCGCTTGCCGAAGAATATTCTTTGTATCACTATAATTGGGTGCAGGACAATATTAAGAAGGTGGATAAGGCTACGAATGGTCGTGTCGGATATATCTATATCCCGGATATGGGTGTGGAAGGCCTGAATGAATTTTCCCGTTATTTCTATCCGCAACTGGATAAGGAAGGTTTGATCATCGACGACCGTGCGAACGGTGGTGGTAATGTCTCCCCGATGATCCTGGAACGTCTTTCCCGTGAACCGTATCGCCTGACGATGCGCCGGGGCTCGAATCATGTCGGAACAGTGCCTGATGCCGTACAGGTTGGCCCGAAAGTTTGTTTGATTAATAAGTATTCGGCTTCCGACGGTGATTTATTTCCGTGGGGATTCCGCGCACTTGGTCTGGGCAAGCTGATCGGTATGCGTACCTGGGGTGGTATCGTCGGTATCAGTGGCTCATTGCCTTATATGGATGGTACCGATATCCGCGTTCCGTTCTTCACCAGCTACGATCCGAAGACTGGCCAGTGGATCATCGAAAACCATGGCGTTGACCCGGATATCCTGATCGATAACGATCCGATTAAGGAATGGAACGGTGAAGACCAGCAGCTGAATAAAGCGATCGAAGAGGTAATGAAAGAACTTCAGAACCGTAAACCGTTAGCTCCGATACCGGCTCCGAGAGATTTCAGTAAATAAGAAATCAGTCCGAAAGTATATATGCTTTTCGGCAAAAGGTTACATGCTTTTAATCAAAAGCATGTAACCTTTTTTCTTTTATCATGTAATAATTCTTTTACCTTTGCAAAGGCAACTATGTACATTATGAACGAAGAATCACTGTATATTCATCAGCTTAGAAGTGGAGATTCCCGGTCTTTTGAATACCTGTACACTATTTGGAGCGGTAAGCTCTATAATTTTGTTATGCGTATTTCAAAGGGGGATAGCTATCTGGCGGAAGATATCGTGCAGTCGACCTTTGTCAAAGTCTGGGAAAACCGCCGGTTGCTCGATCCCGACAAATCTTTCGGGTCCTATCTGTGTACCGTCGCTAAAAATCAATTAGTGAATATTTATCAGCATAGGATGCTGGAGTATCTTTATCAGGAAAAAGTTAAAACTTCTGAGCCGACTGAAAATACCACCGAAAAGGAAGTTGATTACCATCTGCTGGAAGAATACATCGACTCATTGATAGACCAGTTACCACCTGCCCGTAGAGAAATATTCGTATTAAGTCGCCGCAATATGTTAACCAACAAAGAAATAGCGGAGAAGCTCAATCTTTCGGAAAACACGGTAGAATCTCAGTTGACCAAAGCTATCTCTTTCATGCGCAGTAAGATAAATAAGCATTACAGTCTATCTGTGTCTTTACTCCTTTATTTATTGATAGATTAATAAAAGTTAAATAAGAGAAGTCGGGTAACGGATTTTTTCCGGTTGCCTGTATACCTAATAGAACAAAATAATGGAAAAGCAAGATTACATACAATTATTCGATAAGTTTCTGTTGAAGCAAGCTTCGCCGGAAGAGGTGCAGATATTGATCCAATGGCTGAAAAGTGAAGGTTCGTTTCAGGATTGGATGGATGAGGAATGGGATGCTGCTTCTTCCGGAATGGATACTGATTTACAACAAAAATTACTGGGACAGATAAAGAAGAAAATCAGCTTGGAAACACAACAGGCACCGCTGAAAAGGAATAAATATCGTACAATTTATCTATGGACTGCCCGCATAGCTTCTGTTATAATACTTTTATTATTGACCGGAATCTCAGTCTATCGTTATGCTATGGAACAGCAGAAGATGCAAGATATGATTGTCTCGGTCGAAAAAGGGCAAAAAGCAAATGTTGTACTTCCTGACGGTTCTAAAGTATGGGTTAATTCCGATTCAAGATTGATTTATGGAAGCCGCTTTACATCTAAAGAGAGAATCCTGGAACTGGAAGGTGAAGCCTATTTTGAAGTGGCTCCCGATAAGGATCGCCCTTTTATTGTGGAGACGAATGATTTGGCAGTCCGGGCATTGGGCACTAGCTTCAATGTGAAATCTTATAAAGAAGAAAAGGATATATCCACTGTTTTAATGACTGGAAAAGTTGAAGTATCAAGCAGTTATGATCGCCTGATATTAAATCCGAATGAAAGAATAGTCTTTGATAAGCAGACCGGGCATATGGAAAAGAGTAGTGTGGAAAACGCTAAAGAGTATATTAATTGGAAATTCAATGAACTGACATTTAAAGGGGAAACTTTTGAAAATATCGTTCACACTCTGGAACGCTATTACAATACCCGCATTGTTTTTGAATCGGAATCATTAAAAAAATATCGTTTTACAGGAACACCCGGAAATACCAGTTTGGAAAGTATTTTACAGATACTATCCCTGACTTCTCCTTTGTCGTATGAAGTGAAGGATAGCTTGATTATCTTACGGGAGAATGTGAAGCAGAAAGCATATTATGAAAAAGCATTGAAATAGATATATTGTTGTTTAACTTTTAAATTATGGGATATGAAAAACACAGAATGAGAGGAGTAATAAAGGGACAGTGCCTGGCACCATCCCCTATCGTGATTTATAACCGCACTTAGGTATCTCGCAAATAGTAAGTGCAATTAGTAAATACCTTTAATCTCTACAAATTTATGAATTATTTAATTAGCAGGACTATTTACGTCCTTAAAAAACGGCAATTTAGCTGGGTTAAATTAGTATTATTTATATTGTTGATATCGCCTTCCCTCTTAGGTCAGATATCGGTAAGTATTCAAAAGCAGACTTTACGACAAGCCTTGAAGGCAATAGAACGTTCGGGGAATTATCAGTTTTTTTATAATGAAGATTTATCCAGCCTGGATAAGATCGTATCTCTGACGGTAAAAGATGCTCCGGTGGAAGAAGTGCTGGATAAGTTATTGTACGGTACGGATATCACTTACAAGAAAGAGAAAGAAAACTTGATCGTGCTGACGTTGAAAGCGACATCAGTTGCTCCGCAACAGGAGAATCGAACGGTGAAAGGTACGGTTGTCGATGCAACGGGTGAACCGGTTATCGGGGCGAATGTAGTAGAAAAAGGAACTACGAACGGTACAGTTACTGATATGGATGGTAAGTTTGCATTGGAAGTATCTGCTGGTGCTACATTGAGTATTTCTTATATTGGTTATACAGAGCAATTGATTCCGGTTAAAAATCAATCTACTTTCGATATTAAATTGATGGAGGATACACAGAAACTGGAAGAGATCGTTGTGGTGGGATACGGAGCTCAGAAGAAAGTGAATTTGACCGGGTCTGTCGCTTCTATTTCCAGTCAGGAATTGGTACAACGTCCTATTACTTCTGTTGCTTCCGGTATTCAGGGGATTGTGCCGGGGTTGACGATTACTGCAGGCCAGGGACGTCCTGGTTCTAGCGACAATACCAGTATACGTGTGCGTGGTACGGGAACCCTCAATAATTCAGATCCTTATATTTTGATTGACGGAATAGAATCAGGATCTATGAATCAGATCGATCCGAATGATATTGAGTCTATTTCCGTTCTGAAAGATGCTGCATCAGCTGCTATTTATGGTTCGAAGGCAGCCAATGGTGTCATCTTGATTACTACAAAACGCGGTAGTTCCGGTCGTCCTGTCGTTGCTTATAATGCCACTTTCGGTTGGCAGACTGCTACTGGTTTTGTAGAAAGAATGAACTCTGCTGATGCTGCGACTTACTATAACAAAGCGTTGGAATCGAGTGGTAAAGCTCCCCGCTTTACAGAAGATGACATCCGCTTGTTCCGTGACGGAACTGATCCTTACGGCCATCCGGATACAGACTGGAATGATTTGGGCTTTGCCGGAAATGGATTTATGCACCAACATAATATAAATTTATCCGGTGGGTCTGAAAACATAAAATACATGGCTTCGGTAGGGTATTTGAATCAGAATGGTATTATGAAGCATAGCAACCGTGAACAGTTCAACATGCGAACGAATCTGGATGCCAAATTATCGGATCATGTTAATGTCCGTGCAAATATGTCGTTCATTCATAATGATTATGCAGACCCGACGAACTCTTACGTAGGAGGAGGATCCGATCAGATTATCCGTCAGTTGAACCGTATCGCTCCCTGGATACCGTATAAAAATGAAGACGGAACCTATGGAACTATCGGTGATGGTAACCCTGTTGCCTGGTTGGATCTGGATCAGACATTGAATCGTAACAATCAGAACTTTTCAGGTATTCTGGCCGTTGATTATAATGTGATGAAAGGTCTGAAATTTACTGCACAGGGGGCATATGTATCCGATGTTCAGGACAGGAAAGAATTTGTTAAGGATATTCAATATAATTCGATTAAATATCATGGTCCTAATTCTCTGGATGAACGGACTTATTTATGGAACCGTACATCTTTGGATTTGTTGATGAATTATGACAAGAGTTTTGGTAACCATAATCTGAAAGCAATGGTCGGTTATCGTATTGAAAAGTATAATTATAAATATACCAAGGCTTATCGTAAGGGTTTCCCGAATAATGATATGACGGATATTAATGCCGGTACACAGTCGACACAAACCAATGAGGGATATTCCCGCGAACTGGCTATGATGTCTTATTTTGGGCGTGTGAATTATGATTATGCCGGAAAATACTTGTTTGAAGCGAACTTTAGAGCGGATGCTTCTTCCCGTTTCAGCCCCGATAACCGTTGGGGATATTTCCCTTCTCTTTCTGCCGGATGGCGTATGTCTGAAGAAGGTTTTATGGAAGGAGCACGTGATTGGATGCAATCTCTGAAACTGCGTGCATCCTGGGGACAGCTGGGAAACCAGGAGGCTTTAGACGATTATTATCCCTGGTTGATCACTTATGCGATCGGTTCAAGCAGTGGCGGTAATTATCCTTTTGACGGAAATGTAAATACAGGTATAATGCAGAAAGCACAGAAATTATCTTCTATCTCCTGGGAAAAATCATCGAACTGGGGTATCGGTTTTGATTTAAGTGTACTTTCCTGTCTGGATTTGACTTTGGATTATTACAATCGTAAAACAACCGGTATCATTATGGATGTTCCTGTTCCCGGTAGTTTCGGACTCGATCCATATAAGGATAATGTAGGTGCCATGCGTAACTCGGGTTTTGAAGTAACAGCTTCTTTCCATAAACAGTGGAATGATTGGACATTTGGAGCGACCGGCAATATGGCAGTGAATAAGAATGAGATACTGAATCTGGGCGGTGTAAATGAAATGGTGGATAAAGACAATGCCTATTTTATCAATCGGGTAGGTGCAGCCTATAAGTCTTTTTACGGATATGTCGCTGACGGACTGTTCAGAAGCCAGGAAGAAGCCGATGCTTATACGGAAAAATACGGAAATCCTTTCGGTAATGCATTTAAAGCAGGTGATATTAAATATAAAGATGTGAATGGGGATGGAAAGCTGACTTCAGCCGACCGTGATGTTGCCGGATCCGAACAGCCGAATGTGACTTTTGGTTTGAACCTGTCTGCTTCCTGGAAAAATTTCGATCTGTCTGTCTTTATGCAGGGAGCCTGTGGTGTATCGCGTTATTTCAATAATGAGGTATTCGGTGAATTTACCGGAGATAGTTCTCACCCTTCCACTGCCTGGTTTGATGCCTGGTCTCCGGAAAATCCGGATGGGACATTTCCTCGTGTTGCAGAGTCTGACCGTACTAACAGTACTCCTTCGAATTATTCGACCTTCTGGATATTCAAAACGAACTATCTGCGGATCAAAAATATCCAGTTCGGATATAATTTACCTGACAGTTGGTTGAAGGGAATAGGCATTTCACGTGCCAAGATTTATTATTCAGGAGAAAACCTGTTCAAGTTTGATAACCTGCCGGTTAATATCGATCCGGAAGCACCCTCGGGTCGTGGTTCTCATTATCCGCAGGTATGTACAAATTCAATCGGAGTTAATATAACCTTCTAATATTCACGAATTATGAAATCATTAAAATATTTATCTCTATCTTTAGTTGTGTGCGGAGCGGCATTAAGCTCCTGTGATGACTTTTTCGATACGAAACCATACGATCAGTTATCTCCGTCTACTTTCTGGCAGACAGAGGAAGATGTACAGAGTGCCGTTACTGCCTGCTATGATAAATGGAATGAGGCAAAAAATGGTTCGACAGATATTCTTTATGCCGACTGCCTTTCGGATATTGGTTTTAATTATAGTAATACAAGTTCATTAAAAGTAACCGGAAACGGTTCGATGACACAGGCGGCAACGGTGAATTATTATAGTTATGTAACCATCCGCCGTTGTAACACATTCCTGGAAAATGCAGAAAGTGTAACTTTTGCAGACGAGGCTGAAAAGAAAGATTTATTTGCTCAGGTGCGTACTATCAGAGCATATCGTTATTTTCATATGAATTTCTGGTATGGTGGTGTTCCTCTGATAACCGATCAACCGGAAACGTCTGCAGAAGCACAGGTTGAACGGGCTTCGGAAGAGACGGTGAAAAAGTTTGTTTATGACGAACTGGATGCCGCTATTCCTGACCTGAATGATAAACCGTCACAACGTGGTCGCATTGCCAAGGGTACGGCTTTGGCTATTAAGATGCGTGCTGCTCTGTATTGGGGGGATCTCGACCTGGCGATGAGTGCTGCCCGTGCTATTCAGAATCTGAACCAGTATGAATTGGATCCGAATTTTCAGGAGATGTTCAGCATAAAAGGACAAGGATCGAAAGAGATCATATACGCTATGCAGCATGTAAGCAATACATATGAATTTTCTAATATGATTCGTATGTTCAATAATCAGGATGGAGGCTGGGCTTCCATGGTACCGACGCAGAATCTGGTGGATATGTATGAAATGAAGTCCGGATTACGTCCGGAAGAGGAGGGATCAGGCTATGACCCAGTACATCCTTTTGCAAACAGAGATCCTCGGTTGGCTCTGACAATCCTCTATCCGGGAATGGATTGGATTGGTTCTGACGGAAAACAGCGTGTGATAAATACATTGGATAAATCGATCGACGGCAGCTCGAATGCCGATTATATGGATGCTGCCGATAATTCTTCCCGGACCGGTATGATCTGGGCTAAATATACGGTTCCTTTATCCCAGTATTCAGCCTCGCTGGATAATGAAAATACCTGTCCGATTTTGTTCCGTTATGCAGAAGTATTACTGACGATTGCTGAAATCGATATTGAGAAGAATGAAAATCTGGAGGAAGCGTATAGTATATTGGACCAGCTCAGGGCACGCTGCGGTCATGTCGCTGTAGACAGGGTAAAGTATAACACACAGGAAAAACTTCGTGAACTGGTTCGCCGCGAACGTTGTATCGAAATGGCAGGGGAAGGTTTACGTCGCGCAGACTTGTTACGTTGGAAAGATCAAAATGGAAAAATGCTGGCAGAAACCCGGTTGAACGGTACTTTATATCGTATGATAGGAACTGTCAATGTGAATGAGCCGGATCGTGATTTGCGGGCAACCGTTGATACTCCAACGGCATCCAATGAATCATTGCGGAAGATTGAAGACCGTGCATTCCGTACGCATAACCGATATTTACCGTTCCCGCAGGCAGAACTCGATAAAAATCCAAATTTAAAACAGAATGAAGGATATGAATAATAGCAGAAATATGAAAAGATTGTTGTTAAGTTTACTTTGTATATGTTTTTCCGTATTGGGTTTTGCTCAGGATCGCATTTCGATCAAACATGGTCCTTATCTTCAGAACCTCAAAGAAACGGAAGTTACGATCGTCTGGATGGCTAGTAAGCCATCCGTCGGGTGGGTGGAATTGGCTCCTGACGACGGTAGCGATTATTACCAGGAAGCCCGTCCGAAGTATTTCGACTCAACCAACGGGGTAAAAAATACTTCTTTGCTTCATGCGGTGAAAATAACCGGACTGACCCCGGGTACAAACTATCGTTATCGTGTTTATGCAGAGGAAGTTCTCAATCACCAGGGTGTTGAAATTATGTACGGGAAGGTGGCTGCAACAGATGTATACGGAGCCGATCCTCTGGTTTTTAAAACGAATGACCGGAATAAATCGGAGACATCATTCATTATGATCAATGATATTCACGGTCGTACGAGTGATATTCCCCAACTGTTGAAAGTTGCAGACTATAAGAATACCGATATGGTTATTTTTAATGGCGATATGTTGAGCCAGCTAAAGAATGAAGAAGAGCTTTTCACTGGCTTTATGGATGTTTCCATTGATATGTTTGCCAAAGAAACTCCGATGTATTATGCCCGTGGAAATCATGAGACTCGTGGTATATTTGCTGCTTCGTTTCAGCATTATTTCTCACCGAAGGAACCTCATCTGTATTTTCTTCTTCGTCAGGGACCGATCTGTTATATCTTCCTGGATACGGGAGAGGATAAGCCGGATTCAGATATTGAATATAGTGGCATAACTGATTATGACAACTATCGGACAGAACAGGCGAAATGGTTGGCTGAAGCTGTGAGATCAAAGGATTTTACGGAGGCAAAATACAGAGTGATCATTGCTCACATGCCTCCGTTGCCGGATAAAAGATTATGGCATGGACAAAAAGAAGTGTTGGAAAAATTTGTCCCGATTTTAAATGAGGCGAATGTCGATGTTATGTTATCCGGGCATTTACATCGTTATTTCAATAACAAACCTACTTCTTCGGTTAAATTTTCTGTCATAGATAATGCCCATAAAACGGTTGTAAAGGGTGTCACTAAGGACAATAAACTGGAATTAAAAGTAATGGATCTGGAAGGGAAAACGGTAGATCAGATCGTGTTGAATGCTAAATAAGGCGATCCTTTAAAAGAAAACTACCTGTTTATTATAAAAGTGGTAGAATGAAATCCCGGGCAATAGTAAGTTTATTATATATCCTACTATGCCCGGGTATTTTTTATTTCATATATTTGTGATTCAAAAAGGAAACGGGAAGCATGTTGGAGGAAAGAAAATTATTGAAAGAGTTAACCGAAGGATCAGAGTCTAGTTTTAACGCTCTGTACAATCTTTGGGGCGCCAGGCTTTACCGTTTTGCATTCTCTTATCTGAAATCGGACAGTGCAGCAAAGGATGTGGTGCAAGAAACGTTTGTGAAGATCTGGACGAACCGGGCCGGTATAAATCCGGATACATCCTTCAAGGCCTATTTGTTTACAATTTCCTATCATTTTTTATTGAAAGAGCTTCGCCGTCAATTGAATCATCCGCAAATGGAGAATTATCTGGAGATCAAAAAAGAAGTCGTTTCAGCGGAAGATGTAGAAGCTAAATATGATTTTGATCTTTTCCTGAAAGAATTAGAAACTGCCAAACAGAAGCTGACACCCCGCCAAAAAGAAATATTCACTCTGAATAAAGAATATAATCTTTCTATTACAGAGATAGCTTCCCGCTTATCTATAACGGAACAGGTTGTGCGTAACCAACTTTCAGCGGCATTGAAAGTATTGCGTAGAGAATTATCCAATTATTCCTACTTGTTTATATTATTCACGATATACTTCTGAGAAATATGTTTTATAGCATGCGAAAATGCATGTTATAAATGTAGCCTTTCGGGATATAACTCATAAACAAACGAAATCTCCGGTTTATGAGTACATCAGTATATAGAAATTTGAAAGATTGGTTAACGAAATATCAGGCTGAAAAAATAAGCCGAGAAGAATTTCGTGAACTCAGGCAGGAAATCAATAATCATTCGGATGAAGAACTTTTTCCTGTATTGCTCGATAGTTGGAATAGTTGGGATAATAACGAATGTTTATCGTCGGAAGATGCCCAAAGCCTATTGCTTCGTATCCGGCAAGAAATGAATGTAAAGCCTGTTCCCGGAATAAGAAAGTTGGCCTGGCGACAAATCGCAGCAGCTGTGGCCTTTTTACTAATGGGAAGCTTATCGGTCTATTTCTATGTTGATAACCGTGAAATTACTCAGTTAGCAGACCGGGTTATGGAAGTCAAAGTCGGAAAAGGAGAGCGGGTTTCAATCACTTTACCGGATGGAACGGCTGTTAAACTTAATTCTGAATCTGTGCTTTCGTATAAACAGGATTTTGGAAAAAAAGACCGCCGTGTGTCTCTTTCCGGGGAAGGATATTTCGATGTGCAGAAAGACATGCAAAAAAAATTCGTAGTGAATACCGAATTTATGGATATTGAAGTAACTGGTACTTCGTTCAATGTATATGCTTATTCCAATAAGGATATACTGGAAATGGCATTGGTGCAGGGTAGTGTGACTGTTTCTTCTGTCTGCCCGCCTTTTGAGAAAATGAATGTAGTTCCCAACGAGAAAGTTATTTATGATAAGAAAACGGGGATAATGATGAAAATAGGGACTTCGAATGTCTTGGAAACAGCCTGGGTAAGTAAAGAACTGGTGTTTAGGTCGGAACCGATGGATGCAGTATTGAAGAGAATAGGACGAAAATATGGTGTCTTTTTTGAAATCATGGATTCTTCACTTGTTAAGGATACCTATACCGGTGTGTTTGATAAGGAAGATATTGAAGAGGTCATAGATATATTGAAAGTACATTACGGTTTTGATTATAAAATAAAAGGGAGTGAAGTTCAAATTTTTGCGACAAATAAATGAAGTATTAACCTTAAAAAAATAAGAAAAATGAAAACATAAGAAAGAAAAAAATATCCGGAAAGCGGGCCGGCTCTCCGGATAAATCGTCGAATTCAGTTTCGCGAAGCTATGTGATAGCATAGCAGTAAAAAAACTAAAAGTCAACTTTAAATTTCTTATTATGAATGTAATTCAACACTTGATTAAGTTAAGATGTAAAAGTACGAATTTTTGTGTAACAAACTTGTTACTTGTACTAAGTTTTATCTTTTTAACAACTATACCAGCGAATGCGCAAACAGGTAATGTTAACTTGAAACTAAAGAATGTGACATTACCTCGTCTTTTTCAGGAAATAGAAAAGCAGTCAACTTACCGTTTCTCTTATCGGGATGCTGATCTTGTGGGAAAAGACCCTGTAACAGTTTCAGTGAAAGAACGATCACTGAAAAGTATATTAACTGATATTCTATCGAAACGAAATCTTCAATATCAGGTATCGGGCAATAAAATCCTGATAACCGTTTCTTCTGTGCAAACTCCGAAATCGACAGAAAAAAAAGAGGTTAGCGGAATTGTTGTTGATGAAAGGGGGGAACCTGTTATTGGTGTCAATATTTCGGAGAAGGGAACAACCAACGGAACTATTACGGATATGAATGGTCGATTCTCTTTTAAGGTAGGCGACAACAGTAGTTTACTCGTTTCCTATATTGGATATGACGGACAGGAAATATCTGTTAGAGGAAAGAATAGATTTAATATAACTCTGAAGGAGAATTTGCAGACTTTGGATGAAGTTGTCGTGATCGGCTATGGTACGCAATCACGTGAATTGCTGACGACATCTGTTTCGAAGGTCGATAATAAAGTACTGGAAAATGTGCCTTATGGTAACCTGGCTTCTGCTCTGCAAGGGGCGGTTTCCGGTGTGAGGGTACAAAGTACTTCCGGACAACCCGGTGAAGCTCCCCGTATTGTTGTACGTGGTGGTACTTCTATTCAGAATCCGGATGGGGCAGCTCCTTTGTATGTGGTCGACGGTATTACTCGTGACGAAATCAATCATTTGTCAAGCAATGATATCGAATCTATACAAGTATTGAAAGACGCTGCGTCTACTTCTATTTACGGAGCGAAGGGGTCGAACGGTGTTGTTATTGTAACCACTAAGTCAGCTAAGGCAGGTAAAGCATCGGTTTCGTATTCATATGACTTTACCATATCGACTATCGGAAAAAAATATAAAATGGCGAATGCCAAAGATTATCTGACTTTACATCGTACAGGTATGGTTATGCAGGATAAATTCCCGGATGCAACCAGCGAGTTGGGGCTGGCAAAAGGGTATGGTATAGGAAATAATTTGACAAATCAAACAGCGTTCACTACACAATATCTGAATGATTCGAACAGACATAAACTGAATGAGGGCTGGATAAGTATGCCGGATCCCATAGACCCCTCTCAAATGTTGATATTCCAAGATAATAAGATGTCAGATCTGGCTTATCGCACCGGCTTTTCCCATAATCATCATGCAGAAGTGAGTGGCAGCTCCGAACGGGCAAAATTTTTGGCTGGTATAGGTTATCTGAAGAACGAAGGTACTTTACGTGCAACGGATTATAATCGTTTTTCTTTCAATATTAATGGTGAAGTACAGGTGTTGGATAATTTGAATGTTACTGGAAGAGTGTATTACTCTAATACAAGAACTCATACGTCGCCTTTCAACTCTGCTGTTTCGTTTTATAGAAATGCCAGTTTGGCCCCGACTGCCAAGATTTATTTTGAGGACGGCTCGTATGCTCCTGGCTCGCAATGGGGGATGAGTAACCCATTGTATTCCATGTCAATTGCGAAATATACGGATAAGTCGGAGAACTATACATTCTCTTTGGGGGCAGATTGGACTATATTACCGGGGCTTTCCTTCAGACCTCAAATAGCTTTGTATAAAACAAATACGGAAAAGAATCGTTTTATGCCGGCATATTGGAATGGGCCGAACCAGCAAGTTAAAACAAGAGAGGCTTCTGCCAGCAATGATCAATGGTCGCATTATCAGGTGGATGCCGTATTGGATTATACGAAAACATTTTGGGAAGATCATCACTTTTCTGCTATGTTGGGATTAAATTATACCGAACGTATCATAGATTCGATCATGGCTGCGGGTAGAGGAGGCGCTACGGATAATATTACGACCGTGAACGGTATTGCTGAAAGAACTGTAGCTTCCAGTTCGAGTTCTACGCATAAGATGATGGGATATTTCGGTAGGGTTAATTACAATTACAAAAACAAATACTTGTTGTCTTTTAGTGCTCGTTATGATGGAGCCTCTAACTTGGGACGTAATAACAGATATGGATTCTTCCCGGGAATTTCGGGAGGTTGGCATATCGATCAGGAGACTTTTTATCCGGACGGGTTGAAGAAAATCGTGAAGGCTAAATTGCGTGCCAGCTATGGTGTGAACGGTAATATCAACGGACTTGCCGATTGGGCCGCCGATGGTAATTATAGCGTGGGACAGACATTCTTCGGTAATCCGGCTATCCGTATCAGCTATCCGGCAAACGATGATGTGAAATGGGAACGTTCGAAGACATTTGATATCGGCGGTGATTTTAAATTTTTGAACGGGCGATTGAATATTACGGCTGATTATTTCAGGAGGAAGACCGATCATTTGATTACAATGTTTACACTACCGCCGTCTACAGGTCTGGGGGACGTATATACTAATCTGGGAAGCTTGGAGAATAAAGGTGTGGAATTGGAAATTAATACCGAAATACTCCGCTTTGGAAAAGATGGCAGTTGGACGATCGGGTTTAACGCGTCGAGAGTGAAGAATAAGATTTTGGAATTACCGGAAAACGGTGTGGAAAACAACCGTATAGGAGGTGAATATGTATGGGATGTATCCAAAAAGCAATATACCTGGCAGGGAGGCTTGCAAGAAGGAGGAACTATGGGGGATATGTTCGGATATAAGCAATTGGGTGTTTATTCGACCGATGAACAGGCTGCCAAAGCTCCGGAAGACATGCTTATAACTATTGAAGACAGGACTAAATTCGGAGGTGATGTAAATTGGTTGGATGCCGACGGTGACGGTAAAATCGATTCGAAAGATCGGGTATATATGGGTAATCAATATCCGAAGTGGACGGGAGGAATTTCCAGTAATTTATCGTTTAGTGGCTTCGACTTCTATGTAAGGGCGGATTATACGGCCGGTCATACTATTTATAACTGGGCGAAAATGTTCTTGGATTACAGTTTGTTCGGTGACAACAATATGACGCAGGATGTAGTAAAGTATTCCTGGAAAAAGCAAGGGGATGTGACGGATTATCCTCGTTTCTACAGGGGTAATTTTACACAGTGTAATGCAACAGGAGCAAGACCCGGTTCGATGTATTATGAAAAGGGCAATTTTTTATGTTTCCGTGAGGTAACTCTTTCTTATTCTTTCTTACCTGAGATATTTAAAAAAGCGAGAATCAGTAATGTTCGTGTATCTGTCACTGGTAGTAACCTTTTATACCTTACGAGTTATAAAGGCCTGAACCCGGAGGATGGAGGAACCGACGACGGACGCTATGCAATGCCTAGAAACGTGACTTTTTCAGCTAATCTTACATTTTAAAAACATGACGTTATGAAAAATAGAATCAGAATAATTAGAAACGCGATAATAGCGGTCTTGTTTACTTCGTTGGTAAGTTGTAATGTTCTGGACGTGGAACTGCCAAGTGTAATCAGCGGTAATTCATTTTGGAAAACGGAAGAAGATGTTAAGGCCGCAATTCAGGGTATGTACACTTACTTGCGGGAGGTGGACGAAGAACTGTTTGTACTGGGGGAATCTCGTGCCGAAACTTCCGGTTTAAATGCTTCAGGCAGTAGCGGCGGATATGATATTTATTTTAATAATACGCTTACTTCTGCTACGGTCGGGGTTTCCTGGAAACCCTTTTATTCATTGATTAATTCGTGTAATCTGATAATTAAATATGCGGATGGTATCGATTTCAATTCCCAGGCGGATAAAAACTATTATTTGGCACAAGCTTATGTAATGAGGGCTTATGCTTATTATGTAATGGCTCGCTCCTGGGGAGACTTGATTATCCGTACGGAACCGGTTGAAGGGACAGACCCAAAAGTGCTTTATAAAGAGAGGTCGTCTGTCGAGGATGTATTTACTCTTATAAAAAGTGATATCGATAAATCGATTGAGTTGTTTGCGGATCATCCTAGCAGCGGTGCACCTGCCAGCGGGAGAATCTACTGGAATAAACCTGCCGCAAATGCTTTGAAGGGTGATGTTTATCTTTGGACGGGGAAACGTCTGAGTGAAGGAGAAAAGGATTTCACAATAGCATTGAATGCCCTGAAGGAAGTTAAACAACCGGGTGTTGATTTGATTACTGATTTTGGGAAAATTTTTGATGTGAGCAATAAGTTCAATTCAGAACTCCTGTTTTGTGCACATTACCAGAAAGACGAGAGAAATAATAATTTTTATTGGCATACATGGTTGATTCAAGCCGGAGTTCCGGGAAACATCGACGAAGAAACGAGAAATACACTTTTTCCTACAGGTAGCGGACAGTCGCTTACTGCACCGACGAGATTGTTGGTCGATTCTTATGATCCTGATGATACTCGGAAAGCAGGTACGCTGTATGAAATATATACTTATGGTGAGGACGGTAGCCGGGAATATTACCAAAGTGTGTGCATGAAAGGAAAAGGGTTGGTGGAAGCCGGGCAAAGGTACTTTATGAGTCATGTTATTCTTTACCGGTATGCGGATGTTCTGTTGATGATGGCAGAAGTGAAAAATGCCTTGGGTATGGATCCTTCCGATGAGATTAACCAGATAAGGAAAAGAGCTTATGGGGAGAACTTTGGTAAACATGTTTTTGTCAGTGGTTCAAAAGAATATAATGATGAAGTGATCCTAAAAGAACGCTTGTTGGAGTTTGCCTTTGAATGTAAAAGATGGTGGGATTTATTACGTTTTGATAAAGCGTTCGATTTGGTTCCGTCTCTTCAGAATAAGAAAGGAAAAGATTATCTGAAATTATTCCCTATAAGCGATGATTTGCTGAGTAAAGAGCCCATGGTAAAACAAAACCCGGGATACGATGACTGACCAATAATAGTAAAATTCTCAAATATAAATTGAGTACAAAATTTTATTATTGAAGTCTATATACAAAACAAATACTAAAAAGATGAGAATATTTCTAGTAATACTATTTGCCTTGTCCTGTTTTTCAGGCAATATGCTGGCAAAAGAGTTGAATAAACAGCCGGGTGTACGAAAAATAAAAGATGTGGTTGTATACGACGACCCGCAGTTTTATGTAGCATTTCCTTCTGTTGTAAAAAGCGGTGATGACTATCTGGTTGCTTTTCGTCGTGCACCCAACAGGGTTATGCTGGGAGAGCCATATCCGACACATACTGATTTGAATAGTTATTTAGTGATGGTCCGTTCCAAAGATGGTGAAACTTGGACAAAAAATCCCGAATTAATTTATGCACATCCTTTTGGCGGATCTCAGGACCCTTGTTTGTTAAAGCTGAGAGATGGGACGTTGCTTTGTACGAGTTATGGTTGGACACACCTCAGAGAAGATGCGATAGCGGAGTTGAAACAACCTGTTTACCATGAAGGAGGATGGATTGCCTTGGGCGGGTATATTATGCGTTCTTTTGATAATGGCAAGACATGGGAAGGACCGATTTATCCCACCGCAGTGAAAGATGGAATTTATAAAGATCCGATGGGAAATCCATTATCCGCCTATAACAGAGGTGCCTTATATGAAGGTAAAAGCGGAAGAATTTTCTGGGTAGTGGCAGCCATGGATGATTATCCGCTTACAAAAACATCCAATCATTTACTTTATTCGGATGACAAAGGGGTGACCTGGCAATACTCAAGTATCGTGGCGACTCATGAGAAATTTATATTTAATGAAGCTTCAGTCTATGAAACACCTAAAGGAGATATAGTTGCATTCATACGTACTGAGAATCCGGAAACACGGGCTTGCATCGCTCGCTCTACAGATGGTGGGAAAACGTTCAAATGGCAACCTATGGGTTTTTATGGACACCCACTGGCGGCTGTAAGGCTCCCGGACGATCGCGTGTTTCTGACATACGGTTACCGAGAGAAACCTTGTGGCGTACGGGCCAGAATCTTAAATGCAGAATGTACAGACTTTGCAACCGCAGAGGAAATAGTACTTCGTGATGATAACGGACCCGGTACAGATGTGGGCTATTCATGGCCGGTCGTACTTGATAATAACAGAGTGTTAGTCGTTTACTATATAACGAGAGACGACGGTCAGCGCTATATCGGAGGTACTATTTTAGAAGTAGACCCAAAGAAAAAGTAGCATATTGATTTTTTGCTTAAAATAAGAGGGGGAGAGGCCGACAGACCTCCCTCCGCTTTATAACTCCTAACATGTAAGATATAATTCAAAATGAAAAGATACTTTGTATATCTGTTTTTTTATTCTTTCATATCCTGCCATCTTTCAGGGGAAGATAAAGTATACAATTCCGGAATACATATTATACCGGAACCATTACAGCTGGAAGTTCGACAAGGCGTTTTTCCTATCAGCAACTCGACCACCCTATCACTGGAAAATGGTGATTGGGAAAAAGAAGCCTCTGTATTAATGAATAAGCTGGAAGAAGCAAGCGGATATAAACTCTCTTTTTCAGACAGCTCTTCCAATAATTGCATTAGACTCAAAACGAATGGAAACCTGGAAGAAGAAGGATACGAAATAGAAGTAGACGACAAACAGATATTACTTTCGGCTGCAACAGAAAAGGGCATGTTTTATGCCATACAGACATTATTCCAACTGTTACCGGCAGAAATCGAAAGTGCAAAACCCTTGAAAATGGGACTATCTGTTCCTGCTGTTAAAATCGCAGACCATCCACGTTTCAGTTACAGAGGAGTAATGATAGATGTGAGTCGCCATTTCTTTACCGTAGAAGAACTGAAAAAACAGATATCCGTGATGGCTATGCTTAAACTGAACCGCCTGCATTTGCATCTGACGGATAACCAGGGATGGCGTATTGCTATTGATAAGTATCCGCAACTGGTTGAATGTTCTGCCGTACAGGAAACCTATAATGAAGAGTTATACGGACCTTGTTATTATACAAAAGAAGATATAAAAGAACTGGTAGCCTATGCCGGTCGTCATCATATAGAGGTGATACCCGAGATAGAATTCCCGGGACACAGTTTGTCGGCCCTGGTTCCCTTCCCTGAATTGTCATGCAGTGGCGGACCTTTTAAAAGTGAACAGGTCTTTGGCTATGAAGAAAATGTTTTTTGTGTAGGTAACGACTCCGTGTTCACTTTTATGGAAAATGTATTGACGGAAATAGCCGAACTGTTTCCAGCCCGCTATTTGCACATCGGGGGAGATGAATGCGTTAAGAGGTATTGGCAAACATGCCCCCGTTGCCAGGCATTAGCAAAAAGGATGAACCTTCACCCTACTCCTGAGCACTCAGTGGAAGAGCAATTGCAAAGTTATGCCATCAAACGGATGGAGCGTTTTATTTCCGGTACATTGGGAAAACGGATGATCGGTTGGGAGGAAATTCTGGAAGGCGGACTGCCTGAAGATGCAACGGTAATGAGCTGGAAAGGTACCGAATGCGGAGCCAAGGCCGCAGCAACAGGCCACGACGTTGTTATGGCATCCATGGCCGACGGGCTTTACCTATGTGCTGCACAAGGCGCCGACGAAGTAGAACCGGCTGCCATGGGCGGACAGTCTTGCCTGAAAGACGTGTACGAATTTGAGCCGCTTCCAAAAGAGTTAGCTCCGGAAAAAAGAAAACATGTAATTGGTACCCAGGCTTGCTTATGGAGTGAATGGACACCCTCCGGAGAACTATTGGAATACATGCTTTATCCACGAACCGTGGCTTTGGCGGAAACAGCCTGGACAACACCCGAAAAGAAAAACTGGGACGACTTCTTGCGCCGTCTGGAGAACATGCAGGTCCGTCTGGATTTGAAAGGTATCAATTACCACATTCCGCTTCCGGAAGGAGAGTTGACGACCAACAAAGTCTTTACCGGAGATTCTGTTATTCTGGAATTTAAGAACAGCCGTTCGCTGCCCATGGTTTATACGGTAGACGGAACAACTCCCAACATGTACGCCCCCTCTTTGCCGGAACGATTGGTGCTGCACCAGCCGTGTACACTAAAAGTCTGTACCAAGACAGCAAACGGCAAACTCAGTCCGATACGCACCATAAACATTGAAAAGCAAACACCTATACCCGCAATTCAAAATACATGTAACGGACAAATCCACCTTCAGCTGGCAAACGGCCTTTTTAAAGATCATAGCGACTATACAAAAGCCGTATATGAAAAAGATACGATAATAAACTCTTTTGCTGTATATAATAAAGACAAATTCGATTTCAAAACACCCGGATTGGCATGCTATTCCGGCGAAATCGAAGTACCGGAGACGGGCATTTACACTTTTAAATCTAATGCGGATGAGTTGTGGATTGCAGGTAAACTATTAATTTACAATCCCACCTCTTCCCGCTTTTACGAGAAAAAGACGCAAATCGCCCTCGAAAAAGGACTTCATTCCTTCGCCCTGCTGTTTTCCAACCGCCTGAAAGAAGGATTTGCCTCCTGCTGGTACCCCATCGATTTTCAATACCTTCCGCCTTCCGGTGGCGAGTGGATAAAAAGTAATTAAAATTTTGTACAAACCATGAAGCACATATATAAACTATTATTGGTAGCTACCCTGTTGGGAAGTTGCCAAACCGACGGAAATCAAACAGATTTGAATGTAGACAGAAATACGAACGAACTCTTTCTGAATACAACTCCCCATAAAAAAATGATCGTCGACGTCGACATGTGTACCGATGTAGACGACGCTTGCGCCGTACGGATCGCAACAGCACTCGATGACGACGGCGTCATTGACCTACAAGGAATAGCCTTTTCCGTAAATGGCCCCAATAACCTCGATGCCTTACGTGGTTTTCTGCTTCACGAAGGCAAGCCTGATGTATTGATAGGAAAAAGCGCGGTAGCCAACGAACCAGAAGAATCACCCTACTGGGATCTGATGGCCGAATATAGTGATGGCAAGGTGAATGCCTACGAAGCTGTAAAAATGTACCGCAAAATACTCTCCGAGAGCGATACCCCGGTCGATATCGTTACAACCGGCTACACCACCAACATCGAGTACCTTTTGAAAAGTGAACCTGACGAATACTCCGATCTTACAGGTCTGGAACTTGTCAAAAGAAAATGCGGACAACTCTACGTCGTAGGCGCAACCTATCCGGAAGGGCGTTGCAACAACATCTGGTTTGCCCCGGCAGCTCGGACGGCGGCAGATTATATCAGCAAGCATTGGCCCTATCCGATACTTTTTTTCACCAATAATGTAGGCGGATTGCTCGTATGCGGCGCCGGGTTGCAACAGGTAGATATCGACCGCAAAGACATTGTAACCCGCGCCTTATACGCATTCGGAACCGATGCCGGACGGCTTGCTTGGGACCCTTTCGGCGTATGGTGTGCCGGATATGCCTGCAGTAAAATCAATCGGCTGGGTTTCAAACGAGTAAATATATTCATAGATACCCAAACGGGTCGTAATACATTTGCCGATGCAACCGACGGAAAGCATTTCGTTATCTATCCGCTATGCGATAATAAGAACTATTATAATGCCATGATGGATCACCTGTTAATCAAAAAAGCCAAACTTTAATTGCTGACCGGATTATTTAATACCCATTTTTTAATAAATAAAAGAATATGGAAAAGATAAACAGACGACAGTTCATAAGCCAGTTCGGACTGGCCACGACAGCCATGTGTATTTCGCCACGCTTCGCATTCGCCCAGCCACTCGGTTCGGACAAGAAAATCCGTCTGGGCGTAGTTGGAGGTAACTTCGGTTTAGGTTTTTTCTTCCACGAACACCCCAACTGCATTGTTGAGGCAGTGAGCGATTTGGATACCCAAAGAAGAAACAAACTGATGGAAGTTTACCAATGTAAAAAGTCTTACGAATCACTGGAGAAATTGCTCCGCGATCCGAAAGTCGAAGCCGTAGCCCTGTTTACCCCGGCACCCGACCATGTGCGCCACACGATTCAGTGTCTCAAGGCCGGCAAACATGTGCTCTGCGCGGTTCCTGCCGCCATGACCGAAGAAGAATGCTATCAGTTGCTTGAAGCCGTGAAACGTTCCGGACTCACTTACATGATGGCTGAAACGACCACTTATCGCGAAGAAACCATGATGGCGCAGGAATTCTATCGCGCAGGCAAGTTCGGAAACATCTTCAGTAGTGCGGCCCAGTACTATCATCCCGGTTTGGAAACCTTGTATTTCGACGCCGACAAGAAACCTACCTGGCGACATGGCCTTCCCCCTATGCTATACCCTACGCATGTTACTTCTTTCCTTATCGCTGTCACCGGAGAAAGGTTGACAAGCGTAACCTGCAACGGTTGGGGCGACGGGAGCCCGATATTGAACAACAACCCTTTCAATAACCCCTTCTGGAATGAAACCGCACTCTTCCGTACTGACAAGGGTAACTCCTTCATGGGCGAGGTATGCTGGCGAGGCGCATTGGTAGGTGTTGAGAGAGGTGAATGGCATGGCGACAAAATGAGTTACTATTCTGAATATAAAGGCCTGGGTTCACATCAGGTAGTCTCCAGCGAAATGCAAGGTAAAGACGAAGGTGGATTCGTTGTCGACGAACCCGAAATGCACTTTGTCGAAATGAAGCCCTGGTGGAAGACCGACTTGCCGGGAAAGATCAGCCATATCAGTGGACACGGTAACTCGCATTGTTTTATTACCCACGAGTTTATTAGCTCGCTTGTAGAAAACCGCAAGCCTGGAGTCGACGTACATGAGGCGCTGGCTTATACAATTCCCGGTATCATTGCCCACAAATCGGCCATGCACGACGGCGAATTATTGAAAATACCGGTATTCGATTAAACAGTTCCACATTTATAAACTATACCCTGAGCAATACATTTTTTCATGCTATAGAATTGTGTGATAACTGATGCAACCGGTCTGTGACAGATCGGCTGCATTCTTGTATATTCTGTCTCCAGTGATGCCCCACTCATAAGGAATGGTGTAATATTATAGGTAGTTCCCCGAATTATTTCCTCTATTGGAAATAAAATCCGGAAAATTTCAGTAAGGAATTGAGTACAAATTTTTAATATTAAAGTCTATATAATAAATAAAGGAAAATGAGCGACCAGATGCACATAGATGATCTATGGAAGCGCTTTCTTAAAGGCGACGACCGAGCATATACAGAGTTGTATAACCTGTATATAGACGATTTGTTCGCTTACGGCATGCACTTTACCACCAACCGTGAGGCGGTTAAAGATTGTATTCAGGAGGTTTTTATCTCTCTTTATAAAGATCGTTCCAAACAAAGGAAAGTAAATAATATAAAAAGCTATCTCTTTGTTTCGTTGAAAAACGAATTGTTCGATCTGTTCAAAAAAAGTATGGAATATTATCAGATAGAGACAATAGAGCCTGTTTTTCAAACGGAATATTCCGTAGAAGATCAGTTTCTGAAAAATGAGACTGCTAGTAATAATGTTGCCAGGGTGAAAAAACTTTTGCAGGTCTTATCACCCAAGCAAAACGAAGTGATCTATTATCGCTATGTAGAAGAAATGACGTATGATGAAATAGGGGAACTTATGCACATGAACAATCAATCTGTACGTAACCTGGTTCATCGCTCTATCCAGAAGATAAGGGAACTCATGCACAATGATATATTCGTTCGTTTTTGATAAATTGATTATTGGATTAACAAGATGGAGAAGAAATATAAGACATATACAGTAGATGAATTATTGCAGGATGATTATTTCATATCGTCTATCTTGCATCCTACGCAGGAGAGCCGCGAGTTTTGGGATTTTCTGATACAAAGCGGTAACCTGTCGGCACAGGATTTTGAAGAAGCGGCTTTTTTTATCGAGGTAGTACATTCCCCGAAAGAAAAACTCCTTCGTAAAGAAAAAGAAGCATTATGGAGCAAAATAGAAATAGAAAATAAAAGTTCGCTGAAGAAAAAAATACGGACACTTTATGCCGCCTGCTTCTCGGCCGTAGCATGTGTTTTCATTTTGCTGGGCGTATCATTTTATTTCTTTTATGAAAGCAATCAGCAGGGAGATGATGTAATCGATATGATTGCCGCCTTGAAAAAAAATCCGGATGTACAACCCGGATCAGATATTCGTTTGGTGTTGTCGAAAGACAAACAGGTAACATTTGAAGAAGACAATACAGATGTGAAATATGACGATAAAGGAGAAATAAAGGTCAATTCCCAAACGGTAATGGAGGGAGGAGATAAGGATAAAAAGGTAGGCGGCGATAAAGAAGAAAAAGAGGCGACTGTTACCTATAACCAGTTGATCGTGCCTAAAGGTAAACATTCCACCCTGTTACTGTCTGACGGCACAAAGCTTTGGGTCAATGCCGGGTCGCATGTCATATTCCCTGTATCGTTCAAAGGCAATAAAAGAGAGATATACGTGGATGGCGAAGTCTTTTTGGACGTAACCCGTAACGAGGACAATCCTTTTGTCGTGAAAACAGACCGGATGGCAGTCGAGGTGTTGGGAACCTCCTTTAATATCAAGTCGTATGGCCATGAAGATACGGATGATGTCGTATTGGTGACAGGTTCCGTTCATGTTCGTACGGAAACGGGCCGGAAAGCCGAGTTGATTCCCAATCAACGATTCCGGTGTACATCGATCGGCGATGTGGATATTCAGACTGTAGATGTATATGATTATATATCCTGGAAAGACGGTTTGTTGCAATATAAAAAAGAACGTCTATCCGTCATATTGCAGCGATTGTCGGATTATTATGGAAAACCGATCCGATGGGAGCCGGAATTGGAACGCCTGACTTGTTCGGGTAAACTGGATTTGAAGGATGATATGGAGAAAGTACTGAACGGATTGACCAGGATGATCCCCGTAAAATTCGTGAAACAAGATGATTGCTACTATTTTAGCGTAACCCCCTTAAACAGCAAGCCTATGGAGTAAAGAGCATAAAAAAACCGGATAACATACCCCTACATTATCCGGCATAATTCAAATTGAAAATTTCACAGAGTATCAACTTAAATCAATACAAATGTATGATAAATAAATTGAAAGGCAACAATACGTATGCCGTTTTTAGTAGATTCATTCGGATTATGAAACTGATAAACCTATTCTTCATAGCGGGGATATGCTTTGCGAATGCCGCAAGCAGTTATTCGCAGTCCACTTTGTTAACCTTGGAAGCAGACAACAATACCCTGGAGGAAGTATTCAAAATGATAGAAAAAAATAGCGAGTATGTTTTTTTCTATAGTGACAAGGCAGTTAACCTAAAGAAAAAAGTCAGTATTAATGTGAAAGATCAGACGATCGACAAAATACTTGATCAAGTGTTGCAACAAACCGGAAACGCTTATTCGATCGACGACCGTCAGGTGTTCATCGGCGCTGCAACAAAAAACAAGTCGAATACCGTCCAACTGCCCGTGGTTGCGCAAGTAGAGCGCATCGATGTGACAGGCGTTGTCAAAGATAAAACAGGGGAACCTGTTATCGGAGCAACTGTTGTGGAAAAAGAAAATCCGACGCATGGAACCATTACCGACCTGGACGGCCGTTTTGAGTTACGTAATGTACCTAAAAATGCCGTATTGCAGTTCTCTTTTGTGGGTATGAAAGCACGCGAAGTGGGAGTGAACGGAAAAACGATGTTGAATGTCATATTGGAATCGAGTACGGTCTTGGATGAAGTCGTTGTAGTCGGATATGGTACACAGTCAAGGGCTACATTGACTACTTCTGTCTCCAAGATGGATACGAAAGCGCTCGAGAGTGTACCTTATGCAAACCTCGTATCAGCGCTGCAAGGAACTGTGTCCGGTGTCAGAGTACAGACAACTACCGGACAGCCGGGTGCAAGTCCCCGTATTATCGTGCGTGGTGGTACCTCTATTAATAGTCCCGATGGCGCCGAGCCGATCTATATCGTGGACGGCGTGATTCGTAACGACATTGATGGTGTCAATTCGGATGATATCGAATCTATGCAGGTGCTGAAAGATGCTGCATCCACAGCCATATATGGTGCACGCGGATCAAACGGTGTTGTTTTAATTACAACGAAAACAGGTAAAGCCGGGAAAACCAGTATCACTTATAAATACGACCTTACACTTTCCAAAGTAGGAAAGAGATATGATATGGCATCTGCCCGCGACTACATTTATTATGGCAGAATAGGGACCCAGGTGGCTGATCAAAGATGGGGATTCGGTTTGAGCAACCTTTATACGGCTTCCGGATTCGGTACAGGAAATGATTTGACAGCGAATACAACCTATACAACGCAATATCTGACTCCGGAAAACCAGCATAAATTGAATGAAGGATGGGAAAGTATGCCTGACCCGATTGATCCGTCGAAAACCATCATCTTCAAGGAGACAGACTGGCAGGACGTATTGTTTCGCACGGGTGTTTCTCACAATCATAATGTCAACATTTCTGGTGGTTCCGAAACAGCTACTTTCAATGCCAGTGCAGGCTACATGACGAATGACGGTACTGTTATCACTACCCATTATGACCGGTTGACGTTCAACCTGGGAGGTGAAGTGAAGATTCGTCCTAACCTGAAGGTCGGCGGACGTGCTTCCTACAGCAAATATACTAATAACGGCATTAATGAAACAAGTATATTTGCCCGTGCCATCGGACAGGCGCCGACAACGAAATACACCTTCGAAGACGGTACGTTGGCTCCCGGTAACAGAGGTGCTGGTAATCCCGCTTATCATTTGCATAAAAATACGAGTAAGAATAGTGATGAGAACATTACTTTCATTTTCGATGCTAACTGGGAAATTATTCCGGGTTTGACATTCACACCGACGTTCTCTATCTGGAAAGAATCTGAAGATAAATATAGCTTTACACCCTCTTACCTGGATGGTGTGAACCGCCTCAATACTGTGCGCCCAGCTAGTGCCAGTTATTCTAAATGGTGGCAGACACAGGCAGATGCCGTATTGTCATACAATAAAGATTTTAAAGATCATCATTTGAACGTCATGGCTGGTTATTCCTACTATTTCAAGTCCAGCTATGGTATGTCGGCCAGTGGAGAAGGTGCGTTAACCGACTTGATCCCGACTTTGAATGCGGTTTCCAAATATACTCACATGAGCAGTAACTTGTCAAAGCAGATCATGTTGGGTTATTTCGGAAGAATCAATTACAACTACAAACAGCGCTATCTGCTGTCTGTGAATGCCCGTTACGATGCCTCTTCCATGTTGGGACGCGAACATAAATGGGGCTTTTTCCCCGGGGTGTCTGTCGGATGGAACATCCATGAAGAAAATTTCTGGAGAGATATGAATGCCGAAGATTTCCGTTTGAAATTGAGAGGTAGTTACGGTGTCAATGGTAATATTACCGGTATGGGACCGTATACGGCACAGGGTGAATATGCCGTAGGAGGCGGAAAGTATATGGGGGTAAACGCTATCCAGAACACCGTTCTCCCCAATGAAGACTTGCAATGGGAAGAGTCCAAAACGTTCGATTTCGGTATAGACTTGGGACTGTTTGATCAACGGGTGGATATTATCTTCGATTATTTTAATCGTAATACCGATAATTTGATTACGCAGTTGCCTATGCCCATGTCGTCGGGTTTCAATGTGATTACCACGAACTATGGTAGCTTGAACAACCGAGGAGTCGAAGTCGAAGTTAAGGTGCAAGTGATGCCTAAACGCTCCGAATTGCAGTGGGAGCTAGGATTTAACGCCTCCCATGTAAAAACCAAAATTCGTAAACTGCCCGAAAACGGAGTGGAAAGGAACAGAGTCGGTGGTTATTATGCTTGGAACCCGGAAATCAATGACTACGATTGGGTAGGAGGCCTTCAGGAAGGTGGTAGAATCGGTGACCTCTTTGCTTGGAAGTCGTTGGGAATATATGCAACCGATGAGGAAGCGAAGGCCGACCCAGTGATTGATATGATGGACCCGTATGAAGACAAGACCAAATTCGGAGGCGATACCCGCTGGTATGACGCCGATGGTAATGGCGAAATCAATGAGAAAGATATTTGTTACATGGGAAATACTTATCCGAAATGGACGGGCGGTATTTCTAGCTCATGGAGCTATAAGAATTTCGACTTGTATCTGCGTATGGACTATATGACCGGACATACCATCTTTAACGAACAGAAGATCTTCCTTTGCGGGCAGTGGGCAGGCAATCTCAATATGCCGCAGGAAATGATCGACAAGAGTTGGAAGAAGCAAGGCGATATTGCCGAACGCCCTATTTATATACCCAATGAGGATTACAACCTCTGGAGAGGCGGCGACTGGTATGGAGAGGGGATGATGAACTCTGAATTTTATGAATCAGGCAATTTTCTTTGTATCAGAGAATTAACCCTGGGGTATAGATTGCCGCTTACAGGAGTCATGAATAAGATATTCACGAACTTGAAGGTGAACGTGACCGGAAATAACCTCCATTATTTCACGAAGTACACGGGTGCAAATCCTGAATTCGGAGGAAAAGATGCAGGACGTTATCCGCTTCCCAGAAATGTGATTTTCGGCGTATCAGCTACATTTTAATTTAATTTCGTAAAACTCGATAAGTTATGAATAAGTATAGTCATTTATTTATATGCCTGTTTGTTCTGTTGTTTGGCTCGTCTTGTGGCGACCTTTTGAACCAGAAGCCGGTGAGCTCTATTACAAACGAGTCTTTTTGGACGAATGAAAGTGATGCAACAGGGGTCTTGACGGGAGCGTATATACAGCTAAGGTCGATGACCTGCGACCAGTTGTTTACCCTGGGGGAATCCAGAAGCGAAGTCGTCACGAAGGCTGTAACCGGCGATATCTACGAGCGATATTACAAAAATACATTGAGTCAGGAGTTGCCGGGCCCCGATTGGTCTACGCTCTATAGCACTGTCAATACGGCGAATTTGCTGATTAAGTACATCCCGCGTATCGATGCTACTGAAATGTCAAGGAATAACTTGTTGGCAGAAGCTTATACGCTGCGTGCTTATCTCTATTTCGTGCTGGTAAGAACGTGGGGCGGGGTGCCGCTTCGAGTGGAACCGACCGAAGGATACAACCCTGAAACCGTACAAAAAGGACGGGCTACGGAAGAAGAAGTGTTCCGCTTGATAAAAGAGGACTTGGATAATGCGATCGCTTTGTATCACGACAATACCTTCTGGGCTTCCAGAAACCGCTTCTCCAAACCGTGCGCCAATGCGTTGAAGGCCGACGTTTATTTGTGGACTGCCAAACGATGCGGCGGAGGGAATGCCGATCTGGAGACTGCTTTGGCGGCTTGCAACGAGGTACAACAGGCGGATGTGATGTTGCTTTCTAATTTCGGCGACTTGTTTGAATATAATAATAAGTGCAATGATGAAGTTATCATGTCAGTGGCAAATGATATTTATGATGGGGGCGACAACTACTTTAAGGACAACTATTCCGGTATAGACGGTAGCTCGACAGATCCGGTAGACGGGGAGGTGATTGGCACCGGAACGAACGGTATGGCTTGGACGGTAAGCGATTTGGTGAAAAATCAATTTATGGAAGATGACTCTAGAAAAGCTCCTTCTTTTACCGATGGCTTGAGAGGGGGGGAGAACGGAGAGATCGAGTATCCGGCTTTAATCCGTAAGGGACGCGGTATCGTACAAAATGGACATAGGTATTTCAGAAACGATTTCGTTTTATATCGTTTGGCAGACGTACTGCTCATGAAGGCGGAAGCCAAGAATGCACTGGGACAGGACCCGTCTGAGGAAATGAACCTGATCAGAAAAAGAGCATATGGTGATAATTTTGAAAAACACATCTTTGTGAGCCGATCTAAAGAATTGAATGACGAAGAGATTCTGAAAGAAAGGTTGCTTGAATTGGTTTTTGAAGGAAAAAGATGGTGGGACCTCGTACGATTCGGAAAAGCTTTTGATATAGTACCTTCATTAAATAATAAAAAAGGACAGGATCATATGCTGTTATGGCCCCTTAGCCTGAACGTATTGACGCGTGAACCGCAAGTCGGACAAACTCCTGGCTGGGGTGACTGATTCTCATAAAAATAGAATATAGGGATGAGATATTTACTTGTTAGTGTAATAATAAGTATTGGTATTGGTCTGTTTGGTTGTAAACAAGAACAGAATGCTGGGGAAAATACATCACTTCCCCAGCATGTTCAAGTACGAAACGTGATTATTGATGCCGATACGGATAATGAACTGGATGACTTGCTTGCAATTGCTGCTGCTTTGAAGTCGCCTAAGCTGGAAGTCATCGGAATGACTGCTGTGCAATGGGATGGAAGGAATAATACGGTGCGGGAAGGACATGATCCTTGGTGGAATGACAATTCTGCCTATACCAGTTGGCTGATGAACGCTGTATTGGTGCAATTATTAGACCGGACAGACCTCCCGTTGCCAATGGGAAATGAGAGGAAGATCGTTTATAAAAAAGGTGGTTCTGAAAACAAACCGCGGGAAAGTGAGGCTGTGGATTTCATTATCCGCAAAGCACTCGATCTGCCTCAGGGAGAAAAATTAACGATCATCAGTACCGGTGCTCTTACGAATGTGGCATCTGCTGTAATGGTGAAGCCTGAAATCGCGAAAAAGATTGTGCTTTACTGGCTTGGGCAAACGTATGATTATGAAAAGGATCTATGGATAGGCGAACATGAATTTAATGTGTCTAATGATTTGGATGCCTTTGATCTTCTTTGTGATGCAGAAGATTTGGAATTTCATATAATGCCTAATAACGTAAGCGGATTACTGCGCTTTCATAACGCTCATTCGATCAATAAGCTTGAAAAAGTGGAAGGTATAGGTACTTTTATAGCGGATCGGTGGAGAAAGAGAATCGGAGACAATATGACTTCTTCCTGGACTATGTGGGACGTAGCTCTTATTTATGCGATTACAAATCCGGAATGGGCGGAAGAAAAGAAGGTCGATACCCCTCCGGGCACTGTAAAAAGAAAGGTCGATATATATACGAATATCGATGCTGAAAAAATGGAGAATGAGTTTTGGAATGCTTTCGGTTGTAATGTACCTCAGGGACAGCCAGCACTGCCACAGATACGGAAAATAAAAGATGTGGTTATTTATGAAGATTCTAAATTTCATGCAACATTTCCTTCGGCGGTGAAGATAGGCCCCAATAATTATACGGTAGCATTCCGGCGTGCACCGGACAGAAGAATCTTCGGTGAACCAGGGAATGCGCATGTCGATCCTAACAGCTATTTAGTACAGGTTCATTCGAGTGATGGTGAAAACTGGACGAAAGACCCGGAGTTAATCTACGCCCATCCTTTTGGTGGTTCACAGGATCCTTGTTTACTGAAATTAAAGGACGGAACTTTGCTTTGTGCCAGTTACGGCTGGGCTTTTTCCTCTCAGGAGGGGATAGACAATTTAGGAAAACCGGTTTTGCATGAGAGTTGGCATGGAGGCGAAATAGCATTTTTAGGAGGATATATCTTGCGCTCTTTTGATAAGGGGAAAACATGGGAAGATCCGATTATTCCTCCGACGCTGGATTCGGAAATTTATATCAGTGCAACGGGAGAGCCTCTGCCAACTTATAACAGAGGGGCTATGTGCGAAGGTAAAAACGGTAAGATTTATTGGATTGTGGCAGGTCATGATCCTGCCCCGTCAGGAAAAACCAGTAATCATTTGCTTGTATCTGAGGACAAAGGCGAAACCTGGCAGTATTCCGGACTGGTTGCTACCGATGATAGTGTTGCATTCAATGAAGCTTCCGTCTATGAAACACCGAAGGGAGATATAGTCGGTTTTCTGCGGACTACTTTGTATGATCATGCATGTATTGCCAGGTCGACCGATGGAGGGAAGACTTTTAAATGGAAATCAATGCATTTCCAGGGGCATCCTTTGGCGGCTCTGAGGCTCCCTGACAATCGTGTGTTGCTGACGTATGGCTATCGTCACAAGCCTTTTGGCATCCGGGCAAGAATTTTGAATGCAGAATGTACGGATTATGCCATTTCCGAAGAATTTATACTTCGTGATGATGGTTGTGGACCGGATTTAGGTTATCCTTGGCCGATTATGTTGGAAGATAATAGAGTTCTTGTGGTTTATTATTATAATAAAAATGGCCATCGTAATATTGAAGGAACCATTTTGGAAATAGACTGTAAAAAATAGAGAAATATATACCTTTAAATTCTGAGATCATGTAAAAGAACGCAGACAGAACAGATGACGCAGATAAACGCAAATTTATTTTATTAAATAACTTTGCCGTAATCTGCGCTCTGTCTGCCTTAATATCAATTACCTTTCGGCAGTGAGTGGATAAAAAATGAAATACGAGATGAAAGATAAATTTAAAATAATTTTGTTGGTCATCTTTTTGACCGGTTGTAAGACATACGAGAATCGGCAGGAAGACAGAAACATGGATGAGTTGTATCTGAATACCGCTCTCGGAAAGGAAATGATATTGGATGTCGACATGTGTACGGATGTGGATGATGTCTGTGCGGTAAGGATTGCAACGGCTCTTGATGATGATGGCACTATTGACTTAAAAGGTATTGCATATTCAATAGTCGGAAAGAATAATCTGGAAGCATTGAGAGGTTTCCTGTTATATGAAAATAAACCGGATGTATTGATTGGAAAAAGTATGGCAAACAATCCGGATGAATCCCCTTATTGGGATCTGATGGCAGCGTATAACGATGGTAAGGTAAATGCGTATGAAGCTGTAAAAATGTATAGAAAGATATTGTCTGAAAGTAATACGCCTGTGGATATTGTCACTACCGGATATACGACAAATATAGAAGCCCTGCTGAAAAGCCAACCGGATGAATATTCTGATTTGCCGGGGCTTGAGTTAGTAAAACAAAAATGCGGACAGTTGTATATCGTCGGTGGAACTTATCCGGAAGGGCGTTGTAACAACTTCTTCTTTACTAAAGAAGCCAGATTAGCTATTGATTATGTAAGTAAGACCTGGCCTTATCCGATACTCTTTTTTACAAATGAAGTGGGGGGAATACTCAGATGCGGTGGTCAATTACAAGCTGTGGATATAGATAACAGTGATATTGTAACTCGTTCGTTGGTAGCGTTCGGAACCCAAAACGGTCGTCATGCTTGGGACCCTTTTGGTGTATGGTGCGCCGGATATGCTTGTGGTAAAATCAATCGGTTAGGTTTTAAACGTGTAAATATAGCTATAGATACTGAAACGGGACGTAATACATTTACAGATGCCGCCGATGGAAAACATTTTGTGATATATCGGTTATGCGATGATGACAATTATTATAATACCATGATGGATCATTTACTAATAAGAAAAGCCAAACTTTAATTGTTACCGAAATCGTTTAATACTCTTTAAAACACATCAATGATTGAATTTTGTAATAACGTGACTTAATAAAATAGTAGTATGAAAAACGTAAAAAAATGGTTGGTACTAAGTATTTGTGTATTGGCCACAACTTCTTTATTTGGCCAACAGGCAGTAGACTGGGCCAATTTCGAACGGTATGCAGAACAGAACAAGACTGTAAAAACACCTTCGAAGGTAGTATTTATAGGAAATTCAATTACCGAAGGTTGGTGGTATGCCGATTCGCTGTTCTTTAAGAAGAATGAGTTTATAGCCAGAGGAATCAGCGGACAGGTCACATCTCAAATGTTGGTTCGCTTCCGTAAAGATGTGATCGACCTTAAACCTAAAGCGGTAGTAATCCTTGCCGGAGCTAACGACATTGCGGAAAATAACGGTTATATCTCTTTGGAGAATATCAAGGGAAATATTGTTTCTATGATTGAATTGGCAAAACTTCATAAGATAGATGTGATTCTTTGTTCTGTTTTGCCTGCTTATGACTTTAGTTGGCATAAGGGATTGGAGCCGGCGGAAAAAATTATCGAGCTGAATAAAATGCTTAAAGCGTATGCAAACCGTAATAGAATTACCTATGTAGATTATCACTCTAAAATGGCAGACGAACGGAACGGATTACCTGAAAAGTATTCCGGAGATGGGGTACATCCTAATGCGGAAGGATATAAGGTCATGGAAAATATACTTTTGCCAGTGTTAAAACGGTACTAATGTTGTTCTCTAAAAAAGCATTTTTTTAGAATTTATCCATAACTGCTAAAATGAAGGTGGAGGATGTGACTATTTGGGCACATCCTCTTTATTTTCTTTTGGAAACCTTATATTTGCATTTATTTTAATATTTTATATGGAACGCTTTGCCGCAATAGATTTTGAGACCGCCAATGGGAAACGCTGTAGTGTATGTAGTGTCGGGGTTGTCATTGTAGAAGACAATCAGGTTATCGACCAGGCATATAGTTTGATCCGTCCGTATCCCAATTATTATACCCAGTGGACCACTGCTGTTCATGGCCTGACACCGGAAGATACAAACGAGGCTCCTGACTTTGAAGAAGTCTGGGCGAAGATAGCACCGAAGATTGCGGATCTGCCTCTGGTCGCTCATAACAGTCCTTTCGATGAAGGATGCCTGAAAGCCGCCCATATGGCCTATGAACTGGCTTATCCCAAATACCAGTTCTATTGTACCTGCCGGCTATCCCGAAAGATGTACCCTTTTCTGGTCAACCACCAGCTGCATACCGTAGCAGCCTATTGCGGTTATGACCTGACGAATCATCATCATGCGATGGCAGATGCTTATGCCTGTGCACATATCGCTGTAGCAATGATGCGTGAGAAAGGTGCCAATAATTTGCAAGAACTATTATTGTCCTGTTCTAAAAGAAGTTGACAAAGGAATATTTGCTGTTTAGAAGGAAAAAGCTTACATTCATCAAATAAATTTTATTCTATCTCAATTTGAAGGTAGTTTTGAGAGCTTTTGATATTCTAACGTAAATAAAATATGATGTATTGTTTACAGAAATGGATTTCACCTGTAATATTAGCTGTTATATGCCAACAGGCAATACGGTTGGTAACCGATATTTCTATAGATAATACTTTTTGGGTTACACCTTCACAACATCTGAGAGAACTAATAATTAGTCCTCCTTTTTTTTATTTAATTGACAGGGGATTGTATCTGCTCTTTGTAAAAAGAAGTACAAATAAAAAAGGGTGGAAAGATATTGTAAAAGAATATGGGTTGGCTGCTATTTACTTTTCTATATGCATTATTATTACTGTTTTTATTATACATATTTTATTGAGTCTGCCGGATTACTTTAGAGATTATGTAATTGCAGTAATGGTCTGTGTACCGATTTTGTTGTTTTATTTTACATTGATACGGAATGAGTATAATAGAAGAAAGGTTGACGAGCAGAACTTTGAATTGGAAAGGGTAAAAGCTGCTCAGCTTGAAACAGAGATGAAGTTCCTGAAAGCCCAGTATCATCCGCATTTTTTGTTTAACGCATTGAATACAATTTATTTTCTGGTAGATGAAACTAATATTGCTGCTAAAGAAGGTATCGAGCTTCTTTCGGGTTTGTTGAGATATCGGCTTTATGATGTGGAAGAGCAGGTTCCGTTAGAGGATGAACTTCAATTTCTTAATACATATATCGCTTTTCAGAAACTTCGGATTGAAGAAGGTGTGAAAGTGGATTTCTCAACAGAGATAGCCGATAACCAAAGGAAAATCCATCCGTTACTCTTTCATCCGTTACTCGAAAACGCCTTCAAATATGTAAATGGAAATTTTTATATCGGCATTCGGGTAAGTCAACAAGGTAATATGGTTATTTTCAAAATAACCAATACAATCATAAGGTATCCTGAATCTGAACAAAAGGCAGGGATAGGACTTACTAATCTTAAACAAAGATTATCAATACTTTATCCAGGAAGACATGATTTGTCAATCAACAAAGAACAGGATTTGTTCACAGCAACATTAACTATAGAGATGGAATAAGATGAAGATAAAATGTGTAATAACAGACGATGAGCCTTTGGCTCGTAAGGGGTTGCGGGAATATATCGAGAAAGTAGATATTCTGGAATTAGCAGGAGAATGTAAGAATGCGATCGAATTGAATAATCTATTACAAACGACGAAGGTCGATTTATTATTCCTTGATATTGAGATGCCGTATTTATCGGGTCTCGATTTTTTAGCCAATATGGAAAATCCGCCTCTCACTGTAATTACCTCTGCTTATGAAAAGTACGCTTTGAAAAGCTATGAATTCCACGTGTCTGACTATTTGTTAAAACCGATTTTATTTGCGCGGTTCATGAAAGCCATAAATAACATACAAGTTATTATGGAAAAGGCTGGAAAAGAAATCGACTCACGTGCATATGTTTTTGTCCGGAGCAATAAGCAGCTAAAGAAAATCATATTCGAGCAGATATTGTTTATAGAGAGTATGGAAAACTATGTCATTATAAATACACAGTCATCGAAAGATATAGTCAGTATCCCTTTAAAACAATTTGGGGTCATATTACCGCAAAGTTCATTCATGCAGGTACATCGTTCCTATATCGTTAATATCAATAAAATAGACGCTGTAACAGGTAATCAACTAAAAATAGGAGATAAGATACTTCCCATCGGGCGTAGCCAGCGTGAAGATGTGAAGCGCATATTAGGCAGTTATATCATTTCCCCCAAAAAGGAGTAAAAGGAGAAAAAGTGTAGTATATCCATCGATATATGTCGTTCGTCAATATTTTTTGTTTTAGGCGGTTTACCGGAATAATTTTGACCGTAAGTAACTTAAAATAAGATATATTATGGTCAACAGATTCTTCTTTTCCGTTCTTCTGTTCATTTGCTTTTTCTCCCTGAACACTTACGCACAAAGTATCAGGATTTCGGGACGCATTATCGATGATAGTGGTCTGGCTATACCCAATTGTACCGTGATGCTTTACCATGAACAGGATAGTACTTTGGTCAGTGGAGTGATTTCTGATACAAATGGATTGTTTATGGTTCATGCGAATTCAAAAAGCTCTTATCTGATCGAAATTTACATGCTGGGGTTTGAAAAAAATATCTCTTTTCTGGAAGTCAAAACCGAAAGTATAGATATGGGAGATATTCGGTTAAAAGAATCTGCAGTCAGTCTGTCGGAGATAACAGTTACAGCCGCTAAAAACGAAATTGTGTTTTCTCCCGGGAAAACAATTATCAACCTGTCTTCTCCTCTTACCCAGGCAGGAAGCAATGTGTTGGATGTATTAAAAACAATGCCGGGTGTCTTCGTTAGTGAAGACGGGACCGTATCACTGAACGGACAGAGCGGTTCGCAGATAATTGTCAATAACAAATCCACCTATTTGTCCGGAGATAATCTTATGAACTTGTTGCGTTCCATGCCGGCAACCTCCGTAAGTAAAATAGAACTGATCACCCATCCTTCGGCGCAGTATGATGCAGCGGGGAATGCGGGTATTATTAATCTGCAAATGGACAGGCATTTTTTCAGAGGAACCAGCCTTGCCGTCAATTCTCGTTATACGCAAGGTAAATATGCCAGCGGTGATGTCGGTTTTAATTACGCATACCGTGATGGAAAATTGTGCCTGTTTGCTGACTATTCTTATTACACGGGTAAAGGCTACAATGATTTAAATGTTATACGGGAAGACCTGCATTTGGTCACTCAGGAACCGTTGGGTAAATTTATGCACCAGCATACATACAGAAAATGGAAATATGACTCTCATTATTATCGTGTAGGATTTGATTATGATATCTCATCGAAAATCTATCTGGGAGTCTATTCCAACGGTTTTATTATGGACCGGAGGCAGGACGGGGATATCAGCTCCCGGATTGTCGAATCAGGTCATCCATTGCGGTCGGAACTGTTCACGAGTAACAGGAACAATAAATATCCCCGTTCGTATGCAGGAGGCATAAATATGTCGTACAAACCGGAGGAAGAAGTGGAATGGAATAACTATTTCGATTTTGTCTATCACAATCAGCCTGAAAATCAGTTTCAGTATGATGTTTTCAACGACTTTGTTTCAGGGCAACAAAAACAAGATACCTTGAAAGGTGATATGGGGGGGAAGATACGTATTTATGCGGGAGAAAGTAATATTAGTTTCCCGTTAGGTAAGAGCAAAGTACGTGCCGGAGTAAAAACATCCTTTGTTTCTGTCGATAATTTTACCCTTTATCACAATCGGTCTGATAATGAATGGAAAGAAGATGTTCAGCTGAGCCGACAGTTCTCTTATAATGAGAATATAAATGCTGTTTATTTACAGCTTGAAACCCGTTTTTCAGACAGGCTATCCACACAAATAGGATTCAGGGTTGAAAATACAAATGTAAAAGGAATCTCCCAGCATTACACGCATTTGTTTCCCTCGGTAACTTTAGAATATAAGCTTCCGAACGGGAATGCCTTGTCTGCCCTCTATTCCAGACGTATAAACCGTCCTAATTACAATGACATGAATCCTTTCGTCTATATATTCGACAATTATATGCACGAACAAGGAAATCCGGATTTGAAACCTTCGTTGTCCGATAATATAGAACTGTCTTTTGTCTGGAAAGACAAGATGAAAGCAAGTCTTTTCCTTTTACATGTGAAAGACCCTATCAGCAAAAGTTTCCATCTGGAAGAAAACGACCGGATATTGGTTTATCCCGATAATTTATCATCCAGCTACTCATACGGATTGCGTTTAAATTCCACAGTCTTCAGTCCGGTTACCTGGTGGAAAGTGAGTGCAAATCTCTCATTGAATTATAAAAGATATAAATGGTCCTTTTTTGATAAAGAAGAAAAAGCATCCCTGTTTTCTCCTTATGCAGGCTTAAACAACCAGTTTGAATTCTCCAAAAACTGGACAGCGGAAATAAATTTATCCTATCGGGGGAAAAATGCTGACGGACAATATTTTTTTAAGCCCATGTTTATAGCTAATGCCGGAATACGCCGGCAAATATTTAAGGGTAATGGAACCATCTCTTTAACTGTCGATGACATCTTCGAATCCAACCTGCTGAAAGGAGAAGTGAGAATGCCCGGACGGTTTTATAATAGTCGTGAAAGGGAATTGGGAAGACTTTTTCGCTTTTCTTTCTCGTATCGGCTCCGACAGGGAAAAGAAGCCAAAGCCGCCAACCGGAAAAGATATGTAGATGAAAGTAATCGTATTTGAATGTTTCATCAAAATCTATTCGGTGATCTCGGGAGACGGCTGCTGCTTTCCTGCAATTTTATCTACCACAATGGCAATCGCCCCGTCACCTGTGACATTGCACGCCGTACCGAAGCTATCCATTGCAATATAAAGTGCGATCATCAAAGCCTGTAAGGTCTCGTTGAAGCCAAGCATACTCTGTAATAATCCCAGGGCTGCCATGATCGCCCCTCCCGGAACACCTGGAGCTGCTACCATCGTTATGCCCAGCATCATGATAAAGCCAGCCATTCCGGCAAAAGTGACCGGTTCTCCGGCCATGTACATGATTGCCATAGCGCAGGCTGTGATCTTCATGGTGCTACCTGATAAATGGATTGTTGCACAGAGGGGCACAGTGAAAATCGCAATGGTTTCCCGGACCCCGTTTTTTATGGTCTGTGCCAGTGTTACCGGTATGGTTGCCGCCGAGGACTGGGTGCCTAGCGCGGTTGCGTAAGCCGGCAACATATTCTTCAGGAGCCGGAACGGATTTCTGCCGCTGATACCTCCCGCGACAGAAAACTGGATGATTAAAAGCACTACATGGAGAACAAATATGACAATGATCACTTTCAGGAACATCGCTATAATACTCATTACCTGCCCGCTAACCGTCATATTCAGGAAGATACCGAAGATATGCAAAGGTAGAAGCGGTATGATCACAGCCTCGATCAGTATCGTTATGATCTTTTGAAAGTCATTGAATGCATCCCGTAGGGTATTGCCGCTGATATACGAAAGCCCGAGGCCGATCGTAAACGACAGGAGCAAGGCCGTCATTACATCCATCAGAGGAGGCATCGCCACAGTGAAATAAGGTGTCAGCATGAAATCTTCCGGATTATCCATTGCCGTCAGTTCTGCATTGGCAGGCAGGATATGGGGAAAGATGGCAGAGCTGCTGAAAAAAGTAAAGAATCCGGAAAAGATAGTAGAGCCGTAAGCGATCAGGGCCGTAATAGCCAGCAGTTTTCCGGCCCCTTTACCCAGGTCTCCGATGGCAGGTGTTACAAGTCCCAGGATGATAAGGGGGATTGAGAACGAAAGGAAGTTCCCGAACAACGAGTTGAAGGTTACAAAGATACGTGCGATGCCATTCGGTAAAAACTGGCCGAATAAAACACCGGCAGCGATGGCAATAATGACTCTAGTCAGTAGCGATACTTTCAGCTTTTTCATTTATCCTTTTTATTTTGTACCCGATGGCGGCAACCGTTATGCTCATCAACGGGCTGATTAGATTAAAGAAACAATAAGGTAAATAGGTCAGTGTAGCGACACCTAGAATGGTCGCCTGTGTCATACCGCAGGTATTCCATGGAATAAGTACCGATGTGACGGTCACAGAATCTTCCGTCGTACGGCTCAGCAGACGGCTCTCATATCCTTTTTTCTGGTAGATATCTTTGAACATATTACCTGTCAGGATGATGGAAATATATTGGTCGGCAGTACAGATATTCAGGAACAGACCGGATGCAACCGTTGAAGCGACCAGTCCTACCGTCCGTTTCATAAAACGGATAAATACGGAAGTGATGCTTCCCAGCATTCCACTGGCAGTCATAGCCCCACCGAAACACATGGCGCAAATGATCAGCCAGATCGTGTTCATCATACCGCTCATGCCCCGGGTGGAAACCAATTCGTTCAAATCCGGATTCCCCGTTTGGATCTGTGTGCTACCATAGAAGGTCATGATTAGTCCCTTGAACTGTGATTGCATATTTTCTATCGGCAAACCGGATATTTCCTGTAGCAGATGGGGCTGGAAGATCAGAGCGAATATACCGGCCAGAGCAGTGGAAATAAAAAGAGTGATGATAGACGGTATGCGTTTGGCTATAAGGATACCTGTTATGATCGGGACGATTAACAGCCATAAAGAAATATCGAATGTCTCTTTTAAAGAGGCAGAATACATGGCAATCTGGTCGGAAGCGGTTGCTTCGTGTGTCAGTCCGGCTACGGTAAAGATCACTAATGTGATCACTATGGACGGGACTGTGGTGATCATCATGTATTTGATGTGCTTGAACAGCGGCGTGTCCGTTACGGATGAGGCAAGGATGGTCGTATCTGAAAGCGGGGATATTTTATCTCCGAAATAAGCGCCGGAAACAATAGCCCCGGCAATCCAGCCATCGTCAAATCCTTGTGCTTGCCCGATGCCCAGGAGGGCGATGCCGATGGTTGCTATGGTGGTCCAGGAGCTTCCGGTCATAACGGAAACGATGGCACAGATAACACAGGTGGATGTCAGAAAGAAACTGGGATGAATGATCTGCATCCCGTAATAGATCAGTGTCGGGACGACTCCGCTTATCATCCAGCTACCGGATAAAGCCCCGATGATCAATAAAATGATCAAAGCCGTAGCCACTCCGGATATATTATTGATCATTGCCAGTTCGATCGCTTTCCAGCGCACTTTGCTGTATCCCATAGCGATCAGACAACAAACAGCCGTGGCCGTAAGCAGTACTACCTGACTTCCTCCGCTCAGGGCATCGCTGCCGAATATCCGGATTGTGACAAACAAAAGGGCTACCAATACAAGTATGGGAACCAGTGAAAGTAAAGGTGAGGGTATCTTTATGGGATTATGATCCATTATTATATATATGCTTTGAATTATTTGCCTGCAAAAATACGGAAAAATAATCTATATATCGACATACAGGATTTCAATATCCCGATGATAAGTAGTTCAAATAAATAAAATTGACAAAATGTTATTTTATCTTGTTGGAGATTTTGTTGTATGTATTCCGGTATATGTCCGTGCGGATTTATGCGACTGTGGAATAGTTGTGTGTTGTCATGTTGGACTCGTTGGAGTGGAAAATGAAGCAAACTGGTGTACTAGGCGATAATATCGAACGGTTTGTTTGAAATAGATGGGATTTGCTATTTATATGCTAATCTGTTTGTGATTCGTTTTTGAATCTTTTAGCGAAATAAAAATGTTTTATAGCATGTGTTTTTAACGCAAAAGTCCGCTCTCCTGTTTGAATGGCAACTGAATTTAACATATATTTCATTTAAAACGAACCCTCTTCTTGTTTAAAATGAGAAAAAACTCGTTTTAAACGAACTTCAAAAAATACAATGTAAATCTGTGAAAAGCCTTAAAGCGGGGAAAATGTTAAATAATGTAGTTTTATTCCGGCCGGATGATGAACGTTTGTAAATAGTGGTGTCGCTTGTAAAGGGTATATTGTATCATAATGACCGCTTGTTGCCTGAATAGTAATCTTTTTGATTTTTTACTCAAGGCTGCGCTGTGTCAGGACTTCTGAATTAAATAATCATTTTATTATGAAAATATGAAAGTCCATATACCCTCCTTCTCCTTTTCTGCGCCTTTAATTATGATGAGGGATATTTCCCACTCATAAATTAAAGTAAATGGTGCAAATAGATAATTACATACAATCATTTTTGAATGGGTCTCTGGATGCTGAGAGCCATGCTGTTTTACGGCAGTGGATCAAAGAAAAACCGGAGAACAGGGAATATTTCCAAAATACGGTAGCTATATGGAAAGCGACCGGAGTAATGTCGAATGCCGATGGTTTCGATGTTACAAGTGCCATCGGTAAGTTTAAGGAAGAAACCCAACCGGCAAACCGGATAGATTTTTATCGCCGTGCATTGAAATTTTCGGCTGCCGCTATCATTCTTTTATTGTGTGGAGTTTCTTCATTATTCTTTTTGTGGCAATCGGAGCGATCGGCATCGGAGATGGTTGAAGAATACAAAGAATATGTGGTTGAGGTTCCGGACGGGGCAAAATCAAAGATTACATTTCCGGACGGTTCTGTTGTCTGGCTGAATGCCGGGAGCAAGGTGACGTATGATTCGAACTTTGCCAGGGAATCGAGAAATGTCGGATTGACGGGGGAGGGCTATTTCGAAGTAAGCAAAAATAAAGAATTACCATTTGTGGTGAATACCGGGAAATTAACAGTGAAGGTTCTCGGTACTAAATTCAATCTAAAATCCTATGAAGAAGACTCAGAGGTGAAAGTAACCCTCAAGGAGGGAGCGGTGAAGGTCGGAGATTTTCTGACCGATGCCGCCCCGGTCGTACTGAAACCAAACCAGCGATTCACCTTCAAGAAAATGACTCAGACCATACAGGTCGATTCGGTGGATGCCAGCCATATAGAGAATTGGCGTAACGGAGCGATGACCTTTGATAAGGTTCCGCTTGAAGAAATAGCAAAAGAATTGAGACGCCTATACAATATACCGATCCGGATAGAGAGCGATAAACTAAAACATATCGTCTATTATTCAGATTTTCAGGAGAATGTGTCGATAGAAAAAGTACTGGAAATATTGTCTTCCGGCAATAAATTCAGGTATGAGGTGAAACCGGAATTTGTTCGAATTTTCAATTAACATAAGTCAAACCCAAAAGTAAATGTGAATGAGGAAAAAGTAGTAGTAACCGTGGGGTAAAAAATCAGGAACCCTTTTTTCAAGTAATTAAAAAGTTAAATCTTAAACAAGTGAAGTATGAAAAAAACATTTAGAAAATCTGTTCAGGACTTATTGGCTACAAGAGCAGGACGTCTGGCAAATCTGGCCGGTGTATTTCTTGTTGCCGGAACGCTTACTCTTAGTGCGAGTACGTATGCAACTGAGCATATGCTTTCCTTAAATCTTAAAAATGCCACGATCCGTGAGGCTATTGAATCCATCAAGAGCCAAAGTGAATTTTCATTCAGTCTGGATGTTAAAGATCTCAATCTGGATGAAAAAGTATCTGTCTCCCTGGACAACAAGTCTATTAATGAAGTATTGGCCGTGCTGTTTAACGGACGGAATGTACATTATGAAATCAATGATCGTCATGTTGTTATTACTCGTGCCGGAGAAGTTGGGCCTGGAGCAGTGATGCAACAGACAAAGCAGATCACAGGCCGTGTTCTGGATGCAAATAATGAACCCGTTATCGGAGCAAATGTTGTAGTAGAAGGAACGACAATCGGTACGGTTACTAATGTGGATGGTAGCTTTACATTGGATGTGCCTGACAAAGCAACATTGAAAATCTCTTATATAGGTTATATCGAACAGAGTATTCCTGTTGGAAATAAATCTGTAGTTTCTGTTATTCTGAAAGAAGACTCGCAGGCGTTGGACGAAGTGGTTGTGGTTGGGTTCGGTACGCAGAAGAAATTGAATTTGACCGGTGCTGTAACGGCTGTTACCGGCGAAGAGATGACCAAACGTCCGGTTACTAATGCAGCAACCATGTTGCAGGGACAGGTCCCGGGTTTGCGTGTCAACCAGGGTTTAGGAGCCCCGGGTGCTGAGGCTACTACTTTTCGTGTTCGCGGTCAGGGAACTTTCTCTGATGCAGGTTCTGATCCGCTGGTTTTGGTAAATGGAGTTCCGGGTAGTATCTCTAACCTGGATCCGAGCATGATTGAAAGTGTTTCTGTATTGAAAGATGCTGCGTCTGCTGCTATTTATGGTGCTCGTGCCGCCAATGGGGTTATTCTTGTAACGACGAAACAAGGGGCGGCTGGTGATGGCAAGGCACACATTGCTTATCATGGAAATGTAGGTATCTACAACCCGACTCGTATGTACGATATGGTAACGAACTCTGCAGAATATATGGAATTGTTTAACCTGGCCAAAGCAAATTCCGGAGCTGGAGAACGCTATACCCAGGAGCAGATCGATGCTTATCGGAATGGTGGTGGTAGCGAACAATATCCTAATTTCGACTGGTTGGGTTATATGTTCAATACAGCCGTGGTTCAGAATCATAATCTGTCGATTGCCGGTAATGCCGGAAAGACAACATATAATGTTGCTTTGAACTTTGTAAATCAGCCTGGTACGTTGAAAGGCTTCGATTATCAGAAATACAATGCGACAATCGACTTGACTTCTCAGATTACTGATTTTATCAAGATCGGTACTTATTCCAATTTGATGTATGGTGATCGGGAAGAACCTCGTCAGGGACAGAGTGATGTTTTACTTTCAACAATGTCGCAGGCGCCTACTTATATGCCGTGGTTGCCGGATGATGGTTCCGGTGTTACCCGCTGGACCGGTTCCGCCTATTCTTTTGAATCTCACAATAAAAATATGCCGGCCATCATTGGTACCAACACTACTAAAAATTATCAGGATTTTGATGTGAATGCTCAATTGTGGTTGGAGGTAAATCTGGCTAAAGGGCTTACCTGGTATACAAAAGGGGCCGCTCGTTTGCAATCGAATAAGTGGAAAGAGTGGGGAGGATCCGATGTCCCGGTTTATGATTATCATACAGGCGAACAAACCGGTTATCTGGATAGAGGTTCTAATGGTTTGACTGTTGAAGATCAACGTCGTTTCTATACGAATCTGTATACTTATTTGAAGTATGATTATTCTACTCCGAATAAAAATCACAACTTCAGTATTATGGCCGGTTATAGCCAGGAATCGGAAAAGTATGAAACAGTAAGAGCGTTCAGAAAAGAATATGCATTTGACTTGCCGGTAATCGATGCCGGTTCTACTGCGAATTGGTCTAATGAAGGAAAACAGGAAGAGTGGGCCATCCAGTCTGTATTCGGCCGTTTGAACTACAATTTTAAAGAACGTTATCTGTTTGAAGCCAATATGCGTTATGACGGTACATCCCGTATCTCTTCGGAAAATCGCTGGGGTATTTTCCCTTCATTCTCTGCAGGTTGGCGTATTACGGAAGAGGATTTTATTAAGGATTTGAATCTGAATTGGCTGAATAATGCTAAAATCCGTGCTTCTTGGGGACAGTTAGGTAACCAGAATATTGGTTTATATCCATATCAGGCGATGATTGCCAGTGTAAGTAACTATCCGTTCGATAAGAAAACTGAAACCGTGGGTTATCAGCAGAAAGCGTATGCAAACCGCGACATCAAATGGGAAACTACTACTATTACCGACGTCGGTTTCGATTTGCAGGTATTCAATGGGTTGAATGTTACATTCGACTGGTATAAGAAAGTTACTTCTGATATTTTGCGTACCTCACAGGTTTCTGCATTGTTGGGTATGACTGCTCCGACTGTAAATAATGGAGAAGTTGAAAACAAAGGTTTTGAAATCGCTTTCAATTACAACAACATGATCACGGATGGAGTCTTTAAGGGCTTGCAATATAATGCAGGCGTTTATTTCGATCGCTCGAGAAACAAATTAACGCAGTTTGGTGCAGAGGAAATCGACGGATATAAATTGAGAAGAGAAGGCCTTCCGTATAATGAATATTATATGTTGGAATGTATCGGTGTCTTTGCAACGGAAGATGAAGTGAAAAATTCACCGAAACAATTTAATGATAATACATTACCGGGTGACCTGAAGTTTAAGGATCAGAATAATGATGGTGTAATTGATAATGATGACCGTATTCCTATTTCAGGACGTTTCCCGGGTTTTGAATATTCGGTAAATGCCGGTGCTAGCTGGAAAGGCTTCGATTTATCGTTACAGGGACAAGGTGTTTCAGGTAAGAAATGGTATACAAACGACTGGGGAATCTATCCGTTCCGTCAGGGCTCTGCTCCAACGCGTGAATATATAGAAGGTATGTGGACAGAAGAAAATCCATATAATGCCAAACATCCGCGTCTTTACTTCGATAATTTGGGAGGTAATAAGAATAACAGAGCGAATACTTATATGTTGCAGAATGCTTCTTATTTCCGTTTGAAGAATTTGACATTCGGCTATACTTTACCAAAAGCCGTTACGGATAAAGTGAAAATGTCACGGGTAAGAGTTTATTTCTCAGGAGATAATCTATTGACATTTACAAAATTCTACGGTCTGGATCCGGAACGTGAGGATGATGGACGTGCAGCTGTTTATCCGCAAAATAGAATTTGTTCTTTTGGTTTAAATGTTGAATTTTAAAAGGTAGAATACAATGAAAAAGATAATAAATATAGTATTGGCTTCGGCTTTGTTGGTGGGTTCTACGACTTCTTGTAGTGATTTCTTACAGAAAGATCCTCCATCTTCGCCATCACAGTCTGTTTTTTGGCAGAAAAAAAGTGATTTTCAATCTGCTTTAGCTGGTAGTTTTTCTATGGTATACGAATGGCCGGGAGAAATGTCGCAAATTATTGCTTGTTTTGATAATTTGACGGACAATTCTATTTGCCAGCATGATGAAGATACCTATGGTAAAACCAAAACAATAGCATTAGGTGATTTGGATCCGAATACAACAGGATATGTAACTTATATGTATAATCATTGTTATCAGGGTATAGCTCGTCTTCATCTATTGATGGAGAATCTGGAAGTTTATGAAGGAACAGATATGTCTGCTGATGAAAAATCTTTTATGCTCGCACAAGCGAAGGCTTTAAGAGGATATTTTTATTCCTGGTTATATCAATGCTATCGTGAGGTCCCTCTGGTAACAGCTTCATTGACTATGGATAATATGTATCAGGCAAAAGCTTCCCGTTCTGATGTCTATACTCAGATTGTGAAAGATTTTGATGATGCGATTGCAGCTCTGCCGGATAAACCTTATTCGGATTCACAGATGTCCGGATATTTTACTCCGGGTGCTTTGAAAGCGTTTAAAGCTCGTCTGATGTTGGCTGAAGCTTACGATGATAATGGTAATGCCGATCCTTCTAAAATGGGGGCCATTGTATCTTTACTGGAAAGTATTCAAGGATATGGATTAGCCGACAGAATGCGTGATAATTTCATTTCCGCTGAGCAGTTGGCTTCTCCCGAAATCATGTTCTCCGTTCGTTATCTGGCTCCCAATACCACACATAGTATGGATTTATATTATGCAGCATGGACCACTTGCGGTGTCACTCGTGACTTAGTAGATGCTTTTGAATGTACAGATGGGCAAAAATGGGGTGAATCTCCGTTGACGGTTCCGGTAAATGAATCATTACTGGCAACGGGGGCTTTGGATAATGCCAATAAAGCAGAGAGAGAGAAACTGTTCCAAAATCGTGACCGCCGTTTGTATGAAACGGTTTGTCATAGCGGTGTGGCTGATTTTTCGATGGATGGACAAGAAGGAGACCCTGTTACGGTCACTAATCAGATGCAAACCGGTTTCGGTATGATGAAGTTGATCCAACCGACAAAAGAAATGCCGAGTTATTCTACTATTTCCGATGCGGATGTTATCATTCTTCGTTATGCAGAAGTGCTGATGATGATCGCTGAAGCTGAAAATGAAGTAAACGGACCGACTCAGAAAGTATATGATGCCGTGAACCAGATCCGTGTACGTTCGGGACAACCGGAACTACCTACGGGACTGACCAAAGAACAGATGCGTGAACGTATTCGTAATGAATGGCGCGTGGAATTTGTATTTGAAGGTCATCGTTATTTTCAGTTAAAACGTTGGAAATTAATGGAAGAACTGGTGAATGGAGCTGCAGATCCTGCTTTACCTACTTACATAAAAGTATTTAAACCGGCATTCTATTATTTCCCGTTGCCACAAACAGAAATAGATAAGGCTGGCGGTGTTTTGGTTCAGGATCCCAATTATAAATAAGCCTACTCGCTAACTTTGACAGACGATACCGGATGAACAATTTATTTAACCTGATAACCCCGGTATTGCCATTGATAATTAGTCGATTAGTATGCGTATTATAGTGACTAAAAAAAACGGTCGTTTTTTTTAGTCACTATTTTTCAAGAAAATCATTTGATTTTTCTACCCTCTGGTGAATGGTATCTCGCACATTATTAGTATTTTTAGAGGTCTGAATCAATTTTGTGAGGTCAATATAAAAAATGACTAAATAAAACGACCGTTTATTCTAGTCATCCATAGTTTTTAATAAAACTTCATGTAATAGATATTGTGCTGAAATTTAAATTGATACGGGTGGTTTGTGGTAATGTCTTTAATGTGTTATGATGGATACTCGTGATGAATTAGTGAAGTTACAACAAGGAAACCATAAAACTTTTGAATGTCTATTCAAAAAGTACTATGTTTTTCTTTGTTACGAGGCACGTTCTTATATCACAGAAAAGCATATCGTAGAAGAAATTGTCGGAGATGTATTTCGCTGGCTATGGGAAAACCGGGAAACATTGGTTATCACGACCTCTATAAGGGCTTATTTGGTTCGGGCGGTTCATAATGCGTGCCTGTCGTATCTCAGACGAAATCAACCTGAATATGTAGAATTGGATGACAATATAGCAGAAAGGAATACATTGTTCTCGTTGGATGAATCCCCTCTCGATTATGTTCTCTCCAAAGAACTGATAGAACGGGTTGGTAAAGCTGTGAAAGAGTTGCCTCCTCAATATAAAAGGGTTTTTGAACTTAGCCGATATAAAAATCTGAGCTATGCAGAGATTTCGGAAGAAATGGGTGTTTCCGTGAATGCTGTTAAATTGTATCAGAAAAAGGCATTGGCACAACTCCGGCTGGTTTTGAAAGAGTATTTACCGGCTTCTCTGGACTGATCGAATTGAAGTAATTTGTTATCATTCGGGTATAAATAGATTCTATTTCGTAGATTATTAACTTTTTTATGAACGAAAAGTAACATAATCTCAAAATATAAACGCATCTTTGTTGCGATAAGAAATGATCGGCTTATCAGTTGTCGGCTTGTTAACGCAACAACAATAATAAATACTTATGAAAAAGATTCTTATACTTATTGTTTTGTTGGGATTACTGTATCCTGACCGACCGCTTGCACAGAATAGTATCAAGCTGTATCCTTATCAAATGATCCCGTCTCATCATCCCGATTACCTGCGTCATCATGTGAAATCGCCGGATGTCTCTTTTTTTAATAACAAAATTCAGTTTATAGCCCTTCGTGACCTTTCCGGGGATTATAAACAAAAACTCGATCAATGGGTGGTTAAAGATAAGCTTGGAGATATCCTTTGGGTTTCCTATCCGCTGGTTTTTCAGGATAACCTGAAAGAGGTCGTTGCCGAGATAAAGAAAAGGAATCTTTATCTGTTTGACCTTTGGGGATATATTCCCGGCTCCGGCCCGGGCGGATACTGGACCCAGTTCGTTATTCCTGACGGCGTACTGAATCTTTTTGAAACGGAACTGGGAGACCGTTGGCTGGGTATGGATAATGGTGAACAGGACGGCCGTTATGTCGGTAGCTTTGCTCCCCGGATGTATCCTTTAGGGGCAGACCGTCGACAACAATACTTTAATTTCCAACGTCATTTCCAGGAAATGGGCGACCAGTTGGGGAATAAAATGGCCACGCTGGTTTCTCTGAATTTCGGGCATTATTTCCTGAAGGAAGGAGTATATACGCTGATCGGAGCCGAGACAGCCCAGGGGTTACCCAATTCACAGATCTATTATTCTTTTATCCGTGGTGCCGGTAAGCAATATGGCGTTAACTGGTTCGGAAATGCTTCCGTATGGAACCGTTGGGGATATAAGACATACGATTCGAATGCGACTAATATTGATGAAGACTACGGTAGCGGAGGTCCGTTGAAGGGTACTTCGCTCGGATTGCTGAAACGACTGATCTATACCCATCTGATGTATGATTGCGTGGCTGTTGGTTTTGAAGGCTCTATGCGGATCGACGATAAGCAGCTCAGCCCGATCGGTAAAATACAGCAGAGTGCTGTTAAATGGATAGATAAACACGGTGATCCGGGTATAATGTACACACCGGTGGCGTTGATGACCGATTTCTTTTCCGGCTGGTCATTCCCGCGTCATTTATATTCGGGACAGGCTTATAAAGTATGGGGCAATTTACCGTACGAATTACCGGATTATCTGACCGACGGTATGCTCGATATTTTATATCCGGGCTATCAGGATGCCTCTTATTATAAAGATGAAAGAGGGTTTATCGCTCCGAACCCTTACGGAGATATTGCCGACTGCCTGATGAGTGATGCTCCCCTCTGGGTGTTGAAACAGTATCCGGTATTGGTCATTGCGGATGAGCTGCGTCCGGGCAAAGAAATTAATGATAAGCTGAATGCTTATGTGAATGAAGGCGGGCATCTGGTCATTACGGCCGGTTCTTTGAAGAATATGCCGGATGGAATAGCCGGTATCCGTACCGGAGAAAAGACCGTGGTATGTACTGCCCCGGTAACTTATAAAGGACAGTCGTTGAAGGAACGCACACCTTATACGCTGGCGGAGTTGGTCTATCCTGCATCTGCTACCGTATTGCAAAAAAGTAATGAACTTCCGGCTGCAGTCGAACTGAATGCCGGGAAGGGGAAAGTGACGGTTCTTGCTTCTCCTTATGGAGTTACGGAGCAACCGCAATGTGAATTACCCGTAAAGGTGATGGAAGAAAAGCCGTTGGACAAACCTTATCCCATACTGAATCATACAAAAGCATTGATGGAAGATATTTTTGCTTCTATGCAACTGTTTGAGACCAATCCGGAATTGAGCCTTGTGACTTGTTCCAGGGGAAGCGGTGAATATACCGTCCTGATCTCCAATGAATATTGGGAGCCGAAAGATTTCTCGATCAGGGCAAAGACAGGAAAGATCGTTTCCATCAAAGAATTGCCGACCGACTGTTCGGAAATGAAAGCGGTGGGTTATACTCCGAAAGTAATGTTGAATACATCGGTTGGTAAAAATACCTCCCATACGATAGCCGGTGGAAATGTCCGTATTTTCCGTGTCCGCCTGGATAATGGGGCGGATGTGGAAGTCATGCCGGAAAGTACCCCGGTCCCGAATACGACCGGACGGGCACTTGTGCTGCGTAATATCCGGGATGTGAAGGAAGAGATTCTTTCTCGGCCGACGTTCTTCGAGCATTATGACCGCGTCGTAATCGACTGGCGCTATCTGCATAATAAGGAAAAAGAAGCCTTGAGGCAGGAAGCCGGTTGGCTGGGACGGCAAAAACTGAAAATGACAGTCGATCTGACTTCCGGTTTAAACCTCTATCCCGATTTGAGGATCGTAAATAATGACCCTCCTTTCTATCAGAAAAGTATGGAGATTATGAAAGGTGTTATCGATAAGATGGAAATACTGGGGGCTGACGAATTGCTGATATCTACCCAGCGGACCATCGAGAACAATTATACGATGGAACAGTTCTATGCCTCACTGAAAGAATCTTTCCAGGTATTATCCGACTATGCGGCGAAGAGAAATATCCGTTTATTGTTGAGACAATCTGTTTCCCGTACACCTGATACGATCGAAGGGCTTCAGAAACTGGTGGGAGAAGTGAACCGTCCGAATTTTACTTTGGCACCGGCCCTGTCGCTGCTGTTGAATAATGAAGCCGGCCTGGATGCCGATTTGAATCGCCTGAAACAAATGGATATCAGAGATATTCTTATTTCCGCTCCGGAAAAAGATATCCATGGTCAACTGTGGAACACCAATGCCCCCCTATACAGATCCGGTAAAGCAACGCTCATCCGTAAGATACTGGCTGCATTCCCACAGGCAAATTACGTGATGGATGGCCTGTATACTTCGCAGGATGAAGAGTATATGGACGGGAAAGCGATGGACGAATTTGTCACCAAAAAATAATCATCTATGTGGAAAAAATTATTGATTACAGGATGTATGGCCTTCTGCCTGTTAAGCGGAGGGATACTATCCGCACAACCCAGTTGTGAGACGAAAGAGGAGGTTACCTCCGAACAACTGGACAGGACGCAAAAAGGACTGGTTGCCATGATGAAAGAGCTGAAAAACGACTCTTATTTTCAGGCGGAACTGGATAAAGCTGCTGCCCAGTCAACCCCATCCAAACAGATGGAAGCGTATAAGAGTTTGGCAGTCCGTTTGCTTTCTGTCCTGGAGATACAGGCAGAACTGGAATGGATGAAGCCGGAAGCGATTCAGGAAGCGTTGGGTATCATGAAGAAAAACTCCGGCTTTGATGCCGCATTGGCGGATAAACGTTTCAGTGAACTGAAATCGTTGCTTGCCGGAGGATTTGACGGTATTTATACCGGTGATCCCCAGGCTGTCGATAAGGCAAACAAGGCATTGACGCTGAAACGTAAACTGATGCTGATGAGCCCGGATGTGAATGTCGATAAAATGTTGACGGTTAAGTTTGACCTGGGAGAAAGGGCTAATTTCGTAGGTGCGGGCAGTCTGGGTATCCAGCCGAATAACTGGTCGAACCTGAGCTCCGCGAGCCGTAAGAACTTCAAGGCCCAACTGGTTGAGTTATCCGGTCTGAAAAGCGGTGATCTCAGTGAAAAGACACTTTATAAACCGGCTGTAGACGGTTCCTCTGTCACCGACCTGGTATTGAACTGGGACGGGAAGCGATTGATGTTTACCGCTTTGGATACGGCACGGAGATGGCAGGTACATGAACTGAATATCGATGGGGGAGACGCTAGACAGGTAACCAATATACCTGAACCGGATCTGGAGTTTTTTGACGGAACTTATCTGCCTGACGGACGCATGCTGGCGATTTCCAATATCGGCTATCAGGGCGTTCCTTGTGTAAACGGCAGTGATGCGGTGGGTAATATGGTTTTGTATGACCCCAGTAACGGCTACCTGCGCCGCCTGACATTCGACCAGGATGCGAACTGGCATCCGGTAGTGATGGCAAACGGAAAAGTAATGTATGTACGTTGGGAATATACCGACCTGACGCACTACTTCTCCCGTATAGTCATGCATATGAATCCGGACGGAACGGAACAAAAGTCGTTGTATGGCAGCGGTTCCATGTTCCCGAACAGTATTTTCGACGTGCAGCCGTTACCGAAACGTACCAACCGTTTTGTCGGTGTTATCTCCGGGCATCACGGCGTGGCACGTTCCGGCCGTTTGATGATCTTTGACCCGGCAAAGAGCCGTAAAGAAGAAAAGGGTATGATCCAGGAATTGCCTTTCCGCGGTCGTCCGATCATCCCTGAAATAAAGGATGAGTTGGTGAACGGTGTATGGCCTCAGTTCATCAAACCGTATCCGCTGACCGACGAGACATTCCTCGTAACAGCCAAGCTGTCTCCGTATAGCCGTTGGGGTGTTTATCTGGTGGATATTTACGATAACCTGACATTGGTCGCCAATGCGGATGAAGCCGGTATGATCTATTCCGTTCCGGTAAAGAGTACACCGGTTCCTCCGGCTATCCCTGACCGTATCAAACCAAATGAAAAGGAAGCGACAGTGTTTATCCAGGATATTTATGAAGGGGAAGGATTGAGAGGCGTACCGCGCGGAGAGATTAAATCGTTCCGTGTCTATGCCTATGAATATGCTTATCGCCGGACCTTGTCCGACCATTATAATCATGGTATTCAGGCTGGCTGGGATATCAAACGCCTGCTGGGAACTGTTCCGGTGGAAGAAGACGGTTCTGCTATCTTCAAGATTCCGGCTAACACGCCAGTATCCCTTCAACCGCTCGATGCACAGGGGCGTGCCGTACAGTGGATGCGCAGCTGGCTGACGGGTATGCCGGGCGAAGTGGTTTCATGCGTCGGTTGCCATGAAGACCAGAATACGATACCTGTGCCGAAGAGGGTGCTGGCTTCTACCCGTAAACCTCACGAACTGACGATTGCCGACGGCGGGGTTCGCTCTTATGCCTTTAAGTATGAGGTACAGCCGATACTCGACCGGGCTTGTGTGGCCTGCCATGACGGTAGTAAAGCCGGACGCCCGAATTTTAAAGATACGACTTCAGTAGGTATTACCGACTGGAGCGGTACGCGTTATTTCCAGAAGAGCTACCTGGCATTTCATCCTTATGTGAACCGTCAGGGACCGGAAGCGGATATGTATGTCATGAGTCCGTATGAATATCATGCATCTACCAGTGAGATCGTCCGTATGCTGGAACGGGGGCATTATAATGTGAAACTGACCGACAGTGAGTGGGATCATCTGGTGATGTGGATCGATATGAATGCTTCGGGACGCGGTGAGTTCGATGCCGATCCGCTGAATGGGTATGACCAGTATGAACGCCGTATCGAACTGGCTGATAAATATGCGAATAATGCAGGTGTGGACTGGCGTAAAGAGTTGGCCGATTATGCCTCTTATCTGAAAGGTAAAGGTGAAATCCGTCCGGAAATGCCGGAAAAGGTAGCTCCTGTAAAACATAAAGAGGTGAAGATGAAAGGCTGGCCGTTAACAGCGGAAGATATTCAGGCGATGTTGTCAAAGGAAAAGGGGCTTAGAAAAGAGATCGAAGTGGCCGACGGTGTCAAGATCGCTTTCGTTCGTGTTCCTGCCGGTAAGTTCGTGATGGGTACGAATAACGGTTATCCGGACCAGGCTCCTGAATTCAAGGCTGAAGTAAAACAAGGTTTCTGGATGACAGAAAAAGAGTTGACGAACGCACAGTATAATGCCTTGGTTCCTGATCACGACAGCCGTATTTATGCACAGCATTGGAAAGATCATACGACTCCCGGTTATCCGGCGAATAAGCCGAACCAGCCGGTTATCCGTGTCAGCTACGAAGAGGCGATGAAATATTGTGAGATGCTTTCGGAAAAGACCGGATTGAAAGTGACGCTCCCGACTGAAGTACAATGGGAGTGGGCTTGCCGTGGCGGTAGCGACCAGCCGTTCTGGTATGGTGCGATGGATGCGAACTTCGGTCCTTATGAAAACCTGGCCGATGTCCAGTTGGAAAAGATGGCAGTAACAGGTATCGATCCGCAGCCGATGGAGAAGGATAATCCCTGGTTCCCATATTACAATTACATGCCGAAGGTTGAAACGGTCAATGATGGAATGATGATCCCGACCGACGAATATAGTTATAAGCCGAACCCGTTCGGACTGATCAATATGCATGGAAATCTGCAGGAATGGACCCGTTCGTTGTATGCACCTTATCCTTACAGCGAGAAAGCCCAGGCGGCAGCCAACCCCCGTCAGGTGGTAGCCCGTGGCGGTTCATGGGTAGATCGTCCGAAAGATGCCACAGCCACCGCGCGCCGTGTTTATCTGCCCTGGCAGCGTGTTAATAATGTAGGGCTTCGCCTGATCATTGAGGATTGATAATGTTACTCTAATATAAAAGAAGTTGTATTTCACATGAAATACAACTTCTTTTATATTAGAGTAAATAGCGTAGAGATTCAGGATTTCTTCTTGTGTCCCAGACCAATGCTATTCGGATATGTTTCTTTTCTATCGTGTAATATATTTTACAATGATCTTTTACAATAGATCTGTATTTTGACAGTTTACCATCTAACTTCTCTCTCATCCCCATTTCTGGAAAAGTGAGAAGATAGTTGGTTTCATCCTTTATCCGTTGAACGATTTCCAGGGCTTTAGTCCTTCCTGTGTCTGGCTGATAAAAATTATAAATATCTTTCAGGCTTTTTCTGGCAAGTGGAGTCCATTTTATTACCATGATTGCATTTCTTTGTCCAGTTCATCAGAAGTGATGCTTAAACCTGCTTCATCTTCTTTTTCTGCCTGTGCCATATATTCTTTCAGTAAAGAAGAAGGCATTGTATAGCTGGACTCTCCTTTCAGTTTGTGTACTAATTCCTGCAATTTACGGATAGCCTCCTCGCTGTTAATGTCGGCAAGTATTTCTCGAATCAAGAGCGCTTTTCTTGCTTCTATTTCCATTGTTGTCATATTTAGGCTCCTTTCTTTAATCTATTATCCTATACAAAGATAAGCAACTTCTGCTTAAACGGCATTGTTGTCTTTCAATATTTCTGTTAATTCTTTCACCCCTTCGGATGCTCCTTTCTGGATAAAGCGGATATCGTTGCGGTAGGTTTTTATTTCTTTCGGGTCTATCAGGTAGATGGGTTGGCCGCGGCGTACGTAATTCAGTAATCCGGCAGCCGGGTAGACGTTGAGGGAGGTTCCTATTACGACAAAGATATCGCACGACTCGACCATATGGATTGCGGGGTCGATCATCGGGACCGCTTCACCGAACCAGACAATGAAAGGGCGGAGCTGTATGCCGTGAGGATCTTTATCGCCGATATGGATATCCGGATTTTCCGGAGAAAGGTCGTAGGTCGTGTTCAGGTCCCGTACGGAACAGGCCTTCATCAGTTCGCCGTGTAAATGGATCACATCGCTACTTCCTGCCTGTTCATGCAGGTTATCGATATTTTGTGTAATGATATGCACATCGAAATTCTTTTCCAATTCAGCCAGTCCGATATGTCCCGCGTTGGGCTTGGTGTTGAGCAATTCCCTGCGTCTCTGGTTATAGAAGTTGAGGACCAGTTCGGGGTTGGAGGCAAAGCCTTCGGGGGTTGCAACGTCTTCCACCCGGTATTTTTCCCAAAGACCATCGGAGTCGCGAAAGGTCGAAATACCGCTTTCGGCACTCATGCCTGCGCCGGTCAGTACGACTAATTTCTTTTTCATAAGGCTATTGTGTATTTAATTTTACAAAGATAGAAAAGAATGTAGCTAAATGTATCTTCCTATAAATTTTGAAGTGTTTTTTGTTGCACCCTTTAATTATTATCGTACATTTGTCGTGCATTTCATTCCAAAAGGTAGGGAAACCTGCCAATTTCCGTGGCGGGCATTTTTATGTCCGCTTACGCTCATTCTATATGGCGGTTCCGTACCCCCGTGTGGAATATTAATGTATCTACTGCCTTTTGGGGTGAAATGCAACGGGACAGGCGGAACCGCTCTTATATTCAGAAAATCTTCGCCTTCACATCTAATATTAACTAGGTATGGACACAGATTTTTTAACTGCCCAACAAAGTGAAGACCTGCAAAGGTTAAGTGGAAACCCCTCTCCTTTTTCTGAAGAAGAACTAAAAGATTTTTACCTCAAACTGGCCCGTCTGGTCAATCCGAGTGCATGCTCTCCTAAACGCACCGATTTTGAAATATTGAGTATACTTAGCAAAGACCTGAAGAGAAACCTCGGATTTTTATGTAAATATACGCAACACTCCTGGGACGAAGGATTATTAGAAATACAAATGGCCTGCGGAGTTTATTCCGTACAGGACAGTATCCCCAAAACGCAGCGATTAGAAATGAATACTTCCCTGGGGAAGCATTTACAGTTTCTTGCCCGGATGGCATCCAGCTGTTCAGTTGCAAGAAAGATGCATGCGGAATATACCCGGCATTTTATTAATGTAGAATACCTTTTAAGGCAAATGGGAAATAAGACTAACTAGGTGGAGGAAGCCGGGAAAGTAATTTCTTTCTCCCTATAAACAAATTCAAAGGTCAGGACTCTTTTTTACCAGGGCGTACAGGGTGCCGGGACAAGGTGTACAGGGTGTTTCTTTAGGATGTACAGGTTGGCGGATTATCTTGTACAGGGTAGTTATACAAAGCCGGGAGTTAACGATTAGTTGGTCATAGGGTTTGGCTTAATGAGACTGGAAGATAGTGATAGTTTACAGGAACTATTTATCAAACAAGGTTTTGCCTTGTTTGATAAATAGCCTTGGATAACTTTATTATTTTCTATTATCCCAGATTGTTCAGAATATCTGTTTTTCCTTCCTTTACCAGGCGGTAGATCATTTCTCCGAACAGGGTATTTACCCATGCAAACCAGGACCGGGTAAAGTTTTTTGGATCGTCTTTGTGGAACGATTCGTGCATGAAACCGGTATCGCCGTCCGTATCACGAAGCATTTTGACGCAATGACGTATTTCTTCTTTATCGTTGGTGGTATTGCAACGCATAATGATACTCATCGGCCAGATAAAGTCGAATCCAATGTGCGGACCTCCGATACCTTCACCGGCTTTCCCTTTGTAGAAATAAGGATTCATCGGGCTTAAAACCAGTTTACGGGTATTTTGGTAGACCGGATCGTTCACGTCGATGCATCCCAGATAAGGCATAGCCAGCAAGCTGGGTACGTTGGCATCGTCCATGAATACATGGTTATGGAAACCGTCTGCTTCGAAAGCATATACTTTTCCGAATTCAGGGTGTTCTACGATTCCGTATTTTTCGATGGCGGCAGCAACTTCGTCGGCTAATGAGTCGCACTGGCGGGCAAAGTCGTTATCCTTTTTGATGTCGCGCATCATCTCAGCCAGCTGGCGGAGTGAAGTGACGGCAAACATATTCGACGGGATCAGGAAACCGAACAGGGTCGCGTCGTCAGATGGACGGAAAGAAGATACGATCAATCCGACAGGGTTTACCGGGCTACCGTAGCCGTCGTTCAGCAATGTATCGCCCTGACGGTCTGTCTTACGGGAGAAACGATACGGGCCGAGTCCGTCCTTGCGTTGTTGTTCGATAAACGTTTTGTAGACGCTTTTCATTGCCTTTTCCCATTCAGCATCGAAAGGAGAGGTGTCGCCGGTCTTCTTCCAGAAGTGATAAGCCAGGCGGATCGGATAACAGAGTGAGTCGATTTCCCATTTACGCTCATGAAGTTCTTTTTTCATATCTGTCCGGTCGCTTTCCCATTCGCTGCCTGTCGGGCCTTCGTTGAAGCCGTTGGCGTACGGATCGATATTGATGCACCAGGTCTGGCGGTTGATAACACCTGCCAACATTGTTTTTACTTTCGGATCTTCGTTTGCAAAAATAATATGCGGGAAAACCTGTGCGGATGAATCGCGCAACCACATCGCGTGGATATCGCCGGTAAGGACGAAAGTGTCGGGTTTACCGTTCACCATTTTGTGCTCACAAGTCGTGTCGAGTGTGTTGGGAAAACAATTCTCGAACATCCATGCCAGTTTCGGATCTTTCAGCTTGGCTTTTGTCGCCTGGATTGCCTTTTCGACTGCTGCGGAAGTGAACTGGCGTTTTTCCGGTGCCGGACGCTGGCAAGTGTACTGTAATGTGTTAGATACGAGAGGGGCGCCTGGTGTTGCCGATTCTGCTAAATGAGCAAATGATTTCTGCCCGACCAACAGACCTGCCAAAGACAAACCTCCGGATTTTAGAAAGTTTCTACGTGTAGTCATGGGTTTATTATTTTATTTATTGAATGTTACCTGTTTCTGCAAAAAGTTCGATCATACAGGCGTTGTCTAACAGCCATTTGAACTTTTTATTATCAATCCCGGCCCAGTCGTTTCCAAGGAATCCGTTTTCATCCCGTGTATATTGCCAGGCATAACGGGCGTTATCCGCCATGGTATTAACAAATTCATACTTGTTATCCACTTTAGCCAAAGCAAGAAGACCGCGCAATAAAATGACATTGAACCACGGATTTGAGGGGTAAAAATAAGCATCTTTTCCATTAATACCAGTGCGTTTCTGCAAAAAATGTTTATAAGCTCCTTTTGCCGTGTTTTGTGCATCCTTCAGGAAGGCTTCGTCTGAAGTTGCCTGGTAAAGGAGTACGCCTGCCTGGATCATCTGTCCGCTGTTATATGTGAACTTGGCTTTGCCGATCGTTTTATCGAGTCCGATATTGTCCCAATAGACATGATCTGCCGGGTCACAGAGGTTTGCCTTTGTCCAGTTGTAGGTTGCTACAGCCTGTTCCAGATACTTCCGGTCTTTTGTCAGATTATACAGTTTCATACATAAAACGGTAGCGGGCGCATTTGAACAGGTATTTTTGGATGTCTTTTTCTGTTCGCACCAATAGATACCTCCGCCCAACACATCGTCCCATCCGCTGAAAATATAAGCATATAATTCTTCTGCTTTTTTCAGATAGCGTTCGTTTTGGGTGAGTGCATATAGGTTGCAGTAATCAATGGCAAGCCAGTCGTTATCATCGTAAAAACGGTCGCTTTCACCGTTAAACATCGGATAACTTTGATAGCAGAACGGGGTGCGTGTGTCGTCCCAGTATTTTTCAAGCCCGGGAAGGATGCGTTCTTCCAGTATTTTCAGGTATTTCTCATTTCCGGTGACCTCATACAGCGAGATACAACCGGACAACATACCGGAATAAGGCCATAGGAAAGATACTTCCTGTCCCTTTTTCTGTTCGGTCCCTTCGGCAAGATAAGTGACGGTGTTTTCCGGATTGACAGGATAAGTCTCTGAAAGTAATCCATACTTTTCAACGTTGTATTTCGTAAGGATATTGTTCAATAGGGAGTCTGCAATAAGTATATCTCCGTTTGTTTGTTGAACTGGTTGTTTGTTGCATGAACAAATACAAAATGCAAGCACGCAACAATGAAGAATTGAAGCAAGTTTCATGGTCTATATCGATTGAATTAAAAATTAAAACGTGCAAATGTAATACATTTTCTTGGATTCGTTAATAATAAGCGGACATACGTGATGTTTTTATATCAATATGATGTATTTTTGCTAATGGGATAATCTAAAAATTCTATAGATATGATGAAAAAACTGTTTTTAATATTTGTCGTACTGTTGAGTGTAATGCCTTTATTCGGACAGGAAAATGTCCATTCTGCGAAATATACCTTATTGTTGACCGGGGCTTCTTTTGCTTCCCCGGAGAATGGATGGTTTGAATTGGGATGTGAATCTTTGGACGCCGTACCTGTAAACCGGGCGGTAGGTGCGGAAGCGATTGCGAATACAGCCAATAAAATGGAAGATGGCACTCTTTATTCTTTGGAGGAGCTGGATGAGGTCGATGCATTTATCATTATGCATGTGCATGATAAAGATGTATTTGACGAGACGCAGCTAAAAGAGAAATATACTGATTATTCAACTCCTTTCGACCGTTCCAATTATGCGGCGGCATACGATTATGTCATCAAACGTTATATAATCGATTGTTATAATCAACAATTCAATGAGCATTCCAGATATTACGGGAATAAATACGGTAAGCCTGTAAATATTATTTTCTGTACTCATTGGCACGATGCCCGTACTGTGTATAACTCGTCTATCCGTCGACTCGCCTCTAAATGGGGATTTCCGCTTATTGAATTTGATAAGTATATCGGGTTTTCTAAAAATGTTCTCCATCCGGTAACCGGTAACCAGTTTAGTCTGATCTATGCTCAGGATACCCAGGAAACGGATGGTGTTACATATGGCTGGCATCCGCAACGGGGAAAAGAGAAGTTCATTCAGCGAAAGATGGCGGCTATTTTTGCCGATATGATGAGGAATGTGTTGCCGGCCAGATAAAGGATTAATCCGACCGGCTAACAGGTCAGCGGTGTGTTATCTTTAATGTCGTTAAGATGTTGATTCCGTATTTCTTGTCGGATGAATTCCACCATTCTGTATCTCCGTTGGCACAACGAATGGCATACCGGTTATTATATTTCAGACGTTCGGAACCATCCGGTATCCATAGGCCTACTCTATATTTGCCCGTTTTCAGATTTTCCGGAATAGTAAATTGTCCTTTGATGGTATGAAGCAAAGGTTTACACTCCGGATCTGTGGGTTGGTATGGTTGGAAGCTGTTGACGTTCGTCTCGGTCAGTAACTCTGTAACCCGGTCCTGCTCATCGACCAGAACAAAATAAACGGGATGCTCATTGAATAAGGTAGAAAAACCTCTGTTAATCAGCGAAAGATCCAGCGAGATTTCTTTTCCGGCTACCAGGGTTCCGTTTATTTTGAGTTGTTGTAATTCCAGCCGGTAACCCAGATGATCCCGGATATAATCGAATACGTTTCGTGTAGCCGGACTTCCGTCCTGATTTTTAAAGTAATGGTCGGAAACGGGCATATGGTTTTCAGATAAGAATGTTTCTTCCACAGGAGTTTCTTTCCAATACATCATTGAATATTTATCTTTGGTCCCTTTTTCCTTGTAATTATGAATGGCACTGAGCGAAGTATAATGCTGAAGGAAAAGCTGTCTGGCTGTCGCTTTGCCGTCGATAATCCATCCGGCTTCCGGATTGTCGGGATCTTCATTCATACTCCAGGTACCCCAGGGAAGTTCTCCGTCTACGGCTAAATAAGGACTTTCTTCGACGATTTGGTTGAAATAAGGAGTTCCTTCATGCATGTTTCCGTCCCATTTATGAGGTTTTATAATGATGAAATCATCATGGAAAGAAACTCTGTTATATGATTTACTTTCTTTGTTTATCAGGTTTTTATATTCCGGGACTCTTACTTGCACCATTCTGTTTTCCGGAGTCATCCAGACTATCTTTTCCAGGATAGTACGCTTACTGTCGTTTGTGCTTTCCAGTCCGTGGTATGAACTGTGCCATTCGCCCCATGCACCGATGAATCCGGCTTGCACAACTTGAATGACATCTGTGTTTTGTGCAAGGAATGGTTTCAGTTGTTCCATATGGCGGAGCACATCTTCCAGGGTAGGGCCGCTTCCCGCTCTTCCCATAAAGGCGGTTTCATAAGCAAATCGCAATACTGCTTTTTTACCTAATTCTCTTAGTTTGTTGAAATAGGTATCCATTGTGGTAAAAGCATCTTCCGATAAGTCTTTTCCTACGAATCCGGTGAGATAAAAATAACTTTGAACCAGGCTGACACTGTCTGATGCATAGATAGCGGACTCTGATTCTAAATGGCTGGTTATGTCGGGGAATTGTTTAGGGTTCCAGACATCTTTCCCGCTGGCAATGTCGACTGCTATTTCCAATCGGAAGCCTCTTTCCGGATTATACAGACCTTCCTGTCCGGCAGGGTCGTCGGCATAAATGCCGCGGAAGGTGATTGTCTTTGCTTTTCCGTTGCCTTTATCCGGGTTATTTCCGTGTATGCAACTAGCAAAGCAAAAGAATAACCCTGATAGAATAAGAATAAAGTATCTTTTTTGTTTCATGATATATGATTTAAGAGAGAATAAGCCCTATACTAAACTATCTAGTATAAGGCTTATCTGTTTTATAATTAATTAGTTGTTACCAAAGAGGGTTCTGTACCAGAAGCCGGCTTTTTTGTATTTCATCCTGTGGTATCGGATAAAGGTACATGGCACGTCTCCAGGCACGGTTTTCAAGAACGATGCGGGTAAAGAAAGAATTGTTGGCTCCGATCGGTTGGTCTTTGTATCCGTTCATATTCATTGAATGGAGAACGCTTTGATCTGCCTCTTCACCTTCTCCGCAAATCATCCAGCGCCGGATGTCGAAGTAGTGTTGTCCTTCCATAAACAATTCAACAGTACGTTCGCGTTGAATCATTTTTCGTTGCAGTTCCTGATTGCCGATAATATTCTTTTTACCGGAAGCGGCCAGTTCCTTATATCCGGGAATACCGGCACGTTGTCTTACCATATCCAGGTATTTGATGATATTGGGATCGTTCGGGTCTATTTCATTACAAACTTCTGCATAGTACAGATAAAAGTCTGCCAAACGGAATAGAATGGAAGGACGTGCCCAGGCCTTCAAATAGTTTCCGGTAAACAGGATTTGGCGGTTTTTGAATTTAGTTGGCAGGTAACCGGTACGAGGGTTATCGGCAGATGAGTTGTCGCAACCTTCCCCTTTGGCAAATCCGATTGTGTAATCGGGTCTTCCGACCGGTTGAATATGCCAGCTTTTACCTTCATATCCTACACCGGCATAGAAACGAGGTTCGCGGTTGGCATACATATTGAATACATTTGTATCTACCCGCTTGTTTTCGTTACATGGGTTAACGACATCGGTAAAACCGTTTTCTTTATACATGCTACCTGGATCGTCGATTGTTAATCCGTCTTTAACGAAGAAGGCATCCACTAAATTCTGAGAAACTCCAAGATATCCCCAACCTGTGTAACAGTCTCTGGGGTTGGTGTTCTGTTCCATTGTCGAACCGTTCCAAAGGTTATCTCCGGTAGCCCACAATATTTCGTCATTGTAGTTTTGGAATAATTGATAGACCGATTCATCCGGATTAATGGTTCCGTCTGTATTATATACGGTAAACAAGGTGTGCTTGTTTTGTTCTGCATTATTCAATAGATCTTCCAGGCGGCTTTTAGCGGTGAGCCATCTGTTGGCATCGTAAGAAGCAAATATTTTTTTACCGTCGGTATTGGCAACATCCAGTGTTTCTTTGTAACCACCATTGAATAGCGGCGAAGCTGCATATACCCAAAGCTTGGCTCTTAATGCTTTAGCAGCAGTCACTGTCGGACGGACGATCTCATTCAGATTGTACCGGTCGTTTCCGGTAGCTGAATGATTCTGGATAATTGATTCAGGCAGGTCACCGGATTCGATGACTTCTTTTAATAAGTTATCGATGTATTCAACGGTTTCATCCACGGATGCTCTGGCATAATCCAGGCCTTTATCTTCCGGATCGGCTAGTTCATCCAGGATAGGAACCGGGCCATACAGTTCGAAGAGTGAGAAATAACTGTAAGCGATAAGGTATTTTGCTTCAGCCTTCATTCTCTTAACATCTGCCTCCGTTAATTGATATTGGTCGTTAATGTTACCTTTAGGATTTACTCTTTCCAGAAAAATATTAGCATCACGAATATATTGATATAAGTCTTTCCAGCGTTGTTGGAATGGCGCATTAGCAGAAGTGAAACCGGATATCATTTCACTCATACCGACACCACTAAGTGTTGTTTCTCCACACATGGATACCCAAACCCCGGAAAATCCATTGGCTTTATTCTTACCGATACTGGAATATTCTGAAATACTGTTGAACAAATTACCATGCCAACGGCGCATGTAGTTGGGGTTATCGAAAACTTCATCTAATGTAAGGTTTTCTGCCACTTCATCCGATACATCCAGATAATCACTACATCCTGTGAGGGCTAAAGTTAGAAAGCATGCAGAAGCAATTGATGTTATTTTATTTAAGAATTTCATATTTGTTGTTTTTAAAATGTGACTTCTAATCCAAGAGAATATGTGCTGCATATAGGATATTTGGCACCTGAATTCGCACTACCTAATTCAGGATCCCAGAATTTGATGTTATCCCAAACTGCCACATTGTTCCCTTGCAAATAAACTCTCAAATTTTTCATACGGAGTTGCTTGAGTATTTTATCATTGAATTGATAACCTATCTCGATGTTCTTCAGTCGGAGAAATCCAGCATTACGATGCCACCAGGTACTTGCTTGTGTGTTATGACTGAAGTTGCTGGTATGCAAACGTGGAAAAAAGACATCTTGATTGTATGGACTCTCTGCTAGCCAGCGGTCTGAAATTTCTGTCCGGCCCGACCCATTATCAACCCCTTGTGTGAATGGAAGCAGGGCATAATTGTTTGCTAACATATTGGCGGATGTATGTGCTGTTCCCTGAAAGAAGACGCCAACGAAGAATCCTTTCCATTCTGCATTTACTCCGAATCCATAGACGATTTCCGGTGTCGCTTGATAATATTTATGATCATAAGTACGGTCATAAGAGTCAATGACACCGTCATTATTCAAATCTTTGTATTTGATATCACCAGGGGCAACATTTGCTGCGGGGGTGGGTAGGCCGTCTTTCAATTTATAAGTTTGGCCGCCGTATTCGTTTGTTGTAATATTGAAATCATCCGGAGTATAAAGTCCTTCCGCTATATATAGCAACGGCTTGTCAATAGAGTTTCCTGTATATGTCTGATAATCGTATTTCTGAGGGATTTCGTCTCGTTCAAGAATCTTGTTTTTTGCATAAGTCAAGTTACCTCGTGCAGAGAGATCTACATTTCCTACTTTTTGTTTCACAATAAGATTGGCATCGACTCCCTGATTTCTAACAATACCGAAATTCTGGTATGGCTTTACCCGGAGACCGGAAACGTTTGAAACGGTTTCTCTTTGCAATAAGATATCGCTACGACGGTTATAGAAATAATCGGCACTTAAATCGACACGACCTCTGAACAACCCCAGGTCGATACCAGTATTCAGTTTCTTTTCAATTTCCCATGACAGGTTAGGCATGGCGAAGCTACCTTCTGCAATCCCATTGCCAGGAGAGTTCCCTTTTCCGCCATTGGCTCCTGGTGTTAGTCCGAAACTGTAACTGTTAAGACCTGTATTAATATTTTCTCTGTATGGGAAACGTGTATCTTCACCAATATTATCATTTCCGGTTATACCGTAAGAAACTCTTAATTTCAGTTTACTGATATAATCTTCCACTCCTCTCATGAACTTTTCATGGCTGACAAACCAAGCTGCACCTACGGCAGGGAAAATTCCCCATCTATGGCCTTGCGCAAAGTTTTCACTACCGGTCATACCCATACTGGCTTCCAGCATATAGCGGTCATCGTATCCGTAAGTCGCACGGGCAACCACACTTTGTTTGCGATACGGTAAGAGTTGTAAACCATTATCTCTATTCTGATATTGCGTCTCTTTTTGCATGTACAATACCATACCGGTTACATCGTGTACTTTATTGAAGGAACGTTGATAATCCAAAGAGGCTTCCAGGTAGATCTTTTTCGTACCATCACGACCGGATATGGCGGGGTTACCTAAAGCAGAACTTTCTTTGATTGTTTTTTTATCGAGGCTTCCGTCTTCATTTCTCCCTAATGCATAAAAGGTTTGCGGAGTTTTCGATCTCTTCATGGTTGAATAGAAATCGGCATCAAAGCTGACAGACCCCTTTACTGATAATCCTTCTGTGATGAATTTTAGGTCTTGCTTCAACGTCACTTTGGTTTGTAAGAAAGCACTCCATGTTTTGTTGTATCCGCTATTGTTTAACATGTTGTATGGCTGATATTCAACCCCCCAGCCGGGAGCACCATGATCCGAGGCTGTACCGTCGGAATAGTACATCGGAATAACATGTACAGGGAAGTGGCTGATATAATTGAAGATTTCATCTGAGGTATATCCCGGTTGATTTTTCTTCAAATACTGGCCGCTCATATCGATAGATAGTTGAGTTGTTTTTGTCAGGTCCATATCCACGTTGGAACGCAGGTTGAAACGTTGCAATCCGATATTGGCATTGTAATCCTCTTTGGGAGTAGAATCGAAGATACCGTCTTCTGAATAGTAAGCTCCTGAAGCAAAAAAACGTACTTTCTCGGAACCACCTCTGAAGTTTACCGTATATCTCTGGCTTTGTGTGTGATTCTGTAGTAAATCATACCAGTTTACAGAAGGATATAGATCCCGGTCTATCCCGGTTCTGTATTTTTCAAGTGTTTCGTCGGAATATTGGGGATTGAAATATTCTTTGTTCGGATTACCCTGGTCATTCCACAATGCTTCATTATATAATGACAGGTAGTCATAAGAATTTAATGTTTCAGGCATGCGTGTCGGAGTGACAATACTGTATTGTGCACTGAAGTTGACAGATGTTTTCTGTGCTTTACCTCGTTTGGAAGTAATCAACACAACCCCATTAGCTCCTTCTGCACCATAAACGGCTGTCGCTGCAGCATCTTTTAAAACGGTGAAACTTTCGATTTCGTCTACGTCGATATCGTCCATACTTCTGGGAACACCGTCTACTAATACCAATGCGGATGTTCCGCCGGCATATGAACTTTGTCCGCGAATATAGAATGCGGCTGCATCGTTACCTGGTTCACCACTGCGTTGTACGGCAATGACACCGGCTATTTGTCCGGCCAACGTATTACGCAAGTTTCGTTGTTTTACATTTAACTCAGCCGGTCCGATCGTGTTTAATGAAGAAACAACGCTCTCTTTTTTCTGTTGACCGTAACCGATAACAACAACATCCTCCAGGCCTACGGTAGCTTCCATCATGCGGATGTTGATGGATGCTTCGCCTTTATAGGTTTTTTCTTCCGTGTTAAATCCGATATATCGGAACTCAATAACGTCACCTTCGTTGACGTTATTGAGTATATATTTACCATCTATATCAGTTGTTACACCATGGGTGGTACCTTTGATAGTGACTGTTGCTCCGATAACCGGATTCCCGTCAGCGTCGGTTAATAAACCTGTCACTGTTTTTTTCTGTTGATCGGAATTTAACACCTCGGTGTTTTCTTTTGTCGGTGTTTTTTTGACAATGATCTGTCGGCCTTTTATGGAATAGGTCTCATTTGTTCCTGCAAAAACTTCATGAAGGATTGCTTGAACCGGTTGGTCACTGAGATTTATGGATACTTTTCTGTCCAGGTCGATTTTAGTACCTTGATAGATAAAAATGAATTCGCTGTTTTTTTCGATATGGGAAAATACATCCCGTACCGTTTTGTTATTCATTTTTACAGTGAAGTAAACTTGTGTTGAATAATTTTCTGTGAAATTGGCAGCTGCTTCTCCTGCAAAACATAATAAACAGCTACTTAAACAAATACTTTTTAGATAATTAAATCTTTTAGATTTGATACTCTTTTGTTTTTTCATACATTTGTACGTATTTTTTAGTAACGAACTAGATTAATACTATCCTGAGCCAGGCAATATGACAGTATTGTCTGGCTTTTTTTGTATCATAATACATTCTCTCTTAAGGGGGAGAGGTGGAATTCCCTTTTCATTTCGTGTGTTTATTTCATAAGCAAATATTTTTTAAGGTTAAACATTTATTGAAAGATCCGGATATTTCCATCCGGGGTGGTCTCATATTTAATATCCAGTAACTCTGTAAGAATATCCAGAGAGTTGTTTATACCATTTTTTAAATCCAGTTTTCCTGAAACCAGATATGAAGCTATCGATGGTTCGTATTCAATTTGAACACCATAATAACGTGATAAACGTGTAAATACATCTCCGACACGATGCTCAGCAAACAGCATGATATAATCTTTCCATGAAATATATTCATTTACGTCTACAGTACTGACTGTTGATTCTCCTTGGGTAATAGCGATTTTTTCATTCGGTCTGATGGTGGTTTTGTGATTGTTGTTATCCACTTCCACTTTACCTTCTACCAATACAACGGAAGCTATGGCATCGTCTTTGTAGGCGGATACGTTAAACGTTGTGCCCAATACTTTTACATCGAAATCCTTTGTCTTAACGAAGAATGGACGTTTGGGGTCCTTGGCTACTTCCAGGTAGACTTCTCCTTCTACAAGAATTTCCCTTTTGTCTTTTTCAAAGTCGGAAGGATAAATAACATGACTTCCGGAGTTGATATACATAGATGTTCCGTCTGAAAAGGTTATAGTAGCCCTTTTCCCTTTCGGGACAATAATGTGGTTGAGTTTTTCTTTGCTGTGGACAGAACTTTCTTTAGTAACATTTTCTTTGTTTACCTGTAGTGTCCCATTTTTTTTGTATTCCAAAGAGGCTTCATTGGAAAGTTTCATCCGGTCGTTTTGGGTGATCAGGGTGATCTCCTTCTCCTGGTGAGGTATGCTATCGTTTAGTAAGGAGGTTGCTAATATGTCCCAGTCGTAGGAGTTAGGAGAATATAGAAAGTTGATTGATAAGGTTATTATCAATACCGAAGCGGCAGCGGAAGCCGCATAAAGCCATAGTCTTCTCTGTTTGTGTCGTCTCTGATATCTGTTTTTTAGATCTTCCAGAGATTGTTCAATTTTTTGCAGGTCGACCTTTTCGGCCTCCTGTATATTATCGATCAATGCCTGTCCGGCCTTTTTGAAAGAAGTTTTTCGTATGTTGTTTTCTGTTTTATTCATGCTTTTTTCATTGTCTCTCTATTATAAGTACGGTGAAATCGAGAAAAGGTACTTGTAAGAAACCGAAAAAAGTCATTTTTTATTCAGGAAAAATATTTTACGTAATTGTACGAGTGACTGAGAAAGTCTGTTTTTGCTTGATTGATAGTTAATATTCAATATGTCGGCGATCTCTTTGTGAGATATGCCTTTGATATAAAAAAGATATAATATTTCTTTTTGTTTGGCAGAAAGTTCCTGATAGGCCGACGACAGATTACTTATATCTTCTTTGAGGGCCGTTTCTTCTTCGGTCGTAGCGTGGTCTACTTCCGGTATTTCGTCGATAAAGATGAAATCATTGTGCTTCTCTTCTTTTTCAAGGCTGTCAAGCAAATTGTTGCGGAAGGCTTTAAGCAGATAACCTTTTACAGATGGGGTATCCGATAAGTTACGTGATTTAGACATCAGTTTTATAAATAAATTCTGAATACAATCCTGTACCATATCCTGATTGGAAGAGAGTCTGCATCCGTAATTCAAAAGTAATGGATAGTATCGTCTGTATATCTGTTCAAGGGCTTCTTTGTCCCCTTTCAGATAAAGTGACCATAGTATTTCATCAGACTGATTTTCCATTAATGAGTATTTGAATTGTTTAAAACTATGTGGATAAATTTAAGAAATCTCCTCGTATCCCGTCTGCAAATGTATGATATTTTTGTGGATAGAATATAATTATTCGATTGTTTTCAAAGAAAGCGGCTGCTCGAAAGTATCGGAAAAGATATCTTCGGGCAACCGCTTTTATATTCTTTAAAATTAGCTATCGTTTAAAATTCAGTAGATAATAAAGGCCAGTTTACATCTTTGGTATGGACCTGTTCCATTAATGTTTTCAGTTCGACAAACTTTTCGGGATTACGGTCGATCATGTTATGTACTTCGGACGGATCGGCAGCAATGTTGTACAATTCGTATTTCGGTTCTTTCTGGATATTCAGTAAGATCAGTTTCCAGTTTCCTTTGATAATAGCCTGTCGACCGTTCATCTCATGGAATTCAAAGTAGAAATAATCATGTTGTTTCTGATTTTTTTCTCCTTTTAATGTTGGAAGGATACTGATACCATCACACTCAGGTGCTTTTTTAGTGTTGATGACTTCGGCGAAAGTCGGCATCATATCCCAAAAGGCACAAGGATGATGAGAGATGGTTCCCTCTTCGATCTGTCCGGGCCATGCTGCGATCATCGGGACACGAATTCCCCCTTCATACAAGTCTCTTTTGATACCCCGGTAGATCCCGTTGCTGTTAAAGAATTCGGGATCGGCTCCTCCTTCGCGGTGCGGACCGTTATCGCTGGTAAAAATGATCAGGGTGTTATCATAGAGTCCTTCTTCTTTCAGTTTGGCGACAATCTGTCCGACATAGACATCATAACGATACACCATAGCCGCAAATGTCGCATGCGGATAGACCTGTGAACAATATCCTCCTTTGCGGAACATAGGACCGGAGTCTGTTCCGTGGTGAGGTTGTTCCGGATACATTCCCCTGAACTTTTGAATGATACTGTCTTCCGGCACCAACAATTCGGCATGAGGCAATACATAGGGAATGAACAGGAAGAATGGTTCTTCTTTATTGTCGTCGATGAATTTTAGGGCATGTTTATGGATCTCATCCTGTGAATAAGTGCCGTAGGCTCCGTTGGCATTTTCCGGATAGTCGACTCGCTTGTCGTTGTCCCACATGTGGTCGGGATAATAATTGTGCGCCAGAAGCTGGCTGTTATATCCGAAGAAAGTATCTACGAACTGCTTGTTCGGATCGCCGGTACTGCCGACTTCTCCCAAACCCCATTTGCCGAATGCACCGGTTTTGTATCCCGCTTCTTTGAATATCTTGAAGATCGTATTTATGCCGGTGGGCAGGGCCACTTCATAATCCGGATTCACGCTTGAGTTACCACGTATGCAGGCATTTCCGGTATGTCTGCCGGTCACCAGGCTGCAACGGGAGGGGGCACTGACCGTCGTCCCCGAATAGCACTGGGTAAAACGCATACCCCGTTGTGCCAGTTCATCTATATTAGGGGTCTGGAATTTTTCCTGTCCGTAACAACTCAGGTCACCGTAGCCAAGATCGTCTGCGAGGATAAAAACGACATTTGTTTTCTCCTTAGCTACCAGGGAGACAGTGCTGCTGCCTGCAGTGAGCAGGCAGAGACTGTAAAGTGAAATATTTCTTTTCATGGAATTTAAACTATTTATTCAGCATTGGAACGTGGATAACCTTCGTTCTGATCTAGATTCTGATTCAGCAGCAGTTCATTGCTAGGCAACGGGAACAGGTAATGACGGTCTACCCATCCAACTGGTTTACTGAAGAATACGATGCGTCCTTCATCACCGTTGCGGTCCAGTTTCAGTTTGAAGTTGGACGGATTGGCCTTATCTCCCATATGGCGTGTGTCTTCCAGGTCTGATTTTTTCAGGTAAACACCGAATTGTTGTGTATTCATGTATTCAGCCTTTTTCCAGCGGCGCAGGTCATCGAAACGGTATCCTTCGAACATCAGTTCCACACGGCGTTCACGGCGGATCTCCCATAAAACCGGATCGACGCTCTGGTCTCTTTTCGGGTCGAATGAAGCATTGATTTCGCTGACTTTCATATCTGCGACATGTGCTCGTTTGCGTAATACATTGATCGTAGCATCGGCAACGCTTTGGTTGAACTGTCCCAGTTCCCAGGCTGCTTCTGCGTGATTTACCATCACTTCACCCATACGGAACAGCGGGAAGTCGGTGGAGTTTACGCTACCTGCCGAGTTGACCGGAGTAACCGTGTTATAATATTTCCATACATAGTAACCGCCGTAAGAGGTCATAAAACCTTGTCCCATATTATATGAGTTTTCGCGGAAATGAGGAACCTCACGTAATATCTGTCCGGCCCATTGTAAAGCAGGAAGTGTCTTTGTCGAACCGGCTGTATTCGAGATCTGAGCCATCAGGTCGATATATTCTTTATCTCTCGGATCGTCCGTGAAAGTGACTTTCGACATATCCATATTGGTTGCTGACGGGCTGTTCACCTTGTAAGGCGGACATACATTATAATATAACCGGTAGTCCCTGTTTCTGAATTCGGTATATACATCGGCGTCTCCCGTTTCTTTATTTCCTTCGAACAGGTCGCTGGTATAGATCGGTTTGCCGTCCTGGCAAAGATAAGCTGCGATACCATCCGAGCTGATCTCCGAATAATGGGAAGATGTTCTTACGTAACGGGTCATATTGTGACCTTTTCCGTCAGACAGGAAGTTTTTGTAAAGCAAGATCCCTGTCGTGCCTTGTAATTCTTCGGAGTTGAACAGTTCATCGTAATGATTGTGTACAGTAGGATGCGCGTTAATCAGTTCCTTTGAAGCATCGAAACTTGCCTGGAGATATTTCAGACCATCAGAGATGCTGTGATATTTCTGCCAGGTTCCTTCAAACAGTCCGTAACGGGAGATCAGTGCACAGACAACATCACGGTTGATCGTATTTTCTCCGTCACCGTCCGGATTAATGTTCTCTTTGGCATATTCCAGCATTTCCAGAACTTTGGCTGCCAGTTCCGTACGAGGAGTTCTTTTGGCATACAAAATTTCCGTATCGGTATCTTTCAAGGCATTTTCTACCCAGATAGCACTTCCATAATGAGCGATCAAACGGTAATATTCATTCGCTTTAAAGAAATACCCGAGACTGCGCCAATGCGCTTTTTCCGATTCTGTCATTTGTGAATTGTCCAGGTTGTCCAGCATGATATTGATGGCACGGATACGTTCGTACGGTTTACTCCATTCGTCGGCCGTACTGGGAACGGTTGTTTTTTCAGGCCATGTCCAGGGATTTTCACTGCCCGGGTTCCCATAAAAACCATTGTCGGAATAACTATCGAAAATATATTTTTCGTTAGGTCCTCCTTTGATCGCTGTCGGTCCGGCATAAGCTGTCAGATAGGTATAGAATTTCCAGGAGTATGTTTTAAAATTGTCATAACTCACAAATACGGTCTCTTCTGTCTGCTTATCGAGCGGAAGTCTTTCCAGGTAGTCGTTGTTCAGACATGACTGAAACAGGGTGGTACCTATTGCCAGGAAACTTATTAATAACTTTTTCATATATAGTGAATCTCCTTTACTTTAGAATGTTACATTAATACCAAAAGAAAATTGTCTCATCAACGGATATGACCATCCTGCAGCTTTCGAGTCGCCTTCGATATTAGCGTTCACCTTGTTGCTACCCGGTGCCATGCTGTATGAGTCAGGATAATAACCTTCCGGCAGATGATGCCATGTGAAAAGGTTTTCACCACTGAAGAATACTCTCAGTTTCTGAATGTACAGTTTGTTGCACAGATCGGCCGGTAAATTATAACCGACAGTCAGGTTCTTTAAGCGTACATACGAACCGTCTTTCAGGTATTTGGTCTGGCGTTTGTTGTTGTAACTGTTGTTACCGCCTTCTCCGTATACTCTCGGATAGTAAGCATTCTGGTTGTCTTCCTGCCAGTAATCGGTCTGGTAGTCGAATACGGAGGAAACGAACTGTCCGTTAGGAGCCCATAGATCACTGATCCATAAATCGCGTTTGCCGACACCGGTGAAGAATAAAGACAGGTCGAAATCTTTATACGAGATACCGGCATTGATACCATACTGGAAGCGTGGAGTGCTATTCCCGATTTTGCGCAGGTCGCCCGGGTTGTTTTCCGAATTGTCTCCGTTACTGATCTTTCCATCGCCGTCGAAGTCTTTGTATAAGATATCTCCGGGCTTTACGTTATCTCTGTTTTGACCCAGGAATACAGGAATATCATCTTTCAGCTTTCCATCAACGAAGTCGTTTTCCGTGTAGAAGCGATCTGTTGTATAACCCCAGATTTCACCAAATTCCATACCTTCGCGATAATACATTTTTTCGATATTGTTATCTGAAGCATCTGTATAAGTCAACAAGTTATCGTCATTACTGTATTTAGTGATTCTTGAACGTGAGTCATACAGGTTCAGGCCGATATTGTAGCGGATATCCTTACCTATCTTGTCGCTCCATGTAATAGCCAATTCCCAACCTTTGCTGCGCATATCAGCCGCATTCACTTTCGGTGCTGTTGCACCCAGTACGGCCGGTAACGGTTTGGCTGCTGTAAGCATATCCTTTGTATCGCGTTGGTACCAGTCGAAAACAATGCCGAGGCGGTTGAACAGGTTCAGGTCGACACCAATGTCCAGAGTATTGACTGTTTCCCAGGTAAATGATGAACTTACCAGTCCCGGAACACCTAATGTAGTTACATATTTATCTGTACCCGGCAGAATCCAATTATAGTCGTTTTTCGCATCGATCGTCGGCAGATAAGCATAATAATCCACATTCTGGTTACCGATACTACCCCAGGAAGCTCTCACTTTCAGGTTGTTCATCCAGTCTTTTGTATCTTCCATAAATGATTCTTCTGAAATACGCCATCCGGCAGAGAAAGAAGGGAAGAAACCGAAGCGGTCGTTTTTCGGGAAACGAGACGAGCCGTCATAACGTCCGTTGGCTTCTACCAGATATTTACCTTTGTAAGAATAAGTCAGACGATAGAACAAACTTCTAAGAGCATATTCTTTGAATGAGTCTTCGGAAGTGATCGTTCCGGTAGATTGTGAGATAGATGGCAACCCCTGGTTGATCGGGTCTTCACGGGTTGCTTTCAGTGATTCGTAATACCAGTTTTCCTGATTATAACCACCCATGACAGAGAAAGAATGATCGTCGATATCTTTGGAATAGGTCGCAAAAATGTTGATTGCATTCGTCGTTTCAAAGAACTGTTTCATCTGATACTTTGAGTTCGTATAAGTATCTTTCTTTTCTCCTGTTACGGGTGCAATATATTTATAAATTTCATTGAACTGTTTTTCCGAACCCCAGTTACGGTTGAAGCTGTATTCTCCGATGATGTCCAGACCTGTAAACGGTTTGATCATGACACGGCCCAGGATACGGGTGTTGTTTGCCCGGTTGATTTTAGGTGAAGCCAGTCGCAACAGGTTGGACGGCGTACCGTAAGGCAGTAATTCGTTATCATCTTCGGTGGCATAGTCATAACCCAGCGGGCACATACTCGGCATACTGCTGGCAAATGACCAAACCGCATTTTCCCCATGTTCGGAAGTTCCGGATTGCGCCGTCGATGTTTTTGAATCCGTATAACGGAAGTCAGCCTGTAAAGTCAGCCATTTGTTGGCATCCATACTAACGAATGCAGATGCATTATAACGTTTGTAAGAGTCCTTGTCAGTCACCAGGATACCGTCTTCGTCCATCATACCGAAAGATACGCGGTAAGTCGCTTTGCTGCTACCGCCTGTTACGGAAACATTATGCTGTTGTTGGAAACCGAAGTTATCCATCATATCATCGATCACATCGGTCGGAGCCAGGTTGTAACGTACACCGTCCGACCATACGTAACCATCCTTGTGTTGTCCGTTGCGATATTCGTCCAGGTATCCTAGCCATTGTTCCGTATCCTGTCCGCCATAATAACGTTTCAGACCCATATTGGCATACGTTTGAACCGTTGTATAAGGGTCGACCTTATTCGGCAGGGCAGCCGGAGTGGAGAAAGAGAAGTTATTGTTATAGCTTACACGCATTGGTGTATCTTTTTTTCCCTGTTTGGTTGTGATCAGGATTACACCGAAAGCAGCACGCGCACCGTAGATTGCTGAAGCGGCGGCATCTTTCAATGTCGTAACGCTTTCAATATCATTCGGGTCCAGCAAATCGATATCCATCGGTACGTTGTCGACCAATACCAGCGGGGCACCATTCGTATCGTCATTGATACTGGTAGCACCACGAACGTTCATATTGATGGTTGTACCCGGTTTACCATTGTTGCGGCTGACTTGCAGACCGGGGATCGCTCCTTCCAAAGCCTGTGCCGTATTACCGACCGGGCGGTTACCTACGACATCTTCCATTTTAACGGTTGTGATCGCACCGGTCAGGTTTACCTTTTTCTGGGCACCGTAACCAACCACTACCACTTCGTCGAGTGCCTGGCTGTCTTCTTCCAGCAGGATGTTGAGGGTAGATTCGTTGCCAACCTTTACCTCTTTGGTGTTATAACCGATATAAGAAACTTGCAACGTTGCTCCGGGTTGTACGGTCAGGGAGAATTTACCGTCTATGTCTGTAATGGTACCGTTCGTGGTTCCTTTTTCGACGATGTTGGCACCGATCACTTCCAGTCCGCTTTTATCTTTGATAATACCGGTGATCGTTTTCCCGTCCTGCTGGGATTGAGAATTGATGCTTTTCCCAGGAATGTTATTTTTCATGGAGAGCACAATGTGTTTGCCTTCCATTTCATAGGTTATATTCGTCCCGTTGAAAAGATCGGACAACACTTTGTCCACAGTTTTGTCTTTTGCTTTCACGGAAGTCACACGGTTCACATTTACATTATTCTTGTTGTAAATGAACAGGTAATCGGTTTGCGACTCGATTGTATTTAAGATTTTGCTGACTGCCACGTTATTCTCGTTCAGAGTAACTTTGGCGTTCTGAGAACTTACATTTCCCGCAATGGAAGTGAATGTGCAAGTTAACAGAAGGAATGTTGATAATTTCATAATCCGTCCCAAATGGTTTGATTTGCGCTTTTTAGGCACAAAAAAGGTTTGACAAAGAAAATTTATCATAACTTTGTGTGGATTTAAATGTTAATAATGAGATAATTAAAAAGTCGTCTCTTGTTAGCTCCGGCCGGAAGATGTGGGGACATTTTCCGGCTTTCTTTTTTGATTATGGGTCTCTGTTCATAAGATGTAGATTAGAAGGTGAATGAATTATATAATTGTAATTGAATTTAATTCGTCGTTTCTGAGGTATTTGAATTTTACGTCTTTTTGAAGAACTCTCAAGGCGTATTCAATGCCGTCGGTTTGCCTGAACTTCCCGGTGCATTTGTATTTCAATACATTCGGGTTGTTAATAACAATGTCTATGCCATAATACACGGCGAACTTTCTCATCAGGTTTTCAAAAGGTTCGTCATCCAGGCAGATCAGTCCTTCCCGCCAACGTAAATGTTCCGGATTATTAATTGTGTCTTTTTGTAGGATACCATCTATTTCTGTCACCTTTTCGTTCGGCGTGAGCGATATCCATTCAGTCTGGTCACCGGTGGATACATCGATCGCTCCTTCCTGCAGGGAGGTTTCAAATGCACTTAATTTGTTTTGATAAGCAGATACGTTGAATGTCGTACCCAATACTTTGATGTCGTATTTTCTGGTCTTGACAATAAAAGGAGCTTTCTCGTTTTTCGTAACTTCGAAATAACCTTCTCCGTCCAATTCTACTTCTCGTATGTTTTTTCCGAAAGAGGTAGGGTAAGTGAAGGTCGATTTAGAGTTCAGCCACACTTTTGTGCCGTCTCCCAGGACGAGTTGTACTCGTTGCCCGGCCGGAACCATGACAGCCTGCAGGCTTTGCGGTTCTTCTTTGTTGGCGGTGAAAATAATCCAGGACAGGGAGATCAGTAAAGCTATGGAGGCAGCAATACTACCTATTTTCCAGAGAATAAATGATTTATTCTGAGCTGAGAAGGTTGAAGCCTTCTCAGCAGATGTTGTATAGTGAATTAAGAGTGCGTTCCAGATTTTGCGCTCTTCCAGATATTGCCGGTAATTACCGGCCGAAGCTTCCGCCCAATCCATAACCTGTTTTTCTTCCTGTGGGGAAGTGTCGCCTCTGAAATATTTATGTAGTAATTCTTTTTCCATTCTTTCGTATTGATTTAGGTTCCCGTTCGGGCCCTTTCGTTATAATAACACACCACTTCCGGTTTACCCTAACGAAGAATGGAATATTTTTTTCAAATAAATAGAATCCTACACCTCTGATGCCTATAAAAACAGGATGAATGAGATCAGGCTTGTTTTGAAAATCAATTAGTCTTTGAAGTAACTGTGTTCTTTGACTACTACACCTTTATCATCGAAATAAACTTTCTTTTCTTTGCCTTCACGTGTTTCCAGTACCACTTTATATTTTACATACGTGCTGTTATTGGATACGTAAACCGATTTGATCCGGCAATCCTGATAAGCATTATTTACTCCCTCCTGCAGAATTTGGGGAATGGCCGTAATGTCTATCTCGTAGAACTTATCTTGCTTTTCAACTTCTGTTTTATCATTACCCGGTGTGTTTTGTGCCTGGATCTGTGACGTAAAAGCGGCGCACATGGCAATCACTGCCATTAAAACAATCTTTTTCATACTTTTTCTTTTTACTTAAAAACCTAAAACTAATACCTTAATTTGCCTTTTGCTCCTATTGCCCAATATCCGTGCCAAAAATACAGAATGAACTATCTTTTATGCTAAATGGTTGTAAATTGTAGATTTATATATTGAATAATACCCTTATTAAATAACGTAGTTTCGGAAAGTGTGGAATTTTTCCATATCAGTGTGGCTTTTTCCATGACTAGAAGTACCCCCTAGTTGGATATAGTAAAAGGGGGTACTTCGGTTTTTAGAGTTAAAAATATAACTCACTGTAAAATGCATAATTTGAGTCATTTAATATCATTGGTCAAATACCCGTAAACAGCGACAGCCGGTGCTATTGTCTGATGAATTGTAAATTCGGCAGAAGGTGGACTATATCTTTGCTGGAACCATAATTCATGTATAGGCCATGCTCGGAAATGAGGGTAGCAGGTTGTCAGATTGTAATCATTGTCCCACCATCCCCAGGAATTATCTTCCCCATTTAAACCGGGCATCCAATCGCCCGGATGACAAATGCCGTACGGGATAAGTCCTGGTATAATACCTTTTTTATGCTCTTTATTATACCAGGAGTCCATGTGAAAAGCTTGTTCTACAGAGTATTCGTTTAGCCCGGTAATCCAGACGATATCTAGTGGGTTTCCTCCTAACATATAATCGCAGGCACTGTATACTGCTTTAATAAATTTGTTTTCTTTTGAAACCTCATAAGCTAATATGGCTGGCATAACCAGCGGTGTGGAAGAATGCCCCAAAAAGACCATCCGATCTTTTTCTGTTCCTAGATTGAAACTTCGTCCACTCTCTATAGCTTGTGTAACTTCAACTTCACCATACTGGACTGTTTGTTCTTTCATTGTTTGATATAAGGAAGTGTCTATTTGCTGATACTTTTTGGGTAGAGTAGCAAAAGCCCATATTCCCCACGGATAGTTTTCGCTGCTGCCGGCCGAAAGATGGAAAGGTTCAACTGTTTCTTTAAATATCTGCAAAAACTCTTTTTCTCCGGTTTGTTTAAAAAGCCAGGCAGCTGCATCTGCTCTGTTTTTTTTGATTTTTATAAAATCGCCTTCTCTGAGATTTTTTTCGGCCCATTTAAAGGCCTGTATTGCTTCATTTGTCCAAAACTGGATTGAATCGGCAACCTGAATCTGGCTACCTAATAAATGGTGTTGTTCGGCTAAATTGAAGGCATAAGCATATTGGGCAGATAATCTGGCATAAATATATGACATATTAGGTTCTTCTCCATATACAATCCAATATGGACGGATGTCTTCATACGAAGGATACCCTTTCCCTGCTTCGTTGTTCGGATAGTTATCACCTTCTATACGTCCTCCGGCATTTCCTCCGGTAGGACCTTTTGTGCGTTGGTAATGATGGATGAGCCAACCTGCTTCATCCAAAATATCGGGAATACCGTTTCCGCTTTCCGGAATATTTAGTTCGCTATCTTTGAAATGGGCTGGTTTTAGTTCGAATGTCGTCAGAAGGAAGGCCGGTACTACGGAGTGACTGGTATACGCATCCCAATCTCCAGCATCTTGATACCATCCCCACATGTTGCTGGCATCCACTGTCGTGTCGATTTGGGCTTCGAGAAGTTCGAGCGGTGCATTTTCTATACTTGTGTCCATATATCTAAAATGTGAATATTTTAGACTGAACCCTGGGGTTATCTGAGGATTGTGAGGTGCTGGTCTTGTCCATTCGGTGTAGGGAGATTCCAGCGCAATACCACTTCTTTGATGATATAATGCTCTTGTTACCAGGTTGAAAGGAATCCTGTATATATCATTTTGTATATGAAAAGGTACGGAACAGCCGATTTTGTTGATAACAACTTTATACATGCCTGTATCGCAGAATGATGAGAAATCACATTCCCAAACGTCTGTTCCAACATAATTCCCGTTAGGACTTTCGGAAAGGAGGCCATCTCTGCCTCCGTAGAAAAAGTCTTTTTGTTTTTTCATAGAACCGCTGAATACTTGTTTACCGTCGGATAAGCGGTATAAAGAAAAATTACATCCGGCAAAAGTATCGAAGGATACCGGTCCCATGTCACCGGCCCACATGGAGATATACCCTTTCTTTATAGGCGCGTCAGGCCTGAATCCTACTGTATTAATATGGATCGCTGCAGATAAGGTTTTGGCAGGATCGTATTGGAATGTATGTGGAACATCGTCTTCAGTGAGGTCTTTTATACGTAATGTATAATATGTACCAGCCTTTAGGGAATCTGCCAATTCGAGGTAAATCCAATGTTCCTGTACATATTGGCTCATATGTTTTCCTATAGGAGCATTTATTCCTTGTTTCATAGATATGCCGTGCGCTTTACTTTTTCTTCCTATACGCAGTGGGTTCATTGTTTTTCTCCCTGTTTCGGTAAGTTCATAAGTGTTTACTTGTGAGGCTTTTTCGATATCCAAAGGCAGATTAAATATCTCATCATTTTCTCCTGTCTGATGGTAACCGTGATATTTTATGTTTCCATCAATAAAATGAAGTACCAGCAGTTTCTGATGTATGGTCCGGATATCCTGTAATGTAGAACTATATGCGAAAATGTTCTGTATTAAAAATAATATGTAAAGTATATATTTCATTTTTTTAGTGATGGAAGGAACCCTGGACAACATTCTGTTATCCGGGTTCCTTGCTCTTTTTCTTAATTATTAATAATCAGGATTGTTGCCTTCTGCCGACATTAACGGGTTTGTATCTATTTCGCTTTGAGGTATCGGAAATAGCAGATGTTTTGGGACCTTGAACTCGAAATTCTTTTCGCTGAAGTTGTAACCGAAATCGGAAGCCTTCCAAGTCGACAAATTGATAAATCCAGCTGCATGCCAGCTACGAAGGTCACTCCAACGGATGCCATCTTCACCGGCAAGTTCACGAAAGCGTTCGTCCATAATATCGTTCATATTGACAGTTTTCAGATCAGCAGGAATAGCAGAGACAGTTCCGTCTTCGGTGGATCTCCGTGCTCGTTCTCGTATATCATTTACTTCTTTCAGGGCAGCTGCCGTATTACCGGTATTCAGGTAAGCTTCGGCTGCTAGTAATTTTACATCTGCATAACGAATCAAACGATAGTTATTGGTAGAATTCAAACCCCAGTTAGGCTCGAAATAACAGCGTCCGGGGCGTACGTATTTCTGAAACTGATAACCATCGAAAAATTCCCAACCATAGTCTTGCGGAATATTTATATCCCCATAGATGTTCGTGAAGTTTGTCTTCGATGCTGTTTGTTCCAAACGCGGATCACCTTCTTCAAAAGCCTTTATTAGTTTTTTAGTCGGTCCGTAGGTACCTGACTGGTAGTTGGCCCAATGGCTGGTGAAGTAGTGGTAGTAAGCGCCCATCTGACCTACGCCGCCACCGAAGTTATTATCGAGCCACGCATTATCTTGTGCAATATTATGGCCTGCCTGGAATTCAAATAAGGATTCGGCATTGTTTTCAAAATGATAGTCGAAATTGTCGGAAAAGGAGACCAATTGACGAGTTGTTATTTTATTGAAAGCTGTCAACGCCTTGTTATAGTCCTCAGTATTTTTATTATTATACCGTGCCCTTAACGTGTAGCATTTGACTAGAAGACCATAAGCGCTTTCATTGAACACGCGTCCAGCTTCTGTGTCATAATCCCAGTAGCTGGCAGGAGGAAGCAGGGTTGCTGCCAGTTCAAGGTCGGAAATTGCTTTATCCAACATCTCAAAACCTTGGGTAGGGGGGAGGAAAGCGTCTTTTGCGGAATAGATACGTTTATCTTGTATCGGTGCTTTCCGGAAGTTATCCCATAACTTATAGAAACACCAAGAGCGAATGAAAAGAGCTTCCCCTTTATTGGCATCGAGTAGACCCTGTCTTGTTACCAGTTCCTGTATTTCGGGTGTTTCCAGTTTCTCAAGGATGAAATTGGTACGGTAAATAATCTGATATAGACGTTGCCAAACAGAACGTACAAATCCATCGTTCGCTTCTAGGCCAGAAAAGGCTTCCATGTTAGCAAAACCTGCATCTTTATTTGTTAAATCATCTCCGGGGAGCATCCAAAACGGATGGGCACCGGAACCGTCCAAAAGAGCGGAATAGATGTTCGCAAATCCGGCATAGCAAGCGCCTACACCTTGTTGGACACGCCATTCGGAGTCAAAGAATTCGTTCTCCAATTCGGCTGTCGGTTTGATGTCCAATTCTGAAGAACACGAAGTGAGGTGTAGTGAACCTACAATGGCTATGCAAAAGAGTGCATTTTTTATAATTGTATTCATATCAAATCTTTATTAATCAGGTTTAAAATTTAGCGGATATTCCCATAAAGAATACTTTAGGCATCGGATAAGAATCGTTTTCAGGATCCAGACCGGTATATTTTGTTATGGTAAACAAATTGGAAGCACCGACATATACCCGTACATTGCGAATGTGATTTCGCACAGCATCATATACGTTTTTAGGTAAGGTATAACCTAGTTGGACATTTTGCAATCTCAGGTAGGCGCCACTCTCAAAGAAGAAGTCGGAATAGCGCAAGTTGGCTGTCGGATCACCTAAGACTAAGCGTGGGTATGTAGTCGAATGGTTTTCAGATGTCCAGGCATTATCCACGATATGCGTCATGTTATCTCCTGTTGTAGGATAGAATGTGCTGGCTTTGATTGAGTTATATTTTACAACATCTCCTACGCCCGAAAATTGGGCAGAGAAGTCGAAATTGTTATAATCCAATGCCAGATTGAAGCCGTAGAAGAAACCGGGTATCGACTTGCCGACATAGACCATATCGTAGCTGTTAATCTTGCCGTCGGCACCTTCCGAATAGAACTCACCTTCTTTCTTGGGTGCTCCTCTCATATCTTTAAAATAGAAATCGCCGGCACCTACCTTTGATTTTTGATAAGAGACATCTTCTGTTTTTTCCATCCAGGCCTGGGCTTCTTCGTCGGATTGGAAAATACCGGCTACTTTGTATGCTTTGTGGTACCAGATGGGATAGCCTTCTTCGATCGTGCCTCCACCGGTAGGTATGTGGTTGTAGGTTTCGAGTACACGATTGCGTACAGTGGAGAGGTTGGCACCGACCGTATAGTTTAGTTTACCCACATGATTATTATAGTTAGCGGTGAATTCAAATCCCCGGTTTCCTACTTTCGCTATATTTGCTACAGGTGATTCTACTAAACCTACACTGAGTGGAAGATCCATTGTCTGTAGGATACCTTTTGTTGTTTTCTGGTAATATTCGGCAGAAAAGGTCAACCCTTCGAACAATTGAGAGTCGAAGCCGATATTGAATGTTTCAGTCTTTTCCCATGTCAAATCACGGTTTGGCATTCCGAATATCGTTGCTCCTTCATTGTAGTTTCCAGATGCCGGATGACTGCCGGCTCCATTACCCCATGCAAAAGACGGTTTCTTTGAAATAGCTGACAGGTAGGCCATATCGCGTACCTCCTGGTTCCCAAGTTGTCCCCAGCCGACACGAAGTTTTAGATCGTCCAACCAATCAACGCTTTCCATGAAATGTTCATTTTTCATACGCCATGCAGCTGAGAAAGAAGGGAATGTTCCCCATCTGTTTTCTGGAGCAAAGCGGGCACTGCCATCGCGGCGTACTGTTGCGTCCAGATAATATTTGTATGCATAGTTGTAACCTATTCGGAATAGATACCCCTGCAAAGCCCAGCGCATAGCACCGGTTTCCACCTGTGTGTATTTACGTTCTGCATTAACAAAACGCAGGTAGTCTTTTTTGGTTGTCATATAATCGGTTTCAAACATCTTGAAATCGGAATCATACTTTTGATTCGAGAAGTTGAAAAGGAAGTCTACTGAATGTTTACCGAATGTGTTGGCATAATTAACGGAGAATTCCTGGCTAAGGTTATAGTTCTTCACGTTACGATGGTTGAAAAAACCCACGGATTTCCCTCCTCCTACAGCACTTGGATCCTGTGCATCGGAACTAAAGGCATTTGCATCGTAATCTCGAAATTCATATCGTTTGGTAGTGTACATATCCAAACTTATTAATCCTTTGATCGTAAGTCCTTTAAATGGGCTTATTTCCACATATGCGTTCCCCAGATTTCTCAGTGATTCGTAACTTGTGTCGTTGGAAGCTCCGGTACCTAACAGATTGTTTCGTGTTCCTGTTCCATAAAGTTTGCTTTGCGAGAAACTTCCGTCTGCCTGTTTACCTCCTACTACATAAGCATAACCATTATAACCGGGGATGCCGTCTGTCTGATAGATAGGTTGCCAGGGAGCCGGACGCGACATATCGAAATAATTCAGTCCGTTCCATATTTCTTTACCTTCTGCACTAACAATACGATAGTTGATGCCGAACTTAACCCAATCATTAATTTTAGTATTTACTTTGATTGCCCCTGAGTAGCGCGACAGGTTATTATTCTTCAGAGCTCCTTCCTGGTCTGAATAACCGAGTGAAATATAATAATCGGTGTTGTCTGTTCCTCCCGAAATTGTTACTGAATAGTCCTGTGTAGGAGCATTTTTGTGGCGTACTTCATCCTGCCAGTTATATGTGGGCGAATTGCCGAGATATTTGGAACTGGTAGGATCGAAAAGACCTTCATTCAGCGGGTCAACTGAAATTTCTGGATTTGAGGCATACATGCGGTTCACGAATTTAGTGTAGTCAGGGGTAGAAAGCCAGTCTAGTGTCTGTGTAATATTTTGGATGCCGAACCTGCCAGAGAAGTCAACGGTAGGTTTATCTTTACGGCCTTTTTTAGTTGTAATTAATATAACACCGTTTGCAGCACGTACGCCGTAGATAGCTGCGGCAGAAGCATCTTTCAATACGGAGATGGATTCGATGTCATTCGGGTCTATCATTGTCATAATATTCAGAGGTCCGCGCAGATCTTTTACACGCGCATCTTCTCCTTCTACTCCAGCGCCCATTTCTGTGATGGGGATACCGTCTACTACATATAATGGATCAGAGACGCCCCATGAGTTTGTTCCACGGATACGAATAGTCGGGCGACTCATCGGACTACCAGCATTACCGGAAACCTGTACACCTGTCATGGTACCCTGCATTGCATTCTCGGCTGTCATGGAGATTGTTTTTGCTATACTTTCCGATCCTACGTTTGAAATAGCTGTAGTCACATCTCTTTTGGATCGTGTGCCGTAGCCGATTACAACGACTTCATCTAACGTTTTTGAGTCTTCGGAAAGAGTAATCAAAAATTCTGTTTTCCCCTTTACCGGAAATTCTTGTGTCAGGAAACCGATGTAGGAGACTACAAGTGTTGCATTGTCAGGAACCTCTAGTGCAAAATTACCATTGATATCGGTGACAATACCTGTCGTTGTGCCTTTAACCACTACCGAGGCTCCGGTTACAGGTTCGCCGATGTTGTCTTTTACAAGTCCTGTGATTTTTTTGTTTTGTTGTGTTGCATGTGTAATGAAAGTTTCCGCAGGAACAGGTATTGCCATTGTATCAATGGTAGATGTGCAGAACATCATCGCTACAGCCAGTCTTCCTATTTTTTTAGGAAGTAAAATGAACCTTTGCTCTTTTCTCATAATTTTGATGAAATTAGATTTAACAATTTGTTATGAAGCAAAAGTAGTGGGATAGTTTATGATGGTGATATAAAAATAAGCATCATTCTGTAAGTTTTAATAGGAGAGACTTTAGCTTTTAGCACATTTCTTTTATATTTTATTCCATTCGGTCTATTTTCTTCTTATAAGAGGGGTATTGCCTTATTCCTTTTCGGAGCTAATGAATTCTTTAGGTGTCACTCCATAGTAATCCCTGAATGCCTGACTGAAGTAGGATGGGGATGAAAAACCTACGGTAAATGCGATTTCAGATATCGTCAATGATTTTGATTTGAGAAGGCGCGTAGACTTTTGCAAACGTATCTGCCGTATATAGGATGCAGGAGATTCGCCTGTCAAATCTTTCATTTTCCTGTTCAGGTGGGTTCGACTCAGACCTAGTTCCTTACATAGAATATCAACACTTAGTTCCGGATTATCCAGATATTTATCGATTACTTCATTCAATTTGTTCAGTAATTTATCATCTAGAGATGGTAGAGGGACCTCTGTTTGATGAATAGTGGGAAGTTGAGTATATTTCTTCCGTAGATTTTCTCGGTTGGCAATTAACCTTTCGATCGTGGCTTGCAGGTAATGGATGTCGAATGGTTTTGTAATGTAAGCATCTGCACCATGTTCTAGTCCTTCTATCTGTTGTTCCATGGATGTGCGTGCTGTTACCATAATAAAAGGAATATCCCGTGTTTGTTCGTTGTTTCGTATTTTTTCACAGAATTCTATTCCATTCATTTCTGGCATTAGTATATCGCTTATGATAAGTGTCGGTTTTTTTTCTAAAGCAAGAAGTAGGGCTTCCTTTCCGTTGACAGCTTCCATAATATGGTAATCGTTTCCAAGTTCCGTGAGCAGAAGATTACGGATATCAGCGTTATCCTCTGCTATGAGAATAGATATATGAGTGTTCGAAACTGTTTTTGCAGGATTTTTCTGTTCTTGTATGACAGTATTGATGGATAAACCCAACTCTGGTTTTGTGCGGATAGTATCAACTGATACATTGATTTCGTCTTCACGAAAGTCTTTTCTTTGATAGGGGACAGTTATTTGGAAACGACTGCCTTTACCCGGTTCGCTTTTCAAGAGTATGGCTCCGTGATGCAATTCTACAAGTTTACGAGTCAGATGCAAGCCGATGCCACTACTGTTCACAGATGTATGTTTCCCGTTAATTATGTAGAAGCGTTCAAATATCAGTGCTTGTTGATCGGGAGAAATTCCCTTGCCGGTGTCTTCGATTGTTATAATCAGCATATCGGCTGTTACTTTGACTGATACGCTGACTGTACCTTTTTCCGTGTATTTGAAAGCATTGGAGATCAGATTAAATAAAATTTTAGTGATGATATCCGGGTCTATGTATCCGGTAATTACCTCAGGAACTGCCTGGAAAGTATACGCCAGATTTTTCTCTTCAGCCAGATTGTTGAATGAATTTTTCAATTCCTGCAGAAAAGAGATTATTTCAGTCTTTTCCGTATGTAATCTTTTTTTTCCGAACTCTAACGCACGCAAATCCATGATTTGGTTCACCAGTTGCAGGAGTCGAATACCATTTTTATACATGGTATTATATGTTTGTGTAAGTACTACATCTTTGTTTTGGCTGATTAATTTGCTTAAGGGAGATAAAATAAGTGTGAGAGGAGTTCTGATTTCATGCGATATATCCGTGAAAAACTGAAGCTTATCCTGTATCAACTGTTCCTGGCGCTTGGTATGCAACCTCTCTTTTGTATAGCGGTAAGCCATATACCCCAGAATCAGTAAAATCATAAAGTAAGTCCCTTTTGCCCACCAGGTTGCCCAAATGGGAGGCAATACCTGAATCTCCAATTGCTTTACCAATCCTTTTTCTTTATTATTGCGCCAGGCACGGACCATAAGCGTGTAAGTGCCGGGGCTCAGGTTGGTGTATGTCACGGTTTTATTTTGTACCGGTAGCCAGGTCTTGTCGAATCCTTGCATGGTTACTTCGTAGTGTATCTTTTCAGGGAAGGCATATTCCAGGGCCGAAAATTCGATGGAAAAGCTGTTTTGATTGTAGCTGAAAAGCAGTTTTCTCGTATGGTTAAGTGTTTTCTTCAGAACAGAACCTGGCTGGTTTTCAACTTTGATTTGTTGATTGAAAATATAAAGATTAGAGAATATCAGATTTAAAGGTTCCGTTTGTTCCTGTTTTACGTCTGTCGCAGTGAAGCAAGTGAAGCCTTTTATGGAGCCTGCAATAAATTCATTGTCTGAGGTTTTTATGAAGGCATTTCGGTTAAATTCATTTGTTAGCAAACCATCGGCTGTTGTATAATTAGTGAATTTGTTTTTTTCAGGATCATACATGGATAATCCATAATTTGTGCTAATCCATAAATTCCCGTTATTATCTTCGTCGATACCGTTGATGATGCTGTTGGGGAGTCCTTCTTTTATATTGAATATACGTATTTTTTTATGACTACTATCGATACAGGCTAATCCATCCTGAGTACCAACCCACATATTGCCCTTTTTATCCTGTTTTAAAGTAAGAACGATGTTATTGGGCAATTTCCCATTTTCAACGGTGTAATAAACATATTTATTTTGTCGTTTGTCAAATGTGCACAATCCCCTGTAAGTTGCAATCCAATATAAGCTGTCCTGGCCAATATACATCAAATTACACCAGTTGTCTATCAATTGATTGGAGCCTGTTTCTAAATCATTGTGAGTGATGTATCTGAAAGTCTTACTTTCTTTATTATATATATTAATTCCTCCACCGTTAGTTATGATCCATAAATCCCCTTTTTCATCCTCTTTAAAATCTGCCACATGCGTGCTGAGTAACCCGTATGGAGGTTTTCCTACTTTCAGGCTAAGATCGAACAGGTCTTTTTTCCTGTTATACCGGATGGCCCCGTTCAGATAGGTACCCAGCCAGATGTTTTGTTCTTTATCTTCATAAAGACTCAATACAATATTACCGGGAATAGGGTCTTCACTTCCTATTTTATAGTGTTTCCGAACTTTTTTATATTTATCCAACCGATAGACACCTCCGGCGTCCAATCCCAGCCATATGTCGGATTGGGAATCTTCCAGGATAGGTTGTACGGCTCCGTTACCTATTGTTTCTTCAGGAGCGAACGGGTTGAAAGAGTAGTTGGTGAAAAGAGATTTTTCTTTTGGTATCATGAACAGGCCTTTCTGGAAACATCCTATCCAGATATTACCTTGATGATCTTCATAAAGGGTTTGAATTTTAGTCTCGTTAAAATTAATATAGGGAGCATTAATGGATACGTCCAGCATACTTTGGGTGGTAGTCGAGTAGATTTCAAAACCGTTTCCCATCGTTCCTATCCAAATATTGTTGGATTGGTCGCGCAGCAATGAACCGATTTCATCTTTGTTACTGGAGCCGGGGCGGTTGAAAATGCTGAATGATTGATTAGCAAAGGAATAGATATTTACGCCGCCTGTTAATGTTCCTATCCATACATTTCCGGAATTATCCTCGCAGATAGAGGATATGGCATTAGAGGAAATACCATTTTCATTTTCCGTATAGTTGCGAAAAGTACGGAATGTTTTGTTATTGGGATTGTAAATACTTATCCCGTCTCGCCCGGAGCCCAGCCATATATTACCGAACCGATCTTCATATATAACATTGATATGGTCGCTGCATATCCCGGAATTGACTGTGTTGAAATAGGTATATTCTTCTTTATCGGCATCTATACAAATCACGCCATTTCCAGAAACGGAAATCCATACATATCCTTGATGGTCTACCATAAGATAGAATAATTGAGTAAACTCCTTCGTTTTATCCTGCGATAGGATTTTATATCTGGAAAATCGATCTGTGACTTTATCATACAGGCATAGTCCACTCATCGTCGTAACCCAAAAACGGTGCTTGCTATCTTCACAAATACTCTTTATATAATTGTTGGGAAGTGATGTTGAGTCATCCGGGATATTTCGGTAAATAACAAAGTGGCTTCCGTCAAACCTGTTGAGTCCATCTTCCGTTGCAACCCAAATATACCCTTCACTGTCTTGTAAGATCGAGTTTATACGGCTACTGGACAAGCCGTTGTCAACATCGTAGAATTTGTATTGTTGTGCATATCCGGAGATGAAAATAAACCATACAAATATAGTTTGTATAAACAGGAATCTATGCCGTAATGCGATGCTGTTTGGGATCATGATTAGAATTAAGACTATCGGAAAGCAAATTTACATGATAATTTTAAATTTCAGTGCAAATGTAGGGGAAAAGCACCGTGATGGATTGTTTTCTAAACTAAATGGGTTGATTTTATGATTGGATAAGAGAATTAGGGGACCATAAATGACCGATTTTGAGATTTTGCCGGATATATAATAAGTAGTTTTGTCAATATAAGAAAAACTAAATCCAGATTATCGATGTATAAAATATTGTTGGCTCACATAATTATTTTGTCCTGTTTTTTCGGGTGTAAAGAAAAGTATAAGGAAAAGAATTTTGCATTCGATAAACTTTCTGACTCTGTGAGGGTCGTGGCAAGTCAGACTTCTGTGCTGATTACACCGGATGCCTTAAATGTGTTACCGATAGACTTTGTTACAATACGGACGGAAGCTAAGACATATTGTGATGTTCCGGTTTATGAGATAGATAAAACGTTGGGTGAGAACCCTGATGCATTTTATGTGATTTACCCTTTTGAAGTAAAAGAGAATATTGATTTTTCGACGTTGAAATGTGCTTTGAATATTGATATGGCTTGCGAAGTAAGGATTAACCAGAAGCGAGTGTTTCCGATACCTTCCGGTTGTTTTATCAATGAAAATTACCTTTTGTATGAAATTGGAAAACATACTTTTTGTGGGCGGAATGAAGTTTCAGTTTCTTTTCAGTCAAAAAATCAGGTAAGAGATCAGCTGGCCTTTATATTGGGTGTATTTAGTGTCCAACCGGCAACTAAAGGGTTTAGAATTTTACAACCAGCTTTGCTTCATACCGGAAATTGGTCGGAGCAAGGCATGCCTTTTTATCATGATGCTGTAACTTATTCAAAAATTTATATTTTTGGGGAGGATCGACCTATGGGAATCCTTTGTTTACCGGAATGGGATGGTTCGTCGGCTATGGTATTTGTTAATAAAGAGCTGGCAGGGACAGTGGGGAATGAAGAAAGAAAATTAGACATTAGTCGTTTCCTTATTTCCGGAGAAAATAAGATTGATGTTAAAATTGGGGGGATGCGGGATAATACGATTGGCCCTTTTTATCTGCAGGATACGTTATCGCAAATACCACCATCAGGCTATTGTTATAAATTTCTCCCATCTGGACTTTATGATGATTTTTCAATTGTGGAACGGTGATAATAGAAGAAATTGAACATAATCACAGAGTTAAAAATAGGATAAATGTCGGATTTAGTGATTGACAAAATGATATTACTATCCCATGTAAATGGGATTAATATAGCGACTAAATGAAATTAGTATGACGACTAATATTTTTTAACGTATTAGAAAGTTAGCAAAAAACGATTTGTCAGGTCAAATTGTCAAAGTTAATTATGGGTGTCGCCTTTACTTTGAAATGTGGAAGAGTACCAAAAAATTACTACCTTTGTACGAATTGTGATAGAAATAAAAGATGAAACAAACGAGTATACTGATCACTATCCTCTCGATCCTTTTGTTGACGGCCTGTGTGACCAAACAGACGGATGAGAAGATCGTAACTGTTACGATCGAACCCCAACGTTATTTTGCAGAGCAGATAGCGGGAGATAAATTTAAGATCAATTGTGTGGTTCCGGCTGGACAAAGTCCTGAGACGTACGACCCTACTCCCCAACAGATGATACAGGTCGGCAGAAGTGTCGCTTACCTGCAAATCGGGCATATCGGCTTCGAACTGGCGTGGATGGATAAGATACGTGAGAATAATCCGAAATTGACGTTCTTCGATACTTCGGAAGGATTTAATCTGTTGAAAGAGACTGCAGAAGAACATGACCATGGGCATGATGCACACGATCATGATACCCATGCCGGAGAGGGAACACATCACCACCATCATCACGGTGGCGTAGACCCGCATATCTGGAGTTCCATTGCAGGAGCTAAAGCGATTGCCTGGAATACATTGAACGCTTTTATCGCACTGGATCCGGATAATACGGATTATTTCTGGCAGAATTATAATAAACTGTCGGACGAGATAGATAAAACGGATGCGGAGATCAAAAAACTGCTCGATCCGTTGACCGACCGGACATTTATTATTTATCATCCGGCACTGACCTATTTTGCCAATGAGTTCAATCTCACGCAGCTTTGCATCGAGATGGACGGCAAAGAACCTTCACCTGCCCAGTTGAAACAATTGGTGGAAACGGCTCGTGCCAATAACGCCCGTGTCGTATTTATCCAGCAGGAGTTCGACCAGAAGAATGCCGAACTGATCGCCGGGGAAACCGGTTGTAAACTAACAGTGATCAATCCGTTGGCTTATGACTGGTCTAAAGAAATGATTCATATAGCAAAAGCGTTGGCAGATGGACAAACTCATTGAGATAGATCATATAACAGCTGCCTATGGGAATAAGGTTGTTCTGAAGGATGTTTCCCTGACCGTATGGAAAGATGATTTCCTGGGAATAATAGGCCCTAACGGAGGAGGTAAGACGACTTTACTGAAGGTGGTCCTCGGATTGCTGCAGCCGGTATCCGGTGCTATCCGCTTTTTTCGGGATGGGACGGAGGTGTCTTCTTTACGGATCGGTTATTTGCCGCAGCTGAATAATATAGACCGTAAATTCCCGATCTCTGTCTGGGAGGTGATCGCTTCGGGCCTGGCTGCGGAAAAGCCCCGTTTCCGTTCCTATACGGATGCTCAGAAGAAACGTATCGAGGAGGTGATCCGGCAGATGGGACTGGAAGATCTGTACACCCGTTCGATCGGTGAGTTGTCGGGAGGACAGTTACAGCGTGTTTTATTGGGACGCTCTATCGTTTCCCGTCCGCAGCTCCTGATTCTGGATGAGCCGAATTCGTATGTCGATAAACGGTTCGAATCCCGTTTTTACCAGTTGCTGGAGGAGATAAATAAAGAGAGTGCGATCATTCTGGTATCCCATGATATCGGAACGGTGCTGGCAATGGTCAAGAATATCGCTTGCGTGAATGAGACATTGCACTATCATCCCGGTGCGGATGTATCCGAGGAATGGCTCGGTGAGAAATATGCCTGCCCGATCGAGCTGGTCGGCCACGGAAATTTGCCGCATCGCGTATTGAAAACACACGAACATTAATATTCTATTCCCATGTCACACACACTTTGTTTAATCTCATTACCGGAAATCGGATTTATCGTAGGTATTGCCGTTATCCTGTTTGGCTGTAAGGCTGTCATGCAGAATCCGTTTATCTCCAGGGGGCAGAAAATCGTATGGATACTGATTATTGTTGTACTTAACTGGATCGGACTGTTATGGTATTATTATACCTATTATATGAAGAATAAAGACTAAGATATGAAGATACTGATTACAGGGGCAAGCGGATTTATCGGGGGCTTTCTGGTAAAAGAGGCGTTGCGCCGGGGATATGAGACCTGGGCGGGGGTGCGTGCTACGAGCAGCCGTGAGAACCTGCAGGACGAACGGATCCGTTTTATCGATCTGAAATATAATAACCGGGAAGCCTTGACTACCCAGTTGGCGGATTTTGCCCGTGAACAGGGGGGATGGGATTATGTGATCCACAATGCCGGACTGACCAAGACTTTGGATAAACGAAATTTCTTTCGTATAAATGCGGAGAATACACATAACTTTATAGAAGCATTGGCGGCCGCCGATTGCAAGCCCAGGAAATTTTTATTGATGAGTAGCCTGAGCAGCTATGGGTGCGGAGACGAAGAAACTTTCCGTCCGATCCGCCTGGATGATCCGCAAGAACCGGATACTGCTTACGGGCAGAGTAAGCTGGAGGCGGAGAACTATGTGCGCAGCCAGTCTTATTTTCCTTATGTGATCCTACGTCCGACCGGTGTGTATGGCCCCGGCGAGAAGGATTATTTTATGGAGATCAAGAGTGTGAAGTCCGGATTCGATTTTGCCGTGGGATATACTCCTCAGCGTATTACATTTATTTATGTAAAAGACCTGGCGCGGGTCGCTTTCCTGGCGTTAGAGAATGAAGCGATATGTAACCGGCATTATTTTGTGGCAGACGGAGATGTACATACCGACGAATCGTTTGCCCGGATGATACAGGAACTTTTGGGAAAGAAGCATGTACTGCATGCCCGTATCCCACTGGGACTGGTAAATGTGGCATGCCATTGTTCCGAATGGATCGGCAAGTTGCTGAATAAAGGTATGACACTAAATACCGATAAATATATCATCCTGAAACAACGCAACTGGATTTGTGATGTTGCGCCACTTCAGGATGAATTAGGTTTTACTCCGGAATATCCTTTGCGTAAAGGACTGGAGGAAAGTATCGAATGGTATCGGAAAGAAGGATGGTTATAACCCGTTGTTATCCGGCCTTTGCCGGAAACATTTGGTCAATCCACTTTCTTAACGGAACCTAATCCCGCTTTATCCACTTTGACAGAAGGATTTCCTTTATATTTTACTGTACCCATTCCGGCTATCTCGGCGTCGATCTGATCCTTTGCAAATGTTTCGATCAGACCTTTTCCGGCGATTTCGCATGATAATGTCGAAAGTTCGTAATCAAATGCATGCACTTTGCCGCTCCCGGCTATTTCAAAGTCAGCTTTTTCGCCTGCCCCTTTCAGGTTGAACGTTCCTTTTCCTGCTATTTCACCTTTAAACACTCTTGCATATAAGGCGTTAGCATTCAACGTAGCTTGACCTGCCGTACTTACTTCCATTTGATCGACAGTCACTGTATCTCTTAACTCTATTGTCGTACTGCCTGCCGTACTGAATTTCACTTTCTCATTGGATGCGAATTTACCGTTCAGGTTAAAAACTTTCACCCCACCCATATCGGCTTTTTTCAATGAGGAGGAGTTGGAAGTGATCGTAAATTCTGTCGGACGGAATCTGATCTGTTTCTTGCTACGTTCTTTAGGCCGAATCACCAGTTTTTCCCCGTCCGTTTTAAACTCAAACAAATCGTAAATATTCTGATCGACCGTTACGCTCAGAGCCGGAGCAGACTCCTGCTGTGAATAATTGAATATGATTGAAGTGCCCTGCACTTCAATTTCATCGTAATCGGCAATATCGATTGTCTGGGTAATTACGTTTCCGTCACCTCTGACAGACGGCATAAAGATGCATCCCGAAGCGAGCAACAAGATGGCGGATAGTACTGAAAAATAGAGTGTTTGTTTCATATCGTTTTATTATTTTACTTCTTCTACGGAGCCTTTGCCCAATACCTTCTGCTGGACGGCTGTCGGGCCTTTGTAGCGGATTTTTCCTTTACCGACGATGTTGGCCTTCAGGTTATTGGTGGCATGAACTTCCATTGAACCGTTTCCTGTCATTTTACAGCTTAACTCAGGAACGGCTACTCCAAAAGCCATGATTTCACCGCTGCTGGTGATACTGTATGCTCCTTCTTTCGCATCTCCCTTTTTCAGGTTGATAGTACCTGAACCATTGATGCTGCATTCCAGTTTGTCTGCCTGCAATTCGTTGATAACCATATTGGCACTGCCTGATACATTCAGGTCGAGCTTTCCCATTTTTACCGGTTCTTTCAGTTGAACCAGGCAGTTAGAGTTAGCATTGATTTTTATTTCGTCTCCGGTCAGCGGACTGTTTACCATGAAGTTGGCATTACCGGCAGCTTTCACCTCTTTCAGCCATTTGGAGTTCGTTTTTACGATGAACTTGGTGTAATGGTCTACTTTCACCCCTTTGAAACCAACGGAGAGTTCCCGGTCTTTTATATTGATATTGACATATTCATGCAGGTTTTCATCTACAGTCACTTCAATATAAGGTGCTGCATCAGATTGTTCATAATTGAAATCAATTACCCCATCAATTTTAATTGAATTATAGTCATCGATAGTGATCTTTTTACTGGATAGTTTTCCGTTACCTTTTACGTGGTCTGCTGCCTGAGCAGTGAATAACAATCCCAATAACATGATAATAGATAATAAGCCTTTTGTTCTCATAATTTATTTGTTTAGTATTGCCTTTCCTTATAATAGACGTGACCTTGACAGGGTCGGTTACAAAAATAGGAGTAATTTAATTTATAATTCCTACATTTGCTATATTTTTATATGGAATTAAGTTATGGAACAGCGTTTGTTTAGCTCTGGCAAAGAGGATTATTCGAAAATATATGCGATATATTTTCCCAAACTGGTACGCTTTTCACAGACCTATTTGCATTCGCAGGAAGATGCTGAAAATCTGGTACAGGATATTTTTCTTTATCTTTGGGAGAACCGGGAGCAAATACCTTCGCTGGGGAATATGAACGCTTATCTGTTTACGGTAGTCAAGAACCGTTGTATCGATTTTCTCCGCAGACAGGCAAAAAATGATGAAAAAAAACGATCTTTGTCTGAACTGGAAGAAAAGGAATTGCAATTTAAATTATATTCTTTGCAGAAATTTGATGAAAACAATTTCTCTGTAGCAGATATTGAACATCTGATTTCACAGGCGGTAGATTCGTTGCCTGCCCGTTGTAAAGAGATATTTATATTGAGCCGTATGGAAGGACTTCGGCATAAGGAAATTTCCGAGCGTCTGAATATCTCTGTGAATACAATTGAAAGCCAGATTGCCATTGCTTTGAAAAAACTGAAAGTAGCACTGAAGGATTATATGCCTTTGTTTATTTTTATTATTTGATCGTACCCCTAAAGAATTTCAACCTCCCTTTGAGAGTTTTATAAGAAAAGGAGTGACTACCCGAATGTTAAAATCATATTTTTTTGATTTTTTCTTTGGTGGCATTTCTTCTTTCTGCGTCATACCTATAAAGAAGTAATAATTTTATGAAAGAACAATTAGATAAATATTTTGCAGGGACACTGGCGGATACCGAGAAGTTGACTCTTTTCCGGCAGATGGAAGAAGATGCCGCTCTGAAAGATGAAATGGCGGATATGCAGAATATTATGGCTCTATCCGGAATGATGGATAGGGATGGTGACGATCTGCTGGTAACAACAAAGATCAAAGAGTTGGAACTGCGGGCCAATAAACGGAGAATGTTTCGTTTGTCGATTGCTGTTCTGAAGTATGCCGTCGCTGCGACTTTGCTTTTCTGTACCTGGTTTTTATCTGAAAAATATACCTTGGATAAACATAAAAGTGAAATGATCCGGATAGAAGCGCCACAGGGGCAACGGGTGTATCTGACATTGGCGGATGGAACAGAGGCATGGCTCAGTTCGCGGACGAAGCTGAATATTCCGCATCAGTTCAATGACAAAGAACGGGTAATAGAGTTGGACGGGGAAGGTTTCTTTGCGGTAAAGAAAGATGCGAAGCGGCCGTTTATTGTGAAAACCAAACAATATAACGTACAGGTTTTGGGTACGCAGTTCAATGTGTTTGCTTATTCGGAAAGTACGGATTTTGAAACCGATTTGCTGGAAGGTTCGGTATATGTGTATCATAAGAACAATGAAGCCGACGGACTTTACATGAAACCGGATGAAAAGGTCTTTTTAAAAGGTGGTGAACTGTTGAAGACAACTTCCAATTTTAAGCAGTCTAAATATTTAAAAAACGGAATATTCACGTTTGAAGATAAACCTTTCGGTGAATTGTTGACCCGCCTGGAACTATGGTATGACGTCAAGTTCAAGGTAAGCCGTCCGGAGATCAGGAAGTATGTTTTTTCGGGTAAGTTCAGGCAGAGTGATGACATAGCGAATATCCTGCAAGCCATTCAGGATGTGGGAAAATTTAATTTCCGCATGATCACGGAAAATGAGATAGAGATTTATTAACCTTATTTGTAGAACACTATAAAAAAAGAATGTTGCCTATGTAAATACCAGAAATGAATTGGATAGGACAAAACAAGGGAGTGTTGGTACCACTCCCCTGAAGTAGTCAATACTATCATCTTAGCGTTGTGACCTAAATAAAAGTATTAACATTATTGGAAAGCAAAGTTACTACAAAAAAGTGAAATGCGGAAAGATATAGTGATAGAATTGAGT